>Ga0316605_10000512_pt1 | contig 26824 bp, 27 predicted proteins | sample OWC_soil_day20_n_FD_207666 | JGI IMG/M metagenome (GOLD analysis project Ga0316605, IMG submission 207666) | Wetland soil microbial communities from Old Woman Creek delta, Ohio, United States - OWC_soil_day20_noCT | ecosystem: Environmental > Terrestrial > Soil > Wetlands | place: USA: Ohio...
CGGCCTCTTCCGGAAGATGTAGCGAGGAAAACCGTGGAGCCCGCGCCGCAGCGGATCGGCCTTGCCGCGCTGTACGCCCTGTGCCTCGCCCCGCCCCCCGGGAAGGTGGCGGGCATCCTCGGCCCCGGGGCGTGCCGCCTCGCGCTGCGGGCCCTCGCGCGCCCCCTGCTCTCCGGCGAGCCGGTCGTGGCGGTGGACGGGGGGAACCGGTTCGACCCGTACGAAGTCGCGCGGGCGGAGCGGGCCCTCGGCGGAAGCGGGCGCGAGGCCCTCTCCCGGCTCCTCGTCTCCCGCGCCTTCACCTGCCACCAGCTGGAGGCGCTCCTCGCGCGCCGCCTTCCCGGCGCGCTGTCCCGCTCCGGGGCGCGCGTCGTCCTGGTCCTGGGTCTGCCGGAGACGTTCGCGGACGAGGACGTCCCCTACGTCGAGGCGTGCCGGGTATTCCGGGGGTGCCTCTCGGCCCTGCGGCGGCTGTCGCGGGAGGGGACGCGGGTGGTGGTCGCGGGGGAGAGCGCGACGGGGCTGGGCGGGGGACACTCGGTTCAGCTGGCGGGGGACACTCTTCCCCTTCGTCCCCCGACAGATCAAGAATGTCCCCCTGGGGGAATGTCCTCCCGCGCGGGGTTCTTCCGGTACCTGGAGCGGACATCCGACCCGTTGCTGGTGCTGACGGGCTGGCGGGGGTAGCGATGGGAAGAACCGTGCTGCCCTTCACCCAGGAGCTGTACCGCGAGGAGGCGTCGTGGAGCGCCTTCCGGCGCGCGCTGCGCCGGGAGGACCGGGTGCTGCTCGACGAGCTGTTCGCCGCGGCGCGCTACCACACCGCCGCGTGCGCCTTCGCCGGGAGGGCGGTCCCCTTCGAGGCGATCCTCGTGAGCATGCTCGTGGAGGAGCGCCGGGCGCTGCGGGAGCTGGAAAAAAAACTTCAAGAGATCGTGTCGAGGCTGGCGGGGGACACTCGCGCCACTGGCGAAAGGTAAGGCGTGATGACCGGGTGGGTGCTGGACGTCGCGGCGGAAAGCGAAGGCGTCGCGGTCTGGTTCCGCGCCGCATCCGGGGAGACGCGGCTCCTGCGGGCGCCGTTCTGTCCCTCCTTCGCCCTTTCGGGCCGCGGGGTGCGGGAGGAGAAGGTCCTGGCGGCGGCGCGCCGGTGGGGTTGCGCCGCGGTCTCCCGCGAGGGGATCGACTTCTTCTCCGGGAAGGCGGCGCCGGCGTGGACGCTCGTCGTCCCCTCCCCCCTCTCCCTGCGGGAGACGGTGCGGAAGGCGGAACGTGCGTTCGGGGCGGAGGCGCTGCACGACGCCGACATCGCCCCCGAGCAGCAGTTCGCGTACGCCACGGGGCTGTACCCGCTGGCGCGGGCCGAGGTCGACCTCTCCCCGGGCGGCGCGCTCCTCGCCTCCCGCGTCCTCGACTCCCCGTGGGACGCCGACGCCCCCCTCCCCGCCTTCGCGGAGGCACACCTTGCGACCGCGGGGATCGGCCACCCCGCCCACGGCCGGGTGCGCCCCCTCGAGTTCTCCGCAGACGGACGGACCCACGTCCTCCTCTGGGAGGACGGCGAGGGATTCCTCCGGGAGCTCTCGCGCCTCATCGACGCCCACGACCCCGACCTGCTGGTCACCGAGTACGGCGACGACTACATCCTGCCCCGCCTGCTCGCACTCGCTGCGCGCCTCCGCGTCCCCTTGCGGCTCGGCCGGGGGGACCGCCGGGCCGGAGGCGACGCCGGCGCCGTCCTCCTTTCCCGGCAGCGCTCCTACTTCTCCTACGGCCAGGTCGTCTTCCGCGCCGCGGGGCACGCTCTCTCCGGCCGGTGGCACGTGGACGCCCGCAACTCGTTCCTCTTCGCCGACACCGGGCTGCCGGGGCTGATCGAGCTCTCCCGCCTCTCGGGGATCCCGCTCCAGCGGATGGCGCGGTCGTCGCCGGGCACCGCCATCTCGGCGATGCAGGTGGCGCTGGCGCTGCGCAAGGGGATCCTCGTGCCGTACAAGAAGCGGGAGCCGGAGGGGTTCAAGACGGCGCAGGAACTCGTGGAAACCGACAAGGGGGGGCTCACCTACCTCCCTCGGCCCGGGCTCCACGAAAACGTCGGGGAGCTCGACTTCGCATCCATGTACCCGTCGCTGATGGACCGGTACAACATCTCGCCGGAGACGGTGAATTGCCGATGCTGCCCGGGCGACGCCCTCCCCGTTCCCGGCATCCCCGCGCGCACGTGCCGGCGCCGCCGCGGCCTCGTGCCGGAGACGATCGCCCCGGTGCTCGCCAAGCGCGCGCTGCTGAAGGGCCGGCAGAAGGCCGCCGTCGGCCCCGAGGAGCGGGAGGCGATGCGCCGGCGGCAGACGGCGCTGAAGTGGCTCCTGGTGGTGTGCTTCGGCTTCCTCGGGTACAAAAACGCCCGCTTCGGCCGGATCGAGGCGCACGAGGCGACCACCGCGTGGGGGCGGGAGAAGCTGCTGTCGGCCAAGGAGGTCGCGGAAGCGGCGGGGTTCTCCTTCCTCCACGGCCTCACCGACGCCCTCTGGGTGGTGCGGGAGGGCGCGACGGAGGACGACTACCGGCGCCTCGCGGAGGCGATCACGGCGGAGACGGGGATGCCGATCGCCCTGGAGGGCGTGTACCGGTGGATCGCCTTCCTGCCGTCGAGGGGGAACCCGCGCGTCGGCGTCCCCAACCGGTTCGCCGGCGCTTTTTGCGGCGGGGAGGTCAAGGCGCGCGGCGTGGCGATGCGACGCTCCGACACCCCGCCCTTCGTCGCCCGCTTCCAGCGGGGCCTCCTGCTCCGGATGGCGGAGGCACGCGGGATCGACGAGCTCCGGGCGATGCTGCCGGCGCTGCGGGAGTCGGTCGAGGCGGCGGCGATGGAGATCCGCGAGGGGCGCGTGCCGCCGGAGGCGCTGTCGGTCGCGCGGCGCCTGTCAAAGGAACCGGAGCGGTACGCCGCGGAGACGGCGGCCGCGGAGGTCACCCGCGAACTCGCCGGCCGCGGCGTGGCCCTTCGCCCGGGGTCGAGGATCCGGTACCTGCTGGTGGACGGGGGAGGGAGGAAGGCAGCGAGGCACGCCCGCGGCGGGGGGAAGCAGCACGGCCGCGCGGCGGGGTTCCTCGACGGCAGCGAATCCCCGGACCTGCAGAAGTACGAGGCGATCCTGCGCGAGGCGGCGGAGGAGGTGCTGGGATCCTGCTAGCGGACAAGGGGGAGCACCCACGAATTCTCAGAGGACCGGGGGAGCTTCGATGAGCGCTCGATCCTCTTCCGTCAGCGGTGCGCCGGCGATCCTCCGGTAGTGGGCGCGGAAGATGCGCGCGGTCTTTTCCCACGAGAAGCGGCACACGTTTTCCTTTCCCCTCCGGATCAGCCGCTCCCGGAGGGGATGTTCGATCCACAGGCGCCGGACGGCGTCCGCCATTCCTTCCCTGTCGTCCGGATCGAAGACAAGCGCCGCATCCCCGGCCTGCTCCGGAAGGGACGTGACGTTCGAGCAGGCTGCCGGCGCACCCGCGAGGAACGCCTCCCAGAGCGGGAAGCTGGCCGCCTCGAACCGGGTGGGGATCACGACGCACCGGCAAAGGCGGTACAGGCACTGCAGTTCGAGGGATGTCACGAACCCGAGGAACCGCACCTGTTCCGAGAGTCCCAGTTCCTCTGCCCGCCGCCGGATCTCCGGGAAATATTCCGTGAGACTCCCGGAAAAGACCGCCGGGACCTCCAGTCCATGGCTCTCTTTCAGGGATGCCAGCGCCTCGAGGAGCCCGACGTGGTTCTTGTGCGCCCACGTGGCGGCCGGGTAGAAAAGGAACGCATCCGGAAGGGAGAATTTTCGCCTCGCCGAAGCCAGGTCCTTCGCTCCGGGGATGTCATAGGCGGAGAGCAGGGGGGCCAGGGGGACGACCCGGACCTTCCCCTCCGGAAGTCCGTATTGCCGGATGACATCGTTCCGGGTCCAGGAGGAGGAAACGGCGACCATCCGCGCCTGTCGGCAGAAAGACCGGTACCTTGCATCCCTTTCCCGGCGTACGCGAGGTGTGAAAAAGTGCGGCAGATGGAGGTGCTGCAGATCGTGCGGGTGATAAATGCTGGGGATTGCCGTCAGGAAGGCGCCCTGGTTCGTGAAGTGCATGATGTCGACGGCCGCCCGCTCCACGACGCCGAGGGAGCGCGGGAACTTCGCCGTCAACCCTCCGGCCAGGTCGGCGAGATGACCGTAGGGATCCCGGGATGGAAACAGTCGGAAGATCCATCGACCGGGGCGCCGTGGCTTCCCCGCCGGCTTCTTCGGGGAAAGGAAGCGGCAAGGTCCGCCCACGAACGGAGCCAGCCACTCGTGGCTTCCCTCTTCAACCAGGAAGAGATACTCCTCCTGTCCGTCGGTTAGTCGCGAGAGCCCGTCGGCCATTCCGATGACGAACTGTTCGACACCTCCCCATCCTCCGCCGCTCTTCAACCGCGCGTCCAGGCAGATTTTCAGGGGTCGCTCCAATGCACTACAGATCCAGGTACCCTACGAGCTGGCCCTCCGAGGATTCCGTGTAGCGGTACCCCATGCTCTCGTACAACTTCACGGCCACCGTGTTGTCCGGGTAGACCTTGAGCCGGATCCGTTTCGCCCCCCGGAGCTTCGCCGCCGCATGAAGGAACATCATGAACAGCCTCCCGAGCCCCTTGCCTCGCGCATCCGGATGGAAGGCGATGCCCAGGCTGGGGATCTGGTACCCCTCGTCCCATCCCCGCAACATGCCATACCCGAGGACACGGCCGCCCACCGCCGCGATGTAGTACAGGTCGGCCCCATCGTAGCCGCAAAGCCGTTTCGCCTCCGCCGCGGTGAAGGGGTGGGGGTGGAAGTGATGCCCGTCTCCGCCGGAATCGAGATCGGCGAAGAACTGCGACAGCGATGTTTCGAGCTCCGGGCACAACTGCCGGAACTCCAGCCCGTTCATGACAACCCGCTGCCGCCACCCATCCGGTAACGGCGGATGATGTCCGCGATCCGTTCGAGATCCGAGTCTTCCATCCCATGGAACGTGGGCAGGCTGACCCCTTCGGCACCCAGCCGGTCCGTCACGGGCAAGTTCTCCCCGCGTCGGCGCGACTCTCCCCGGAATGGAGGAAGGTTGTGCAGGGGAAGGAAAAACGGTCGCGTCTCGACCCCGCTCGCATCCATGTGGGCCATCAATGCATCCCGGGACGTTCCGTATTCCTTCCCGTCGACGGTGATGCAGAAAAGCCACGGAGCAGGCTCCGCCCATGAAGCGACCGGCTGGAACCCGATCCCCGGGATGCCGTCGAGGAGACGCCGGTAGGCCGAGAAGATCTCCCGCCTCCTCTCCATGATCCGCTCGGCCCGCTCCATTTGGGCGCAAAGGATTGCGCACGCCAGGTTCGTGAGCCGGAAGTTGTAGCCCGTCACGGGGAAATAATATCGCCGTTCCGGGTCCATCCCCTGGCCGCGCAGCGTGCGGGTCCGCAATTCCAGGTGGGGATCGGACAGCGTGATGGCCCCCCCTTCCCCGCACGTCAGGATCTTGTTCCCGTAGAAGGAGAAGGTCGCCATCGCCGCGAGGCTGCCTGCGACCCTTCCCTTGTACCTCGCCATGTGCGCCTCAGCGGCGTCCTCCACCACCCATAATCCGTGGACGGCCGCGATGTGGTTGATCGCGTCCATGTCCGCCGGGTGGCCGTACAGGTGGACCGGGATGATCCCCCGGGTCCTCGGAGTGATGGCGTCCTCGAGCTCCCGGGGATCGATGCACCAGGTATCCGGATCGACGTCGACGAACACCGGCTCCGCGCCAACATACCGTACCGCGTTCGCCGTGGCGATGTAGGTCAGGGACGGGACGAGGACCTCGTCCCCGGGACGGACGTCGAGCGCGAGGAGGGCCAGGTGGAGGGCCACGGTCCCGTTGCAGACGCCGATGGCGGTCCGGGTTCCGCACATCCCTGCGAATTCCCTTTCGAACCGCCGGATGTATTCCCCCGTGGAAGAGATCCAGGAACTCCGGATGGCATCGACAACGTACTTCTCCTCGTTCCCGGTCAGATCCGGGGCGGCCACGGGGATCCTTTGCTTCCTCATCCGGTCCGGTCCACCTCGATCGTGATGCCCTGATTTTAGCCCACGGCCTGGTCGAATACGGACAAATATTCCTCCGCGGTTTTCTTCCAGGTGATCTCCCGGATCCGGAGGAGCGAATCCATGGCATCCTCATGGGCCCGCGCCGGGTCGGAGAGGATCTCCCCGATCTTTTCCGCGATGTCCCGGGGGTCCCGGGGATCGAAGAGTTTCGCCCGCATCCCCTGCACCTCCAGATGCTCGAGGAACGGCGGAATACGGGACATCGCAACGGGTACCCCCCGGGCCCAGGCGTCGAGGCCGGGACCGTTCCCCGCCTCGTAGAGCGAGGAACTCGCGACCGCCGCGGCACACCGGATCAGAGCATCCATCTGCCGATTGGTGACATAGCCGAGGCCCATGACGTTGAAGGGCGAAACCCCCGTGGCGACACCGTGCGCGCAGGCGCGCCCCGACGCCGCCTCCGTCCCGAGGCCTGTGAGGACGAGGGAAACATCGCACCCCCTCCTCTCCAGGATGGAGATCGCAATGAGGAGGGGACCGACGTTCTTGTGGACGCTGAGATGGGTAGGATAGATCACGTACGGGAAACGGACCCCCATCCCCCGGACGATGCCTTCCGCCTCCTCCGGGCAGATTCCGCTGTCCGGAAGGAGGGGGGCCAGGTAGACGACCCGTAACCGGTCGCGGCATCCCGGGTACAGGGCGGCGGCCTCCTCGGCCATGAACCTCGTGGACACCACGGGGAGGGACCGGGCGAGCCACTCCGGTATCGCCCGGTTCAACGCCTCCGCCTGGCGGTCGTTGAAGATCCGGACGCCGAAGAAATACCGGAAGTTGAAATCGTGGAAAGTCCCCACCATGGGCACCCGCAGGCGCGGGCACTTCACCAGGTATGGCCACGGGAAGTAGGCGACATCGCAGTCATTCCCTACGTTCTCTATTTCCCGGTGGACCGCTCCGGAGAGCGAGTCCGGAAGAAAGGCCATGTCTCCGCATCGCTTTTGCAGGCTTCGGACGAGCCTCGCTGTCTGCCGGAACCCCAGCACTCCATCCGCTGCGAGGCGCTGGGACCGAAGGGCCTTCACGATGATGCCCCTGGAGGACAGCATGTCCACGTGGCCCTCCCGCCGGACGCTGGCCGGATTCCCGTAATAGACGACCTCGTTACCCGGGCGGCACTCCTTCAGTGCGGGGAGGAGGGATTCCAGGAACCGGCTCCCCCCGCCGAAGTTCCCCACCGTGTCGAACACCGTGATCCTCATGTCTTCATGAATTCCATCGCGGCGATCCCGATCCCCGGCAACTCCTCTATGGCTCCGAACCTCCTGTACTCCCGCCCCACCATGTACGGCTCCCTCCAGAACGGATAGTCCGGATTCCCGATCTTTTCGCTCCGGTTCCGGAAAAACGAACCCGCTGTTCTCTCACCGTAGACGGAGATCCTGGCCGGCTCACCCGCCACCGCGAAGAAACGTTCGCGGAGCATCTGAGCATCGTAGCAGGTCGAACCGAAAACGAATCCCTCCCCATCGGGAGCGAGGAGTCCGTATTCGTTGAAATCCATATATTCCTCGAACGGTTCCCGGGCACACGGCACCGACATCAGAAGGCTGCCACCCGGCCGGAGAGAAAGCCAAAGCCGTTCGAACGCTCTCCGGTCCCCCCCGTCGGGTATGTGCTCGAGCGCCGATATCGACGTGACGAGATCGAACGTCCCTGGTGGAAAATCGATCTCATCCACTGTCTTCCGGTGGAACCGGCACCTGCCCGACAGGCCCGCGGCGTCCATCAGGCGGACCGTCGCATCGAGGTCCTTCCCGTCCGGATTCAGTATCTCCCCGGTTGCGCCATGGAATTCGTTTATCAGCATCATCGGGAACAGGCGCGGGGAGGAAACGTCGAGATACCGGGTGACGTTCCGGGTGTTCGATTGGAGATACTCCCACAGGGTCCCGAACTCGAAGTACCGGACCGAGTCCATGGGACGGAATATGAGATCGTATGCTTCCCGGAACCGGATCCCCGGAGCGGCCATCAGCCGCACTCCCAATGCGGCGCATTTCCGGTGGAATGACAATCCCGGGGTGTCGAGCAAATGCGCGACGCGCCAGTAATACGGACCCAACACGGCCCCTTGTAAACGCAGAAATCCCCTGTCCCGGGACTTCCGCCGCTCCGGTCTCCGGAAATATACCTTCTTCAATATGCCTCACCGCTTCCGCCGGACTTCACCACAGCGTTGCCCCCTGCAACACGGAGCGAGGAAAGAAAGCGCCGGAAGAATTGCCGGCGAACGGAAATTCGCCTGTGGCCGTTCACAGTATAGGGCATGTCCTCCCTGCCCTTTCATATTCCGGGCCGGAGTCGGCATTTGCGGTTTCCCCTCCGCGACGTTTCCCGCATTGGCAAGGAACAGGTGGATATGTACGCAGAAGGAAATCTATCTATAATGAATGGTAACCGACCGATATGCCGACCCATCCGTCCGATTCCCGAGGAGCCAATGAACTTTGCCACCGAATACCTTCTCCTCGCGGCAAGGAAATATTACGGGAAAATCCGGAAAATTGAGGATGCGGACATCCGCCTTCCGCAGGGGACGGAATATTTCGAATCTTCCGGGCAGGATGCTTCCGATTTCATCAAGGGGAAACTACTGGCCTCTGGTCCTTTCATGGCGGCCCGCCTGGGTGCCGTCGAACTGAATTGCCTGCTGACGTACCACTCCATCCGGCAGGATGCACCGGGATGGGACAAGTGCATACGCTTTATTCGGCATGAGATCCACCCGTTCTGGTGGAGCAAGAAAGTCAGGAAGTCCATGGCGAACAATGCGGGGTTTTTCCCGGTCAGCGAGTCCGCCCTTTCCCGGTTCTGCGACCGGATGCTCTCCGATTTACGCCAACTCGATGTCCTGGGTTCCTGGTTGCGCGGGGAGTCGGTGTTCAGGGAATATTTTCCGAATGCCCTGAAAATCCCCCTGTGGGACCTGGAACCCTATCACCACCTGGCCCCGTGGAGCGAGGCGTTGAAAGACAGAGCCGTGCTGGTGATCCACCCCTTCGAGGAAACGATACGGAAACAGTACGGGAAGCGGGTACATCTTCATCGGGACGCCAGGGTCCTCCCGGCCTTCGAACTGAAAACACTCAAGGCGGTCCAGTCGATCGCCGGAAATGAAGTGCCGTTCTCCAACTGGTTCGAGGCTCTGGACTTCATGTCGGAGCGCGTGGAAAATACCCGGTTCGATGTCGCCCTCATCGGCTGCGGCGCGTACGGGTTCCCCCTGGCGGCATTCGTGAAGCGGCTGGGAAAGCAGGCCATACACCTGGGGGGTGCCTTGCAGCTTCTGTTCGGGATCAGGGGAAAGAGATGGGACCAACTCAACCGGTACAACGAGCACTGGGTGAGACCGGCACCCGAGGAGACGCCGGCGACCTTCAGCAACGTCGAAGAGGGATGTTACTGGTGAAACGATCTCCCGGAGGATTCCATTGAACGGAGAAAACGGCCTGGGAATATTGATCCCTTCCTGTGACAATTACTCGGATGCGTGGGCCCCCTTTTTTCACCTGTTCTTCCGGCACTGGCCGGAACCGGACTACCCGATCTACCTCGTCTCGAATCAGCAGGATTTTGCGCAACGGGGGATCAGAAACATACGTGTCGGACCCGACGTGGACTGGTCGGCGAACCTGATTTCCGCGCTGGACCGGATACCCGAAAGCCACCTGCTGATCATACTGGAAGACTATTTCCTGACGGAACCGGCCGACCTCCCGGCTATCGATGAACTTTTCCGCCACCAATGCCGGTCGGATGTGGGATACCTGAGATTGTATCCCTGTCCGGGCCCCCGGGAAATCACCGGAAACGTGGCGGGGTACGGCATCGGGGTCATCGATCGGGGCGTCCCGTACCGGACATCCCTGCAGGCCGCCATCTGGAAAAAGAGCCTGTTGCGGAATCTGCTCCGGGCAGGGGAATCCGCATGGGACTTCGAAAGCGAGGGAACCCGCAGAAGCAATGAGATGGAGGAGGTTTTCGCCAGCGTGGCGGGGGACCTGGAGGGAAGGCTTCCGTTGAAATATCTCTGCACCGCGATCATCAGCAAGTATTGGACGAAAGAGGCGGTGGCCCTGTGCTCGAGGCACTCGATCCCGATCGATTTCGGAAAGAGAAGAATGGAGCCGTGGTATAGGCGGATGAACAGAAGTCCGTTCTACCAGACGGTCCACCAGCGCATCAGGAAAGCAAAGGAATTCACCCGTTATTTCCGGAATACATCCCGTTAGAGTCCGTGGGCGGGCGAAACCCATTTGATCCCGGAAACCGACCTTCAGAACACGATCCAGGACTTCCTTTCACGTCTCGATCCGGAACCGGAGGGCAGGACGGGTATCCGGAGAAATGCGTCGGTTCCCCTGGTCTCGGTCATCACCCCTTCCTACAACCAGGGTCGGTTCATCGAGCGGACGATCCGATCCGTGCTGAACCAGGGGTGGCCAAATCTCGAATACATCGTCGTCGACGGCGCCTCTGCGGACGGGACGCCGGAGATCGTCCGGCGATACGAGCGTTACCTCTCCTGGTGGGTCAGCGAACCCGACCGCGGGCAGACGGATGCGATCATCAAAGGGCTCGCGCGGGCCACCGGCGACTACGTGACCTGGGTTTGCTCCGATGACGTCCTCTTCCCCGGGTCCCTGGAGAAGATGGTGACCACGCTGGAAGCCCACCCGGAGGGGGGGATCGTCTACGGTGGGGTAGCCTTCATCGACGAGGAGGACCGGATCCTGAAGGTGCATTCGTACCCCGACATGGACCTCGCGAAACTCCTCTACGAAAGACACTCCACCGTCGCCCAGCCGTCCTCCCTGATCCGGCGGAGGACCCTCGAAGCCGCGGGGGGGCTCGACCGCTCCCTGTCCTACTGCATGGACTATGACCTCTGGATCCGGCTCCTCCGCCAGGCCGGCTGCGTGAACCTGGGCGGGACGGTCCTCTCGGGCTACCGGCTCCATACCCGGTCGAAAACTGTGGGATCATACCGGAATATGGCACTGGAAAAGATCGCGGTGAACCGCCGGTATACGGGAGACCGCTTCAACAGGGTCATATGGGCGCACTACGGGTACATCGTGGAGGACTTCTTCCGGAACGTGAAACGGAAGTGGAGAGGTGCGGGGGATGCCGTTGAATGAGAAGCCCCCCCTGTCGGTCCTGATCCTCGCGAAAAACGAGGAGGACCGGATCCGGGAATGCATCGCATCCGCGCAGTTTGCCCGGGAAGTCGTCGTGGTCGACTCCGGCAGCACGGATGGCACCCGGGACATCGCGCGAGGGCTGGGCGCGAGAGTCGTGCAGGCGCCATGGCCGGGGAACTTCTCCACCCAGAGGAACCGCGCCGAGACGTTCGCCGCCTGCGACTGGGTCCTCCAGCTCGACGCGGACGAAGTCGTGACACCCGAACTGGCCCACGAGATCCGCGGCTACTTCCAGTCGGGGCTCCCCGCGGACCACCCGTGCGCCAGGATGCCGAGGAAGGAGATCATTTTCGGGAAGTGGGTCCGACACGGGGGGTGGTATCCCCAATATAAACTCCGGATGTATCGGAAAGGGGCCGGTTCGTGGGCGGGCCGGGTCCATGAAAGATACGAAACCCCCGGCCCGGTGCACACCTTCTCGAATCCCCTCGCCCACGACTCCTACCGGGACGTCTCCGTGTTCGTAGACAAGTTCAACCGGTACAGCACCATCGACGCGGAGGAGGATTTCGCGGCGGGGAGGAAATTCCGCCTCCACAAGCTGTTCCTCGTGCCCATGGAGCGTTTCCTCGGGCGATACGTGCGGCACCGCGGATACCGGGACGGATTCCACGGTTTCGCCCTCGCCGCACTGATCGGGTTGAATTACTTCCTCCGCCACCTGAAACTGTGGGAGCGGCACTACCGGAGAAACCACCCCGATGGGTGATCCCCGGCAGGTTGCCCGACCCGCGAACATCCTCGTCTTCAAGCCCGGCCCGATCGGGGATTTCCTGCACTCGCTACCGGTGGTGTACGCCCTCCGGAAGAAATATCCGCGGGCGCACCTCTGCGTGGTGACCAGCCGGGAACTGTCGGACCTGATCGAGGCGAACCCCCTCGTGGACGAGAAGGTGTACGTCCCCTCCGGACTGTTCCGGGGCGACATCCGGGGATTCCTGCGGTTCGCCCGGGAGGTGCGCGCCCTGCGCCCCGACGTGTTCGTGGATCTGCGGTCCAACGTGAAGTCGTTCCTCCTCCGGAATCTTTCCGGAGCACGCACCGTGCTGGCGTACCGGAAGCAGCGGAAACCGAAACGGGGGGAGCGTCGGCTCCACGCCGTGGAGAACCTGCTCCGCACCGTGTTTCCCCTGACCGGCAACGTGTCGGAGCTGGAATACCCGATCCATCTTCGGGAGGAAGACGTTCGGGCCGCGGACGCCTTCCTCGATGCGCAAACGGGGAGCGGGCGGGGAGACCGCCGGATCGTGGTGCTGAATCCCACCGTCGGCCAGGCGATCCCTTCCCGGCTGTGGCCCCCGGAATATTTCGCCCGCCTCGGTGAGAGGATCGGGAGGGAACTCGGCGCCGCCGTCGTTCTCACCGGCGCCCCGTCCGACCGGGAGTATTGCGGGAAGATCGCGGAAGGGCTGGACCCGCAACCGGTCGTCGCGGCCGGAGAACTGACGCTGGGGCAGACCGCAGCCCTGATCCGCAGGGCGGATCTCCTCGTGTCGGGGGATACCGGCCCCCTCCACGTCGCGGCGGCGGTCGGGACGAGAGTCGTCGGCCTGTACGGATCCGTCAGCACGGAGCGGTCGAGGCCCATCGGGGAAGGCCACGTCGTGCTGAAACGGGAGTTGTGGTGCCTGCCGTGCGAGGAGAAGGTGTGCCCCCTGGGCACGACCCAGTGCATGAAGGACATCACGCCGGAGGAGGTCCTCGGGGAGGTGAGGAAGGCCCTCGACGCGGTAGCCCCCCCGCCCCGCCCGCCGGGAGGTACCGGCGGATGAAGGCCGGCCCGTTCCTTGCCTGGCTGGCGATGAAGGGCATCCTCGCGGCGGCTTCCCTGCTGCCGCTCTCCGTCCTGTCCCCCGTCTTCCGGGCGCTGGCCGCCGCCTGCCACGCCCTGGGGTTCCGGCGCCGCATCGTGACGGAGAACCTGCGCGCGGCGTTCGGGAAGGAGTTCCCGGCGCCGGAATTGGATAGAATCGCAAGGGACTGCTACGCCGAATACGGCCGGATCGTATCGGAGATCATCGCGTCCGACCGCCTCCTGCGCAGGAAGGAGGAGCATTTCGAGGCCCTCGGACTGTCCATCCTCGAGAAAGCCGTTCGCGACGGGAAAGGGCTCCTGATCCTCTCCGGGCACATCGGGAATTTCGTCGTTCTCGGCTACTATCTGCGGTCTCTGGGGTTCCCGATGACCTTCGTCGCCAAGCGGGTCGCCAACGAGCACGTGAACCGGGAGATCGAGAAGGTGTACGGCCGGCACGGCAGCACGATCATCCCCGTGCGGGGCTTCAAGAACGACCCGCAGGGGGGGATGCGGCTCTACCGCAGCCTGAAACGGGGAGAGATCGTCGTCGCCCTGGTCGACCAGGACGCGGGCCCGGAAGGGTACATGAGCACCTTCTTCGGCCTGCCGACGTCCCTTCCGTCCGGTCCCGCCCGCTTCGCCCACCGCGCCGGGGTGCCGGTGGCGACGGGCTTCGCGACCCGGGTCGACGGCCGGCTGCGGGTCGAGATCCATCCGCCCATCGACTATTCGTCGGCCGGATCGCCCGACGCGGCCGAGCGGAACATCCTGGACGAGTATTCCCGGCGGCTGGAGGAGAAGGTCCGGAAGGCGCCGGCGCAATATTTCTGGTTCCACAAGAAGTGGAAGTCGCTGCCGGAGATCCGCGCGCGGTACGAGGGATCCGCATGAACCTCCTCGTCCTGCGATACCGGTTCATCGGGGACACGATCCTCACGGTCCCCTTTTTACGGAATCTCCGGAAGGCGCACCCCGACGCCCGGATCGACCTCGTGGTGGCCCCCTACTCCTCCGACGTGCTCCGGGGAACCCCGTACGTGGACGAGTTCATCGTCTACGACCCGCCGACGATCCACGCGGACAGCGGCGGCCGGCACCGGACTCTCCTCTCGAAAGTCCGTTTCGTCGCGGACCTGAGGAAGCGCCGCTACGACAAGGCGTACGTCCTGAAGCGGTCGTTCTCCAGTGCAGCCATCGCCTTCCTCTCCGGCGCGCGGGAGCGGATCGGCTTCGACACGGAGGGAAGGGGGTTCCTCCTCACGAGGCGGGTCCCGTACAGGAACGACCGGCACGAGGTCCTGAACTTCCTCGACGTCCTTCGGGCCGACGGGGTACCGGTCGTCGACGACCACCTGGAGGCGTGGATATCCCCGGAAGAGACCGCGGCCGCGGCGGGATTCCTCTCGGAGCGGGGCGTGGCGCCGGGGGAGCGGATCGTCGCCATCCACCCGTTCTGCGCGAACCAGACGAGGGCCTGGCACGAGGACGGCTTCGTAGCGACGGCGAACACCCTCCAGGCGCGGTCCGGAGTGCGGATCCTCCTCCTCGGCGGGAAACGGGACCGGGAGATGGCGAAGAGGATCGCGGGGGAGATCCGCCCGGCCCCCGTCACGGCGGTCGGGGAAACCGACCTGCGCCAGTCGATGGCCCTCCTGTCGAAGTGCGCCCTGCTGATCTGCAACGACAGCGGGATCATGCACCTCGCCGCCGCGCTGGACCTTCCGCTGATCGCCCTGTTCGGTCCCCAGTCCCCGGTGAAATTCGGGCCGTGGGGGAAGCGGAGCCGGATCCTCTACAAGCGGTTCCCGTGCAGTCCCTGCAGGCAGAGGTTCTTCGAAGAGTGCGACCCGTCGCCAAGGGGGAAACCGATGTGCATGGAAGCGATCGCCGTCGACGAGGTGATCGAAGCCGCCCGGGCCGCGCTGGGCGGCCGATCCGGGCAGCAACCGGGGTGAAGATGGCACCGCGGGCAAAGATAACCGTCACCGTACGGACCTTCAACGAGGAACGGAATATCCGGGAGTGCCTGGAGAGCGTCGCCTGGGCCGACGAGATCGCCCTGGTGGACGCGGAGAGCACGGACGGAACGGTGGCCATCGCTCGGGAGTTCACCGAGCGGATCATCGTCCGGCCCTGGGCCGGCCACATCCCCACCAGCCAGTTCATCACCGATCAGGCCCGCAATCTCTGGGTGATGAGCATGGACGCCGACGAGAGGGTTTCGAAGGATCTGCGCGACGAAATCCTGGCCCTCGACCTCGACTCGACACCGCACGACGCCTATGAAATGCCACGGCGCCACTGGTTCATGAAGCGCCGGATCGACCATTCCGCCTGGTACCCGGACCGGAAAATCCGGCTGTTCCGCAGGGACCGCTGTTCCTGGGGCGGCTATGCCCCCCACGACAAGGTGCAGGTACCCGGCTCCCTGGGCAGACTGCGGGGGGACCTCCATCACTTCATCTACAGGGATCTGAGCCATTTCGCCGCCACCAAGAACTCCTACTCGACCCTGACCGCCATCGATCACTTCCGCAGCGGCCGGAGGGCCCTCGTCAGCGATCTGACCCTGCGGCCCCTGTACGCCTTCCTGTACCGCTACCTGGTACGCCTCGGCTTCCTGGACGGGCTGCCGGGGTTCGTCATCGCGGTCATGGAGTCTCACGGAGTGTTCATGAAATACGCGAAGCTCCGGGAGCTGGAACGGCGGCTCGGGAGATTCGCGGAATGACGTCCCCATGGCGGCACAGGGTGAACGACCCCCGGGCCGCCTGGCTCGCGTGGGGTCTACTCTTCCTGGTCCTGGTCGCCCTCGTCCTGGCGGGGAACCGGCGGACGGTGACCGGGAATTACCGCGAGGCCGCGCTCCTCTGGTTCCGGGGGGAGGAAATCTACACCGGCGCGGGCACGGGGTTCCTCTATCTGCCGCAGGCGGCGATCCTGTTCGCCCCGTTCGCCTGGCTGCCGCTGATGCTGGGGGAGATCGCGTGGCGGGCGGTCTCCGTCGGATCGTTCGCGATCGGGCTCCGCCGGTACGCCTCGCTGGCGGGGCGGGAAACGGGGGCGGAACTGTTCCCCCTGATGACCGCCCTCTCGCTCCCGCTCGCCTTCTCCTGTTTCCGGAACGGCCAGTCCACCATTCCGATCGCCGCGCTGATGATGATCGCGGTCGCGGACATCGCGGACCGCCGATGGAGCCGGGCCGCGGCCTGGCTCTCCCTGGGGGTGGCGCTGAAACCGCTGGTCATCGTCCTGTCCCTGTTGGCGGGGGCCCTCTACAGGCCCATGCGGGGGCGCCTGCTGGCGGGGACCGCGATCCTCCTCGCGTCCCCCTTCCTGTTCCAGGCCCCCGCCTACGTGGTGAGCCAGTACCAGTCGTGCGCCGCCAGCATGCAGGCGACGGCCCGCCTGGGCCTCGACGCGTACTGGGCCCATTTCTTCGGGATGCTGAAGGTCGCGGGGATTCCGGTGTCCTCTTCCGTCCAGACGGGGATCCGGCTCCTGGCCGCGGGGGGAACGGTATGGCTTTGCCGCCTCGCCCGGGACCGGTACCCGGCCGACCGGGCCGCCGTATGGCTCTACGCCCTGTCCGTCTGCTACCTGATGCTCTTCAACCCCAGGACGGAAAACAACACCTACGCGATGCTGGGACCCGCCATCGCCGTGTTCTGCGGGCAGGCCCTCCTGGTCGAGCGGCGACCGAAACCGGCCGCAGCCCTGGCCGCTGCGGCGGTCTGCATACTGGGGAGCCCCCAGATCACGAAGGGGATCACTCCGCCTCCGCAGTCGGTCTGGCTGGCCCCCCTGGTGTGCGTGGGATTTCTCGCGTTCCTGGCCTTCACGCTGACGACCCGGAACGGAGGCACGGGCTAGGCGCCGGTCGAAACCAGCCGCGCCATCGCTTCCGCCACTTCCCCGGCCGGGATGCTCGCGCGGCACTCCGCGTCGCGGTCGCACCGTTTCCGCAGGCACGCCGTGCACGGCAGCGGGGCCTGCAGGAAGCTGTGGCCTGCGCCGCGCGGCGCGTTCCGGTTCCCGTCGGTCGCCCGGAAGACGGAAACGGTCCGCGCGCCGACCGCCGCCGCGATGTGGAGGGGCCCCGTGTCGGGCGCCATCAGGTAGCCGCACGTCCTGTACACCGCGGCCAGCTCTTTCAGCGTCAGCCGCGGGAGCAGGGCGACCGCACCGCCCGCTCCCTCCCGGATCTCCTCCGCCTCGCGACGTTCCCCGTCGGTCCCCCAGGAAAGCAGGACCCCGGACGCCGGGAGCCGTTCCATCACCCCGCGCACCACCCCGGCCCAGAAGGGTGGATCCATCCGCTTCGTGATCCAGGTCGTTCCGGGGTGGAGAACGACCAGCGTTGTTGCGCCGGGAATCCGTTCCCGCGCGATTTCCTCCGCCACGGCGTCCTCGGCCTCTCCGGTGACGATCTCCGACTTCAGGGTGGAGAGGTCGAACGAACCCCCGAAGGGGGTGCTCGCGACCCGGAGGATCTTCTCCGTGATGTGGCGGTCTTCGGGGAGCAGATGCGCCTTCCGGTTGGTGAACAGCAGGTTCGGGGTCTCCCGGACGCCGTTCCGGCCGAACCCCCACCGCACGGGGGCCCCGGAAAGCAGGGTGACGACCCCGCTCTTGACGTTCCCCTGGATATCGAACGCAGCGTCGTAGCCGGACGCACGGAGCTCCCGGACCCACGCCGCGACGGCCCGGCGGGTCCCCGCCCCTCTCCACTCCCGTTTCCAGAGCGATAGGTCCAGGGGGATGACCCGGCGGAGGCCGGGATTCCCCTCCAGGACGGGGGCAAATCGCCGGTCGACCGCCCAATCCACGGAGGCGCCGGGCGCGGCTTTCCGGAGGAAGTCGACCACGGGGATCGCGTGGGCCACGTCCCCCAGGGCCGACAGCTTGACGATGAGGATCCTGCGGAATCCGGGAACCCGCCCCGCCAAAGCGCTGCTATCTCCCGAAAAATTCCCGGACGCGCCGGCCTGCACAGAGCTGCATGGGGTCCCGCCTTTCCGTGGGTGCAACGGGTGTCCGCCGCCTCGCTGGTGTATCATACACCCCGTTTTCCGGGTTTCGCACCCGGGCCTTTTTTCCTGTCCCTCGCAAGGGAATTATCTGGTATATATACATGTTTCGTGGAGGGATGGCCGAGCGGCTGAAGGCGGCGGTCTTGAAAACCGCTGAGCGGAAACGCTCCGTAGGTTCAAATCCTACTCCCTCCGCCACGATTGGCGGGGGCGCTCTTATCCGAATCCCGGATGGGAACCAGGAAGGTCCCCGATGGGTCGGAGAGGTGGCCGAGTCGGCTGAAGGCAACCGCCTGCTAAGCGGTTGTACGGGTAAAACCGTACCGAGGGTTCGAATCCCTCCCTCTCCGCCATCATTCGCCCTTGAGTGAATGATGAGGCCCCGACGGGATTCGGACCCGGGCACGACGCCGAAGAACAGGATCACGCTACGCCAGGAGAGGTGTCCGAGCTGGCCGAAGGAACGCGACTGGAAATCGCGTAGGCGGCTTATACCCGCCTCGAGGGTTCGAATCCCTCCCTCTCCGCCAACATCACCCATGGCCTCAAATCGCCGCGTGCGGGAACGCACCGGCCAGAACGAAGAAAGGGCAAGGAGGAACGATGAAAAAGGTCACGCTGCTGGTCGCCGCTTTCCTGGTTTTCGCTCTCGCCGGGCCGGGATGCAAGAAGAAGGAACCCCCCAAGCCGCCGATGCCGCCCCAAGGCGCCCCCGGGATGCCCGGGATGCCCGGAACACCCGGGATGCCCGGAACGCCCGGGATGCCCGGAACGCCCGGGATGCCCGGCGCTCCACACGGGGAAGGGGCGCCCCCGGTGGAGAAGACGATAGCAATACCCGACTCGGTCAAGGCGGCGTGGAAGGCCGTCAAGGTCGAGGTGGAGTACAAGGACAAGAAGAGCAAGAAGCAGTTCACGGTGGCGCTGAACTCGGAGTTCAAGGTGCCAGACTCCGACCTCACGCTGAAGGTGGGAAGCTTCCTGCCGCACTTCACGATGGCGGGGGACCAGATCACCTCCGCCACCAACAACCTGGAAAACCCTGCGGCGCAGATCGAGGTGTTCCAGGGGGGCAAGGAGATCTTCCACGGCTGGCTCTTCGCCAAGTTCCCCGCCGTGCACCCGTTCCAGCACGACAAGTACGGGCTGTTGCTCCTCGAGGGGGTCAAGAAGTAAGGACGGTCCTAATCCGCCCTGCAATAGGAGGTGGCCCGCCAGGGCCACCTCCTATTTTTTCGCTTTCCGGAGAACTTCGACCATCTGCTCGTGGATGCGGCCGTTCGAGGCCAGCAGATCCGGCTGGTGGATATCGTAGATCCCGCCGTCGAGGCGCGAGGCAACCCCTCCCGCCTCCTGAAGGATCAGCAGCCCCGCAGCCGTGTCCCAGGGCCTGAGTTTCAGCTCCCAGAACCCGTCGAAGCGTCCGCATGCCAGGTAGCAGAGGTCCAGCGCCGCGGAACCGTCCCTGCGGATCGCCTGCCCGGTGAGGACGAAGGCCCGGAAGTAGTCGAAGTTATTGTCCGAGGAAGATTTCACGTCGTAGGCGAAGCCCGTCGCCAGCAACGATTTCCGGAGTTCCCGGGTCTTCGACACCGCGATGGGCTTCCCGTTCCGGGACGCCCCGCCCCCCAGCGCCGCCGTGAACGATTCGTCCAGCAGGGGATCGTATACCGCCCCCGCCACGACCGCCCCCTGACGCTCCACGGCGACGGAGACGCAGAAGCACGGGTAGCCGTGTGCGTAGTTCGTGGTCCCGTCGAGGGGGTCGACGATCCACCGGTACCGGGACGGAGAAAGAAGCTCCGGGCTCTCCTCGGACAGCACGCCGTGGTCCGGGTACGCCTCCCGGATCCGGGCGAGGAGGTATGCCTCCGACTCGTGGTCCACATCCGTGACCAGGTTGATCTCCCCCTTGAAGTGAATCGTCTGCTGAAGCCCGTAGCTCCGCCGGAGAATCTCCCCTGCCCCCCGTGCGACCTTTTCCGAAAAGGCCCGCAGCTCCGCGTTCTCCGCCATGCGCTTCCTCCATTTCCCCGTGCCCCTGTCGGGCCCCCGGAGATTATAATATCCGGGATGCGCCGCCCCCGGAACCGTCCAGCACCGGAGCGATGGCGCCGACCGGAGGCTCCCCGATGAAACGGCCCGCATCCGTCCTCCTGCTTCTCGCCTGGCTCCTGCTGTTTCTTCCGTCCTGCGCGTCGACGAAAGTCGCGAAGGAGTGGAAGCCGGGGGACACGGTGATCTGCCCGCACTGCGGGCGGGAGTTCCCGCTTCCCGAAAAACTCGGGCCCTGAGGGACGAAACCGTGGCCGGCATCACCCGATTCGGGGTGTCCCTGGACAAACGGCTCCTCGCGAAGTTCGACCGGCTGAACGCGCGGAAGGGGTACGCAAACCGATCCGAGGCGATCCGGGACCTGATCCGGGAAGGCCTGGTCCGGGAGCAATGGGAGCTCGGGGACACCGAGGCGGTGGGCACCCTGACGCTGGTGTACGACCACGAGACCCGTGAGCTGGAGGAGCGGCTCACGGAGCTGCAGCACGCCCACTTCCAGGCGATCGTCTCCACGCTCCATGTCCACCTCGACGCGCACCATTGCCTCGAGGTGCTCATCCTGCGCGGGAAGGCCGCGTTGCTCAAGAGCATCGCGGACCGGCTCATCGGCACCCGCGGGGTCAAGCACGGGACGTTTTCCGCGACAGCGGAGGGGGAAGCCCTCGGGTAGCCCTTCGCGTACCCCTGACCGGATATTTTTTTTCGCACCCTGGTGGCACGAATAATATTAACGTGTTACCATTCCCGTTCAGGAGACCGCACATGCACATGGCCGATGCGCTCTTGTCGCCTGCCGTCGGCGGCACCCTGTGGGCTGCCTCCGCCGGCACCATTGCGCACTGCTCCGCGAAGGTGCGGAAGGATCTCGACGACCGGAAGGTGCCGCTGATGGGGGTTCTCGGCGCCTTCCTGTTCGCAGCGCAGATGATCAATTTCAGCATCCCCGGTACGGGGTCGAGCGGCCACCTCGGGGGGGGGCTTTTGCTGGCGATCCTGCTCGGCCCCCACGCGGCTTTCCTCGCCATCGCCTCCGTGCTGGTCGTGCAGGCGTTGTTCTTCGCCGACGGGGGACTGCTCGCCCTCGGATGCAACATCTTCAACCTCGGGTTCCTCCCGACCTTCGTCGCCTATCCCTTCCTCTACCGGAAAATCGCCGGAAAACGCACGGAACCGGCCCGGCCCGTCATCGCCGCCATCGTCGCCGCCGTCGCCGGGTTGCAGATGGGGGCGTTCGCGGTGGTCCTGGAAACCGCCGCGTCCGGTATCTCGTCTCTGCCGTTCCGGGCGTTCGTCGTCCTGATGCAGCCGATCCACCTCGCCATCGGGATCGTGGAAGGGTTCGCGACCGCGGCCGTCGTCTCGTTCGTCTGCAAGATGCGACCTGAGATATTGCAGGCTGCCGCGGAGGCGCGGCCGTCCGCCGGCCACTCTCTGCGCAACGTCCTCCTGTCGTTTCTCGCCGCCGCCGCCCTGACCGGCGGCGTCGTCTCGTGGTTCGCCTCGGGCGCCCCGGACGGCCTGGAGTGGTCCGTCGCGAAGGTGACGGGGAAGGAAGATTTGGAAGGGCAGGAACACGGGATTCACGGCGTGCTGTCCGCCCTGCAGGAGAAGGCTGCCTTCCTGCCGGGCTACACCTTGAAAAAACCGGCGGAAGCGAAAAGCGAGGGGACGCCGCAGGGAGATCCGGGGCGGGACGGGAAAGCGAAAACGGAGGGAGGCGGCAGGCTGGGCACCAGCGTCTCCGGTCTCGTCGGCGCCACGATCACCCTCGCGCTGGTTCTCCTGGCCGGGTTTCTCCTGAAGCGGCGCTCCCGCGCGGCCTGATCCCCCGATGGCATCGTTCGAGGGGTCGATACTGGATTTCCGGCGCCTGGACCGGCTGGCCGCGGGGGAGACGGCTCTCCACCGCCTCGATGCGCGGGCCAAGGTGCTGGTGACGATCGTGTTCATCCTCTCGGTGGTTTCCTTCGACCGGTACGCGCTGGCCCCCCTGGTTCCCTTCTTCCTATACCCGGCGGTCGTCCTCGCCCGGGGGAGCCTTCCGGCAGGATATTTCGCCAGGAAGGTCGCCCTGGTCCTCCCGTTCGCCCTGGCGGTCGGAATGCTGAACCCCCTGTTCGACCGGGAGGTGGCGGTCCGGCTGGGCCCGTTCGGCATCCCGGGGGGCTGGGTCTCCTGCGCCTCCATCGTCGTACGGGCCGTCCTGACCGTCAGCGCCGCGCTTCTGCTGGTGGGCGTGACCGGATTTCCGGAAATCTGCCGCGCGATGGAGCGTCTCGGGGTGCCGCAGGCCTTCACCGTCCAGCTCCTCTTCCTCTACCGGTATATCTTCGTGCTGACCGAGGAGGGGGCGCGTTCGTCCCGGGCGCGGGAACTCCGATCTTTCGGGGGCAAGGGACTGGGAATCGCGTCGTACGGCTCCCTCGTCGGGCACCTTCTGCTCCGGACGTGGATGCGGGCGGACCGGATCCACATGGCGATGCTCTCGCGGGGCTTCACGGGCGAGTTCCACGCCCGGCGGCCGCCCCGGTTCGGGGGGAAGGAAGCGCTCTTTCTCCTCGGCTGGTCCACGCTCTTCGTCGTCCTGCGGCTGCACAACATCCCGCAGCTCCTGGGATCGCTCGTCACGGGAGGGGTGCGGTGAGCCATCACCTCGTCGAGGTCGAGAGCCTCCGGCACGTATACCCGGACGGGACCGTCGCCTTGCGGGACGTCTCCTTCCGGATCACCCACGGCGAGTCGGTGGCGATCATCGGGGCGAACGGTGCGGGGAAATCCACGTTGCTGCTCCACCTGAACGGCTACCTGGCGCCGACGGCCGGGGCGGTCCGCGTCGGCGACCTGTCCCTCACGAAGAAGACGTTGCCGGAAATCCGGCGCCGGGTCGGGATGGTGTTCCAGGAGCCGGACGACCAGCTCTTCATGCCGACGGTCTACGAGGACGTCGCGTTCGGTCCGGTGAATCTGGGACTTTCCGACCCGGAAGTGGAGGTTCGGGTCAAGGAAGCCCTGGAACGGGTCGGTGTCGCACACCTCCGGGACAGGCCCCCCTACCGGCTCTCCGGCGGCGAGAAAAAGCGGGTCGCCATTGCCACGGTGCTTTCCATGGCGCCGGACATCCTCGTCATGGACGAACCGACGAACGGGCTCGACCCGTTCGCCCGCAGGCGGCTCATCGAACTGCTCGCGGATTTCCGCCACACCAAGATCTTCACCAGCCACGACCTGGACATGGTGCTGGACCTGTGCGAGCGGACGATCGTCCTCCACGACGGGGAGGTCCGCGCCGACGGGCCGACCCGCGAGATCTTCCGGGACGTCGGCCTCCTCGCAGCGTGCCGGCTCGAGAAGCCGCTGTCCATGCAGGGATGTCCGGTGTGCGGGGCCCGGCCTCTTCAGGATGTTTAAGATTTCGCCACAGAAAGGATTCGAGCGAGCACGGTGTCCGGTTTCCGCCGGCGGCGGCCGTGCTATCCTGTGCGGGTGTCCTCTTCCCTCGGCATTCCGCTGAAACCCCGCATCGGCCGCCGGGACGGCCATTATCCCGACAGCTCCCCCCGGTTTCCCGCGGGGAGTTCACGGTGCGGAGCCGACCGGTGATCCGGCGCAAAGTGGCGCCGCCGGGAAGGACCCGGCGTCCCGTTGTCCTCCGGTACGGACACGTCGCGCTGTCGCTGCCGGGCGGGGCCTTCCGCGAGGTGGAAGTCCTCTCCGCGAAGCCGCCGGTGCCGCCCCCTTCCGCCAAGTCGCACGTGGCGCAACGGCTGGCCCACCCCTCCGGCTCCCTGCCGCTGTCCCGGCTGGTCCGCCCCGGCGACCGCGTCGCCGTCGCGATCTCGGACGTGACCCGGTACAGCGCGACCGAAACGTTTCTCCCCCTGCTGCTCCGCGAGACGGACGGGGCGGGGATCCCCCGGGAACGTGTGACCCTCTTCGTGGCCCGGGGGACCCACCGGGCGATGACGGAGGGGGAGCTCCGGGACGCGATCGGGCCGGAGATCGACTCGGGCATCCGGGTAGCCCAGTCCAACCCGGATGGGGCATTGGCCGACCTGGGGACGACATCCCGCGGGACGCGGGTACTCGTCTCGCGACCGTTGATGGAGCACGACCGGATCGTCCTGACCGGCACGATCTCGTTCCACTATTTCGCCGGTTTCGGCGGGGGGCGGAAGGCGCTGGTCCCGGGGTGCGCGGGGCGGGAGACGGCCCGCCAGACCCACTACCGGATCTTTCGGCCCGACGGGCCCGGCAAGCACCCGATGGCGCGTCCCGGGATCCTCGCGGGGAACCCGGTGCACGAGGACATCGTCGAGGCGGTGACGATGGCCTCACCGACGTTCCTGGTGAACACCCTGCTGACCCCATCGGGGAAGCTCTTCGGCATGGTCGCCGGGCACTGGCAGAAGGCGCACGAGGAAGGGTGCACGGTCTACGCGAAGCAGTACCGCGTGCCGCTGTCGCGCCGCTACCCGTTGGTGATCGCCTCCGCGGGCGGCTTTCCGAAGGACATCAACCTGATCCAGTCGCACAAGGCGCTGGACAACGCGTTCCTCGCCACGGAGGCCGGAGGGGTGCTGGTCCTGCTCGCCGAGTGCCCGGACGGGTTCGGGAGTCCCACGTTCTTCCCGTGGTTCCGCTTCGGGGACCCGGACGCGATGGAGCGGGAGCTCCGGGCGAACTACCAGATCTACGGGCAGACCGCGCACGCGGTCCTGACGAAGGCCCGCGCCTGCCGCGTGGTGCTCGTATCCTCCCTGAAGGCGGGGGACGTGGAGGCGATGGGAATGACTCCAGCGGCCTCCCCGGCGGAGGCGCTCCGGATCGCGAAGGGGATGCTGGGCGAGCTGCCCGTCCCGCTGGTCATCCCGGACGCGGGGTACGTCCTCCCCGATCCCGCGGGTTGACGATGCGGGGGGAAGCCCCCCGCCCCCCCACGAGCTTCACGCCGGTGGGGTACCCCCGATGGGAAGTGCCAAGGGGGCACGAGGAAACCCGCAGGGTCATCCCGGGAAGAGGTACAACATGCACGGGTTCTGGAAGCCGGGGGAGCTCCCCCCGAGGACGCTGGCTCCCGGGGTGACGGCGAGGATCGTCTCCGGGGAGAAGCTGATGTTTTCGCTGGTCACCCTGGAACCGGGCGCGGTGGTCCCGGCGCACTCCCACCCGCACGAGCAGATGGGGATGATGGTGTCGGGGGCGATGGAGTTCACGATCGCGGGGGAGACGCGCCTCCTGACGGGGAACGAGATGTACCTCGTCCCCGGAGGAGTCCCGCACGCGGCGAAAGCCGGTCCCGGGGGGGCGGTGGCGCTCGACGCGTTCGCGCCCCCCCGGGAGGAATACCGCTAGGGGGACTGCATCGGCGCCAGTTCCGTGATCTTGACGCCCTTCTTCCCGGTCTTCGTCTTCTCCTTCGCCTCCGCCGCCACCCACCGGTTGATGGCGGAGAGGTACGCCTTGATCGCCGCCTCGATGATGTCCGTGGAGCTCGCCCCCCCGGAGAAGATCGTTCCATTGGAGCGGATCCGCACCCGGGCCTCGCCGATGGCGTCCTTCCCGGAAGTGACGGCGTTCAACCCGAAGTCGATCAGCTGGAAGTTCGTCCCGACGATCCGCTCGATGCACTTGTACGCCGCGTCGATCGGGCCGTTCCCCGTGGCCGCCTCCTCGATCACCTCCTGATTCCGCTGCACCTTCAGGGCCGCCATCGGCGTGGCCTTCGTCCCCGACAGGATCTGGAGGTGGACCAGCTTGTACGTCTCCGGGACCTTGAACAGCTCGTCCTGGACCAGGATCTCGAGGTCCTCGATCATGACCTCCTTCTTCTTGTCCGCCAGGGCGAGGAACTTGTCGTAGATCGCGTCCAGCTGCGCGTCCGTCGGGTGGTGCCCCATCCCGGAGATGTGGTGCTTCAGGGCCGCCCGGCCGGAGCGGGCCGTGAGGGCAAAGGTGTGGGCCGTGACCCCCACGTCCTCCGGGCGGATGATCTCGTAGGTGGAGCGGTCCTTGAGGATCCCGTCCTGGTGGATCCCCGAGGAGTGGGCGAAGGCATTCGTCCCCACGATCGCCTTGTTCCGCTGGATGGGGAGGCCCATCAGCTTGGACACCATGCGGCTCGTCTTGGAGATCTCCTTCGTCTTCACGTCGGTGTACAGGCCGCCGAAGATGTCCTTCCGTGTCTTGATGGCCATCACCACCTCCTCGAGGGAGGCGTTCCCGGCCCGCTCCCCGATCCCGTTCACCGTCACCTCCGCCTGGCGTGCCCCGGCGAGGATCCCCGCCAGCGTGTTCGCCGTGGAGAGCCCCAGGTCGTCGTGGCAATGCATCGAGAGGATCGCGTGGTCCAGCGCGGGGACCTTCTCCTTGAGGCGCCGGACCCGGTCCGCCATCTCCTGCGGAGTGGCGTACCCGACGGTGTCGGGGATGTTGATCGTGGTCGCGCCCGCCTTCACGACCGCCTCCACGGTGCGGCAGAGGTAATCGAAGTCGGTCCGGGAGGCGTCCTCCGTGGAGAACTCCACGTCGCGGCAGAGGGAGCGCGCGTACTTCACCGTGTCGACGCACCACTGCAGGATCTTCTCC
>Ga0316605_10000514_pt1 | contig 26765 bp, 22 predicted proteins | sample OWC_soil_day20_n_FD_207666 | JGI IMG/M metagenome (GOLD analysis project Ga0316605, IMG submission 207666) | Wetland soil microbial communities from Old Woman Creek delta, Ohio, United States - OWC_soil_day20_noCT | ecosystem: Environmental > Terrestrial > Soil > Wetlands | place: USA: Ohio...
CCTCCATCATCGGGGGTGATGAATCCGAAACCCTTTTCGGCGTTGAACCACTTGACGGTGCCTTGAGCCATGATGACTTCCTGCTTTTCTTCGTCCTGGATACAGATGCATGGTCCCTTCCAGGCGAGGTGGCCATGCTTTTTTTCGCCCGCACGATAGGTGGGCAACTCCCAGTCTAGGCCCTTTCTGCATCCGATTTTCAAAAAATCGACAGAATTCAAAAAATGTTTCCCAACCTCCTCTGGCCCCCGCTTATAGGAAGGTGCGGGCGCCCAGAAACGCCTTCTGGTAGTAGCGGTCCGACAGCTCGTCCCGACGGATGCCCTGCCCGGGCCTGGGCGCATGGATGAAGGCCCCCTGCCCCAGGTAGAGCCCCACGTGGCTCACCCGGTTTGAAGCCCCGGTGGCGAAGAAGAGCAGATCCCCGGCCCGGGCGTCGTCCAGGTCCACCGGGCTGCCCGCGTCGAACTGGGCCTGGGAGGACCGGGGCAGCCGCAGCCCGTTCAGCCGGTACACGGCGCCCGTGAGTCCGCTGCAGTCGAAGCCCCGTTCCGTGGTCCCCCCAAAGAGGTAGGGCACGCCCAGGTAGCCCTTGGCCGTCTCCACCAGGCTGGCCCGGAGGCCCCGCTCGTCGGATGGGTGCGCCCGGGGCCGGCCAGACGCGCCCAGACCTGAGGCATCCGGGGCTGACCCATCCGGCGCCACCACCCAGTAGGCCTCGATCACCCCGGCGGCCTTCAGGGCCTCGCCCCGGGCCCGGGCCTTCTCCTTGCTCGTGAAATCCCCGAAACGCACCCGGTACAACCCGTCGCCCGAAGCGTAGTAGGCCGCTTCCAGGCCCTGGGCCTGCAGTGATTCCGAGAATCGCGCCGCGTTCTCCGCCTTGGCGAAGGCGCCGGCCTGCAGCGTGAACCCCAGGCGGGGAAGGCTCCGCGCGGCCGCCCTTCTGCCCGCCGCCGGAGCCCGCTCGGGCAGCGGGCGCGGGGCCCGGCCGCAGGCGGCGGAGAGCAGCAGCACGGCGATCAGGCCCCGCCCCGCTCCCCGCCGGATCCAGCGCATGTCCGCCTCCGAGACCTTGCAGGCATCCTAGCAGGCGGCCCGGGCTGCTCCCGCTACTTGAGCCTGGCCAGCTCCCCCTCGATGCGGGCCCGCTGGTCGGCTTGGTTCACCCGGTCGAGGGCCCGGCGGTAGTTCGCCGCGGCCTGGGCCTTGTCGCCCTTCAGGGCGTAGGCCTCGGCGAGGCTGTCGTAGGCGTTCCAGGAATCCGGGTGGTCCTTCACGTTCCGCTGGAAGAGGGCGATGGCTTCGTCCAGCTTGTTCTGGCTCAGCAGCAGGTAGCCCTGCTGGTTGACCTCGCCTTCCGTGGCCGAGGCCAGGGCTTTTTCCCGCAGGGCCGCGGCGCCCTTGGCGTCGCCCTTCTTCTCGAGCAGGGCGGCCTTCACGGTCAGGCCGGCGAAGGTCGGGCGCAGGGCCAGGGAACGGTCCGCCCAGACCAGCGCCTCGTCGAGGTTCACGTCATGGGCCAGGCACCAGGCCGCGGCGGCGCTCCAGCCCGCGGGGAAGAACTGCTGCACGCCCCGCAGCTGGTCCCGCAGGCTCTGGACCACCACCTGCGGGGTATCCACCGCCAGGGGGATGGGCACCCGCAGCCGCTCCCAGCGCAGCGACAGGGTGACACCCGCGTCGGTGGGGTCGTCGAAGGTGTAGGCCAGGCGCTCGGTGGGTTCCGTGGCGACAGGCGTGACCTGCACCTTGGCCACGTCCTCCTTCGGGTCGTAGCTGTAGCTGCCCCAGCCGTGGGACTGGCTGCTGAAGATCACGGTCCAGGTGGTGGCGGTGGGCACCATGTGGAGGCCGTAGCGCCCGGCGGGCAGCGTGGTGGCACCCACCCGGACCGGACTGGAGAAGGCCACGACCGTGTTCTCGTTGGCCCCGGCCCGCCAGACCTTGCCGTAGGGCACCAGCCCGCCCCACACCGGGCGGCCCTTCACCGCCGGGCGGTTGTAGGTGACGTCGATTTCCGTCAGGCCCACCTTCTGGCGGACCTGGGCCCGGGGGCTGGCCTCGGGCAGGGTGAGCGGCGGCGCCTGCGCGAGGAGCAGGGGCGCGGCCGAGATCAGGGCAAAGGCGATGCGGCGCATGGAACACCTCCGAAGAGCATCCTGAACCGGTTGCCTGCCTCCCGGAACGAAGGTTGAAGCCACCCGTGCGATTCCCGGGGCAGGACGGCGCGGGCGCCGCGCCCCTGGAGGTCCGCGGTGCCCTTGTGGGAGGATGGGCGCGACACCCATCTCAACCACCACGTCCACTTCCACGCGAGGAACCCATGTCCGACCAGACCGTCCCGGAGCCGCTTCAGGGGAGCCCCATGCCGACCGAACCCACCCCGGCCCAGGTCGAGGCCATCCACCAGCGGATCCTCAAGCAGAAGGCCCATTCGAGCGGAGCGGGCTGGTTCTACTGGATCGCCGGCCTCTCCTTGCTGACCTCCATCATCAGCCTGTCCGGCGGCACCTGGTCCTTCCTGGCCGGCCTCGGCGTCACCCAGGTGTTCGACGGTATTGCCCTCGCCCTGAAGAACTCGGGCACGGGCGACTGGGTGAAGGGGCTCAGCCTGTTCCTCGACCTCCTCGCGGCCGGCACGTTCATCCTGCTCGGCGTCTTCGCCCGGAAGGGCTCCCCGGCGGCCTACGTCACGGGCATGGTGCTCTACGGCCTCGACGCGGTCATCCTCCTGGCCTTCCGCGAATGGTTCGGGGCCGGGTTCCACGCCTTCGCCCTCATCCAGATCTGGGCCGGCTTCTCGGCGCTGCGCTGGCTGAACGGCCGCCCCGCCGAGGCCCCGACGGCCCCGATGGCACCCTCCGCCCCGATCAACGAGCCTTCCTGAGAGGGCGCCTTCAGCCTGGGCCTCCGCCGTGCGCATCCTCGCCTTCATCCTCTCCGGACTCGGCATCCTCCTTGGCCTCTACCTGCTGGACCGGGCCGGGCTCTGGGCCGAGCAGCGGGGCTGGATCTACTGGCGGAAGAAGAAGGCGAGCGGCCATGCGCTCGGGTCGGCCACTCTGGCACTGCAAGACATCTTCGAATCCGGCAAGGCCCGGCACGTGATCGAAGCGAAGGAGGACGCGAAGATGGAAGCCCCCGATCCCGGATCCGGCCGGCCCTCCACCCTTTCCACGGCCACAGAGGCGGACCTGCCCCGGCTCTTCGAGGTGTGGGAGTCCGCCGTGCGGGCCACCCACACCTTCCTCACCGAGGAGGACATCGGCCGGCTGTCACCCCTCGTCCGGGAGGGCCTGGCGGCCTTCAGGCCCATCCACTGCCTGCGCGACCCGCGGGGCGAGGTCTTCGCCTTCCTCGGCGTGTTCGAGGGGAGGATCGAGATGCTGTTCGTCCACGCGTCTCGCCGTGGCCAAGGTTTCGGCAGGATCCTCGTGCGCCACGCGGTGGACACCCTGGGCGCCACCCTCGTGGACGTGAACGAGCAGAATGACCAGGCCATCGGGTTCTACGAGCGCCTTGGGTTCCAGACCTTCGCCCGCTCCGACCTGGACGCGGCCGGCTTCCCGTTCCCGCTCCTGCACATGCGGTTGGCATCACCCGCCCCCTCTGACCGGACCGACCCGGGGCTTGGCGGAAGGTGACTTGATCTCGGCGAATTCAGAGGACGGGTCGGGAGCTGGGCACAGGCGGTCGGCCGCCAACACGAGAACGGTGGCATGAGGTCCGTGTTGCGGCGTGACCTGCCTCACCAATCCAGGGCCCGTGAACCATGGCCGAGGCGAACAGCCGGTCCCGATGGCTCCTTCCCGAGGCCTTGCCGGCTCGCATTCGAAACGCATTGACTCACCCCTGGATGAAGCTTTCTGCACCCATTCACATCCGGCGGCAATGGGATCTGGAAACGTAGCAGGCATATCGCCCGGGATGGGCGCAGGCACTCATCCCGCCCACCTCTCTCCGCACGGGTCGCACCATTCCACCGCCTGAATGCCATGGACCGCCACCCGAGCCCTTCCCATCCAGGGGAACCTCATGCGATCACCCACCGCAACGGGCTTACTACTCGTCGGCATCTTGTGCGGCCGAGCCTCTGCCGAGATCCCTCGGATGGATCCGGGCGAAGCAGGCATCCGCGAAGCCGAGAATGCCTGGAGCCGAGCGTTTGTCACCGGCGATGCCGCCTACCTCGATGACCTGCTTGATTCATCCTATGTTTCCGTGAACGCGAAAGGCGATGCCAGGGCCAAATCGCAAATCATCGCCTTGGCCAGGCAATTTGCGGCGGATCATCCCGGGGCTAAGGCACAACCCCTGTCACCAACGTCCATCATCCAAGTCAAGGGAGCGGCCGCGGTCGTGACGCATCGGAACGAGAAAGACACGTCCGTCGATGTGTTCTACTACGTTGAGGGACGCTGGAGGGCCTGGTTCTCCCAGCACACCTCCATCCCTCTGAAATAAGCGGTTTCACTGGACCTCCAGCACCGCCAGTTTGTCCTGCAGGGTGGCCTGGCCTCTGACGGAGACGACGTCGCCCACCCGGAAGGGGCGCTGGCGGCGGCGCATGGCATCGGGGAAGGCCACGGCCTCGCAGAGGCCGGTTTCGTCCTCGAAGGTGATGAACTGCATGCGCTCGCCCTTTTCGGTGGCCACTTCCTTGTCCGCCACCACCAGGGCCCAGAAATGCAGGTGGCGATGTCGTCCAGGGATTCCGCGCTTCGCTTCGCTGCGCGCATACCCCTGGGGCCCCGCGCCCGGATCCGGCCGAGCCGTACCCGGGCTGCCTTCCTCTCGTCCGGGGGTTCCGCGCTTCGCTTCACTGCGCGCATACCCCCGGGCCCCCGCGCCCGGATCCGGCCGAGCCGTATCCGGGCCGCAGTCATCTTGTCCGGGGGTTCCGCGCTTCGCTTCGCTGCGCGCATACCCCCGGGCCCCCGCGCCCGGATCCGGCCGAGCCGTATCCGGGCTTGATCCATCACTCGCATCAGCCACATCGGCCGCGCGGTCGGGGCCGCCGCCATGGCGGACGCGGGCGAGGGCGGCGGGGTGGAGTTCCAGGGTGAGGCCCATGGTCGCCATCTCCAGGTCGGCGCGGTCGAAGGGATCGGTGGGCCGCGGGCGCACGCCCGGAGGCACGCCACCCAGGCGCGCCCACATGAGGCGGGTGCGGTCGCCATCCGGCGCCCAGCGGTCGAAGGCCCCGGCGACGCAGAGGGCCTCGGCGGTGGTGACCGAGGGGTTCACCCGGGCCAGCAGGTCATCCAGGGTTTCGAAGGGGCCGTTCCGATCCCGTTCCTCCAGCAGGCGGCGCACCTCAGGCTCCTGGACGCCGCGCACCTGCATGAGGCCCACGCGCAGGGCCTGCTCGCCCTCGGCGGTGAAGGGCCAGGCCGACAGGTTCACGTCGGGCCCCCGCACCACGAGGCGATGGCGCCGCGCGTCGCCCAGGTAGGCGATGGCCGGGTAGTAGCCGCCCTGGTTGGTGATGACCGACGAGAAGAACACCGCCGGGTGGTGCGTCTTGATCCACGCGCTTTCGAAGCTCACCTGCGCGTAGCTGGCGGAGTGCGGCTTGCAGAAGGAGTAGCCCTGGAAGGTGCGGATCATGTCCCAGGCCTCATCCACCGTGGCGAGGCGCACGCCGCGCTCCCCGCAGCCCCGGCGGAACCGCGCCTCGAAGTAGGGCAGCTTCTCCTCGCAGTCGGGCTTGCCCAGCAGCTTGCGCAGCTGATCGGCCTCGAAGTGGCTCCAGCCCGCCAGCGCCACGCAGACCTTGATGACATCCTCCTGGTAGACCAGCACGCCGAAGCTTTCGGATAGCAGCTCGTTGAAGACGGGATCGCTGGGCTCCCAGGCCTCCTCGCCGCGGCTCCGCTTCACGTAGCGGTCCACCCAACGGTAGGCCGCCGGGCGGATGAGGCTGCTGTGGATCACCAGCGTCTCGAAGTCGCCCTTCCCCACCCGCTGCTGGAGCTGGCGGGTGGCGGGGCTTTCGACGTAGAACACGCCGATGCTGTCGCCCCGGGCCAGCAGGGCCTGGGTGGCGGGATCCTGCCGGGCGTGGCTGCCGGGATCGGCGGGCTTCCGATCGCCCAGCACGGTGTAAGCATCGCGGATGACGGCGAGGCTGCGGTTGCCCAGCAGGTCAATCTTCACCAGGCCGTAGTTCTCGACGCCGTCCTTGTCCCAGGTGGTGGTGGACACGCCCTCCTTGGCCGGCGCCGGCTGGAAGGCGGCGTGCTCCCACAGGGGTCCGGGCGTGACGATGGTGCCGCCGGGGTGCACGGAGAACTGGTGGAAGTGACCCTGCAGCGCCAGGGCCTGGCGCAGGATGGTGTCCCAGGCGGGGTTCGCGGCGGCGCGGGAAAGGCCCCCTTCCCAGCCGCGCACGTAGCGGGCCAGCTGCTTCAGCTCGCTGTCGGGCCGCCCGTGGGCCTGGGCCACGGCCCGCAATGCCCCCTTGGCCTTGAAGAAGGCGTGGTTGGACACCATGGCCACGCGGTCGCGGCCATAGCGCTCGAAGACGGCCTGGATGACCTCGTCGCGCTCGTCCCAGGCGAAGTCGATGTCCATGTCTGGCGGATCTTTCCGCTCCTTCGTGAGGAAGCGCTCGAACATCAGGTTCGTGTCCACGGGATCCACGTTGCTGAGGTCCAGGGCGTAGCTCACCAGCGAGGCCGCGCCGCTGCCGCGCCCGCAGATGCTGGTGGGCAGGCCCCTGTGCTTCAGGGCCTGCACGATGTCCTGCACCAGCAGGAAGTACCGGGCGAACCCCTTGAAGGAGATCAGGTCGAGTTCCCGTTCCATGCGCAGCAGGGCCCGGGCCCGCAGGCCTTCGGAGGACCGGGCGTATTTCTCCGCCATGCCCGCCCGCACGCGCTCCCGCAGGAGGCTGTCGAGGTCCGCGTCCTCCTGCCCCAGGGGCTTGGACACCTCCCACTTGCCCCAGTGGATCTGCCAGCCGGCGATGCGCTCCAGCACGGCGGCCGTGGCCCGCTCCACGGCGGGCTCGGCGAAGGGGAACCGGGCTTCCCAATCCGACCGCGGCACGGCGGCCTCGGCGGGATCCCACAGGGCCTCGGTGCGGATGAGTGTGGATTGCTGATGGATGGCCCGCTTGAGCCGGTGCATCTCCAGGCCCTCGGCGGTGCGGAAGCGCAGCACCTGGGGTGCCACCACCGGCAGGCCCGCCGCCAGGGCCTTCCGGGCCTCCTGGGCCCGGCGCGGATGGCCCAGGAGCGCCGCGTAGAAGCCCTCCCTCAGCAGCGCGTCCAGGCCCGCGAGGTCCTCGGCCAGCAGCACGCAGTCCCGCGGCGGCTCGGCTTCGCCGAGGCCGGGGATCACGAGGTCAGGCCGCCCCAGGTGGGCCTGAACGGTGAGCAGCCGGTTCAAGGCGGCATAGCCCGCATCGCTGAAGGGCAGCGCGCCGCAGGCGTGGCCCCGCCAGGTGAAGCGGCAGCCCAGGTGGATGCGGAAGTCCGTCCACTGGGGGTCCGGCGGCAGGCCTTCGAGTTCGCGGGACTTGTGGATCCATTCCAGCGTGTCGCGCAGCTTCGGGTACCCCGCCATCCCGAGATCCCAGCAGACCAGGTCGCGGTAGCCCAGGCCCCGGGCCACCCGCAGCAGCTGCTTCGCCGGGTAGACACCTTCGCCCATGCTGAAATCGGAAATGCCGAGGGCGAACATGGGGGGGCTGCTCCTTGAGGATTCGTGCCCTCATCGCGAAGATGGGGGGTCTTCCCGTTTGCGTGGCGATGCTTGTGCTTCGATTCGGCTGTCCGCCAGGTCCGGTCAGGGCTGCCAGTCGCCGGGCAGGCCGCAGGCTTCAAGGACGGCGCGGAGGTAGGGGGTTCCGATGCGCAGGGCGCCCCGCTCGGCCAGACTCACCAGGGCCTGGGAGCGGCCCATCCGCTCGGCCAGCTGCGCCTGGGTGAGGCCGGCCTGGCGGCGGGCGGCACGCAGGCGCGGGGCCAGGGCCTTCGCCCGGACATCCGTCTCGGGGGCGCGGCGCCCCTCGAGCAGTCCCTCGATGGAAAGATCCTCATCCAGGCGGGGCCAGTGGATGCCGGTGCCGCGGCCTGTGAATCGCCAGTCCGCCAGATCCTCGGCGGAAGCCGCCGTCAGCCGCGGAAAGAAGGCCAGCGGGCAGGCCAGTTCCCGGCCGTCCTGGAGCTGGACGACCAACCGCCCCCGCTCGAACCAGAGGTGCGTGGCGCGGGGAGGCTCAGGGTTCGCCAAAGTGCTCATGCCAGGCCTCGATGAAGCTGTCTCGATGGGTCATCACGAGGGCCACCACCCGCTGGAGATCCCGGGGCGCGAGGCCTCCGGCGTCCGCGATGGCGCCGTCATGCAGCCAAATCTTGGCAATGGCGTCATCCCGTTCGACGTGGACATGGGGCGGCTCGCGGGGTTCATGGCTGTAGAAAAAGAACCGGAAAGGCCCTTCCCGATGGAGGGTGGGGGTCATCGGGCCTCCATGAATATGAGGCTATTATTGGCTTGTTTCAAGTCCCCCCGCTCCACCCACCCCGGCAACACGGCACGGTCCGGGAAGCGACGCCGGAGGCGGGCGAGGGTGGGTTCGAGGCGTTCGAGGCGCCGGTGCACCGGATCCTCGAAGAGGCTCCGCTCGCGGCCCAGGCCCCAGGCCAGGCGCAGTTCCACCTCGCGCACGAGGAGCCGCCGGGTGGCTCCGGCCAGGAAGGCCTGCTGGATGCGCCGGGCCAGGACCAGGGGCGGGGCCGTCAGTTCCTCAGCGGTGGCGCGCCAGGCGTGGGGTTCGCCATCCACATCCCACCAGCGCAGCACCAGGTGGCGGGGGTGGCGGGCATCGGACCAGAGCCAGTCCAGGCAGCGGGCGGCCAGGGCCACCTCCTCCGGCAGGCAGGGGGGCTGAAGCCGCCAGCCGTGGCGGGCGTGGCCGGGGCGCTCCGTGAGCAGGGGCAGCCGGGGCCGGTCCTCGCCCCTGACCTTGGCGCGCAGCTCAGGCGCGGCCTTGGGGTTCGTCAGCTCCGCCAGCACCGCCAGGGGCACGGGCTGGAGATCCGCGAACTGGCGCAGGCCCAGCCGATGGAAGCGCTCCCGGATGCGGGGCGCCAGGTCCGGCAGGCGGCGGAGGGGCTGGGGCCCGAGAAAGGTGGCCTCGGCGCCATCCCACACCCGCTCCAGCTGATGCTCGGCGCGGGCGGCGATCTGGGCCGCGGTGGCGCTTAAGGACAGTCCCCCGTGGCTGTCCCAGCCATGCCGCTCGGCCAGCTCCCGGCGCATGCGTTCGGCGGTGTCGGCCAGGGGCCCGAAGATCGCCTGCGTGCCCTGCAGTTCCACCAGGGCCTCGCCCAGGCGCCCCATCTGGCCCTGGGGCGTCCAGTGCTGGAGGAAGTCACTGAGGCTGCCCTGGGCCTCCCACCACACCTGGGGGGCCGGATCCAGCACCCGCAGGCCCGGCGTGGCCCGCAGGGCCTGATCCATGGGCAGCCCCGCGGCCAGCCCCTCGGCCCGGCCCCGGCGGTTCACGAACCAGAGGGTGGGCGAGCGGGAGCTGTCGGGGTTCAGGAAGGCCAGAGGGCGGTCCCGCAGACTCCCGTCCCGCCCGCAGGCCAGCTGGAACGGCAGTTCGGGAACCCACATCGCCAGCACCGGGACCTCCAGGGGGGATCCAAGTATGGCGAAATTTTAACGAAAAACAACTCGAAATCGGTCCCCGCTCCCGGGATGGAGCCGATTCCCCCAAGGCGGTACCGGCCTTTGTCGCATGCAGGCTAATCCATCAAAATCCACACTTATGTGCCTGTCGGAATTCCGGGATACTGGCCCTTTGCGAGCCCGGAAGGCCTCGCATGAAGGGGCATCGCGCCCCATCCATCCGCCGGCAACGGCCCGCCGTTCCCCTGCCCCGCCCCTGGAGTTCCCATGGCCTGCCCCCTTCGCCCTTCCCGCACCCTCCTGGCCTTCCTGATCACCGGCTCGACGGCCGGAACGCTGCTGGGGTCGGGCTTCCAGCTGCGGGAGCAGAGCCCCAGCGCCCAGGGCAACGCCTACGCCGGCATCAGCGCCGGGGGCACCGACATCGGCAGCATGTTCTTCAACGTGGCCACCCTCACCCGCTTCGAGGGGAACCAGGCCGTGCTGGGCTTCAGCAGCATCGCCCCCTCCGCCCGCCTGGACGGCGGCTCCGCCTCCCGGGCCACGCCCTTGGGCGGCAGTTCGGTCAGCGGCACCGCGGGTGGCGATGCGGGCCGCCAGGCGGTCCTCCCCGTCGCCTACGCGCTCTGGAGCGCGAGCCCGGACCTGAAGCTGGGTCTTTCCCTGAACAGCCCCTTCGGCCTCGGCAGCGAGTACGAAGCCAACTGGATCGGCCGGTACCACGCGATCAAATCCCAGATCACGGTGGTGGAGGTTGCCCCCAGCCTGGCCTGGCGCGTGGATTCCCGCTGGTCCCTGGGCGCCGCCGTGGTGGCCCGGTATGTGGACGCCGAACTGACCAACGCCGTGGACTTCGGCGCGGTGGGCGCGGCCCTTCACATCCCCGGCTTCATTCCGGGAACCCAGGACGGCACCGTGAAGGTGACGGGGAAGCAGTGGAAATACGGCTACAAGCTGGGGGTCCTCTTTGAGCCCACGCAGGACCTGCGCCTCGGCGCGGCTTACCACTCCCGCATCGACTTCGCCCTGAAGGGGGACGTGCGGTACGAGGGCGTGCCCGCAGCGTTGAAGGCGGCGTTCCAGGACGGAGGAGCCACCCCCCGGGCCAACCAGCCGGCCACCGCCTCCCTGGGTGCGGCCTGGGAGGTCACCCCGGGCCTGAGCCTCCAGGCGGAGACCGCCCGGACCTTCTGGAGCTGCTTCCAGGACATCCGCATCGCGTTCGCCACGGGCCAGAGCACCTCCGTCACCGAGGAGAAGTGGAAGGACACGTGGTTCCTGTCCCTTGGCACCACCTGGAAGCCGAACGACACCTGGACCTTCCGGGCCGGCGTGGCCAAGGACCAGGCGGCGACCTCGGACGCCTACCGCACCCCCCGTATTCCCGATGCGGACCGCACCTGGCTCAGTGCCGGCGCAGGCTACGCCTTCAGCAAGGCCTTCGCCCTGGACCTGGGCTACAGCTACATCTTCGTGAAGGATTCCACCCTGGACCTCAAGGCGGGCAGCCCCGGCAACCCGGATTTCTTCCGCGGCAACCTCTCCGGCACCTACCGCAATCGCATTCAGGTCCTGGCCCTGCAGGCCCGCTACAGCTTCTGAAGCGGGCCCGGCCTCAGGGTTCCATCTGGAACCGGTGCGTGCACTCCACCCAGCTCTCGCTGCCGTCCTTGTAGCGCTCCCGCTTCCAGATGGGCACGCGCTGCTTGATCTCGTCCATGATCCAGGCGGCGGCCTGGAAGCTTTCGGCGCGGTGGGCGCTGCTGGTGGCCACAATGACGGCGGCTTCGGTGAGGGGCACCACGCCGATGCGGTGGTGGACGGCACAGCGGGTGAGGCCGTAGCGCTCGATGGCCTTTTCCCGCAGCAGGCCCAGTTCCTTTTCGGCCATGGGCACGTAGGCCTCATAGGCCAGCTCCAGCACGGGGCGGCCCTCGTGATGATCCCGAGCCCGGCCTTCGAAGAGAACCAGGGCCCCAGCATGGGGGTCTTCCATGACACTTCGTAAAGCCATCGCGTCCAGAGGCGCTTCCTGAACCGCTATCCAGGGAATCATGCGTGTCTCCGCTTCAGGCCCAAACATACACTGAACTGTTTCCAGAGGTCCGCCATGTCCACGCCGCACATTGATCCGAACACCGTCTTCGACACGCTGGGCCGCCACATGCTCGTGGACGGATTCCACCTCGTGATGGACCTGGAGAAATCCCACGGTTCCTGGATCGTGGATGCCCGGGACGGCCGCAAGTACTTGGATTTCTACACGTTCTTCGCCACGACGCCCCTCGGCCACAACCACCCCCGCCTGCGGGAGGCCGCCTTCGTGCAGCGCCTGGGCGAGATCGCGGTCAACAAGCCCGCCAATTCCGACATCTACACCACGGCCTTCGCGGAGTGGGTGGAGGCCTTCGGCACCCACGCGGCGCCGGCCTACCTGCCCCACCTCTTCTGGATTGACGGCGGCGCCCTGGCGGTGGAGAACGCCCTGAAGGCCGCCTTCGACTGGAAGGTGCGCAAGAACCTGGCGGCGGGCAAGGGCGAGAAGGGCTCGCAGGTGATCCACTTCCGCGAGGCCTTCCACGGCCGCAGCGGCTACACGCTGAGCCTCACCAACACCGCCGATCCCCGCAAGCACCAGTACTTCCCGAAGTTCCCCTGGCCCCGCGTGCCGAACCCCAAGATCGAGTTCCCCCTGGACCTCGCCAAGGTCGAGGCCGCTGAGGCCGAAGCCGTGGCCGCCATCGAGGCCGCCGTGGCCCAGCACCCCGATGACATCGCCTGCCTCATCGTGGAGCCCATCCAGGGCGAGGGCGGCGACAACCACTTCCGCGGCGAGTTCCTGAAGAAGCTGCGGGTGCTGGCGGACCGTCATGAATTCCTGCTCATCTTCGACGAAGTGCAAACAGGCTTCGGCGCCACCGGCAAGTGGTGGGCGCACCAGTGGTTCGACGTGCAGCCCGACATCATCGCCTTCGGCAAGAAGGCCCAGACCTGCGGCATCGCCGCGGGCAAGCGCCTGGACGAGGTCGAGGGCGTGTTCAAGGTGCCCAGCCGCATCAACAGCACCTGGGGTGGCAACCTGGTGGACATGGTGCGCGGCACGCGCATCATCGACGTCATCCGCGAGGAGAACCTGCTGGATCACGGCGTGAAGCAGGGCGAGCGCCTGCTGAAGGGCCTGCAGGAGATCCACCGCGACTTCCCCGAGTTCACCTCGAACCCCCGCGGCCGCGGCCTCTTCTGCGCCATGGACATCGCCACGCCCGACCTGCGCAATGCCGTGGTGGCCAAGGGCCACGAGCTGGGCATGATGATCCTCTCCACCGGCGTGAAGGGCCTGCGCTTCCGCCCCGCCATGAACCTCACCACCGAGGACCTGGACCTGGGCGTGGAGCTGCTCCGCAAGGCCGTGGCCAGTGTGGCGGCCACATCGCCTACCCTGGTGGGATGAAGATCGAACTCTACTGCGACGGCGCATGCTTGGGAAACCCCGGTCCCGGTGGTTGGGGGTACCTGCTGCGGGTGCACCTCGCCGCGGGCATCCAGGAGAAGGAAGGCTCGGGCCCCGAAGCTGACACCACCAACAACCGCATGGAGCTGATGGCCGCCATCAAGGGCCTGGAGGCGCTCACGAAGCCCTGCCAGGTGCTGCTGCAGAGCGACAGCCAGTACGTGGTGAAGGGCATCACCTCCTGGTTGAAGGACTGGAAGCGGCGCGGCTGGAAGAAGGCCGACGGCAAACCCGTGCTGAACGCGGACCTCTGGCAGGCGCTGGACGCGCAGCTGGCGCGGCACCACGTGGAGGCCCGCTGGGTGAAGGGCCACGCGGGGCACGCGGAAAACGAGCGGGTGGACCGGCTCGCCAACGAGGCGGCGCAGCGGGCCTGAACGGACATGGAACGGGCCCCCTCGCGGAGGCCCGTCGGCTGAGGTTCCGCGCGGCCTAGCGACGGCGGGGGAAGCGGTAGACGATCTCCGGAGTCCAGCCGCGCACCGGCTTGCCGTCGCGGGTGGCGGGGCTGTAGGAGGACTTGTTGGCGGCCTCGATGGCGGCCTCGTCGAAGCCGTAGGCACCGGTCACGCCCTCGATGATGGACACCTTCAGGGCCTGGCCCTGCTCACCCACGAAGACCTTCAGGCGGACGCTGTGATCCTTGTTGGTCTCCCAGCGCATCTGGACCGCGCGAAGGGGGAAGGCGGGCGGGATCTGGGTGATCACGCGGGCCGGCTCGTTCACCGGGGCGGCGGCGGGGGCCGCCTGGGCGGCCTGCTGCTGGATGGGGGTGGGCACCGCCGCGGCCGGCCGGCTCTCCTGCATGGGCTGCGGCTTGGGCACTTCCGGAGCTGGCGGCGGCGGCAGCGCGGCGGCCTTGGTCTCCGAGGCTTTCCTCTGCTCGGCCAGCTTCTGCTCGGCGGCCTTCTGCTCGACCAGCTTCTGCTCGGCGAGCTTCTGCTGGCGCTCCACCTCCAGCTTGCGGGCCTGAGCCTCGTCCAGCTGCTTCTGGAGCTTCACCTTCTCCTCGACGGACTTGGTCTCGCTCAGCTGTTTCTGCAGCTGGGCCGTCTTCTCGGACTCGGCCTTGGCCTTGGCGTCGAGGTCAGATTTCTGTTGTTCGATCTGGACCTTCAGCAGCTGCAGCTCGGCGAGCTGCTTCTGCATGGCGGGGTCGACCTTGGTGCGGCCGAAGAAGATGTAGCCCAGGCCGAGGATGACCACCGCGGCGAGACCGCCGCCGATGAGCAGGGTGGAGTTCTTCTGGCTGGCCTGCTCCTCGGCATGGCCGTCGATGTGCTCGACCCGGGTGGCGCCGCTGCGCAGCGTCTCGCCCGCGGCGGTGTAGGCCAGGTAGTTGTCGGCCTGCTCGGCCTTCATGGCCGTCGCGTCCCGGTCGTTCTCCTCCCGGAACAGCGTGTGCATGAAGAAGGCCATGTTGAACGTCGTGGGGCTGTACTCGCCGTCGTAGAGCACGCGCTCGAGCTCGGTGCTGAAGGCCTCCACCGTGGCGAAGGGCTGGCGGCCCAGCAGCAGGCGGCCGAGGAAGCCGCGGATCTCGGCGGGCAGCGGCGCATCTTCCTGCGCGGCCTTGAGGGTCGCCCGGTCGAGCAGGCCCTGGAGGTCGCCGCCCACGGGCAGGCGCTCGAAGGTGAGCAGCTCGTAGAGCATCGCGCCCAGGGAGAAGAGATCCTGTTGCAGCGCATCGCCTTCGGGCCCCTGCAGGTAGGGAGCCAGCTTGTGCTTCACGGACGGCGCCTTGCCCAGCATGCTCTTGATCAGCGAGGCATAAGGCGCGTCCACCAGCTGGGTGGCGCCTTCGAAGCTCACCCACACGCTGTGGGGGCTCAGCACGCCATGGCTGATGCCCTTGGCCTGCATCTGGACGATGGCCTGCGCCACGCCCTGGATGACCGTCAGCGAGTGATCCACACCGAAGGGAATCTGTTCCTGCTTCGCCTTCTCGATGAGCTGGGCGAGGCTGCGACCCGGCACGTGATCCCAGGCCACGTGCGGCGTCTTGCCGCTCTCGATGCGGTAGCCCAGACCGAAGATGCGCGCGCCGCCCAGCACCGGCACCACGCGGCCAGCCTCGGCCAGGCGTGCATTCATGCCGGCCTGGAACAACTCTTCCGAGAAGGTCCGCACAAGGACGTGACGGTCGAAACCGTTGCCCGCGATGACCACGGCCCGGTGGACGGCGCCGAAGGGATCGCTGGCCAGCTCCGAAGCCAGCAGGTAGGACCCGAGGCGGGTATAGGTGCCCATGTCCATCTCCAAAGGGATTGCTTGGAAAGATAGCCCGAAAGTCGTGTTTCGCCTAGTGCGCCCCGGGGGCCGGAATCCGGGTTGTGATCAAGGATTCAGCATGCGGGGCTGGAACTAGGGGCCGCCAGGGATCTCCCACTGGTCCCCCGCGGCCCGCCAGATGAGGATCCAGAGGTTGGCCGTGGCGTGAACCCCGTTGGAAAAGGCCAGCTGCAGCTGGGCGAATGGCAGGGACAATTCGTCCCAGGGCCCGATGCGGCGGCCCTGGGCCTCGTCGAAGTGTTCCCGCAGGCGGCGGTGCCGTTCCTGTTTGGTGGCCATGAACCGCCGCAGGGGCGCTCCCGGATCCAGGCTGCCGGTGGTAGCCCAGTAGGGCTCCTGGGTCACCAGGAGGTGCCCCAGGTGCTCGTCGGCATAGGCCTCGAAGCTTTCACGCAAGGGGCTCATCCCCTCGAGGGCCGAGGGATCGGTCAGCAGCTGCACCTGGTGGGCCAGCACCCCCAGGTCGCGGACAATGTCTTCCGGACGGCGGTGTTCCTCGCTGAGCCGAAGGATGGTGCGGACCTGGGCTTCTACCTGTTCGACGGTGGGTGGCTGGTCGTTGGCCACGCCCCGCGCCCCCTCGAGCAGGGCCTGGGGATGGGCGCGCAGCAGGGTTGCCATGCGGTGGGGCACCAGACGGAGGGCCTTCGCGGTCTGGGTTTCGTGGACCCTGGGAGACCAGGCGCCCAGCGAGCTTGAGGCCAGCAGCAGGGCCAGGGATGTGGAAGGGCGCATCAGGGAATCTCCCGTGCCAGGGCGGCTTCCGCCTCGCCCATGGGGTCCATGGGCAGACCCAGGGCCCGCAGGCGGTGCAGCAGGGTGGTGCGGCGCATGCCGAGGCGCCGGGCGGATTCGCTCTTGTTCCAGCCCGTGGCCTGAAGCGACTCGAGGATGAGGTGGCGCTCCAGGTCCTCCAGGAACCGGCCCAGGTCCTGGTGCTGGGGCAGCCTCGGGAAGGCCACCGAGGGCAGCACCCCTGCGATGGAGGCTGGCAGATCCTGCAACAGCAGGCGCTCGGGATCGGAGCCGAGGGCCATGGCCCGCTCCACGGCGTTCTCCAGCTCGCGGACATTGCCGGGCCAGCCATAGGCCTCCAGGGCCTGCAGCGCGGCGGGCTCCACCTGCTTGAGGGGCAGGCCCAGGTCCCGGGCGAACTTGCGGATGAAGTGCGCCACCAACACTGGGATGTCCTGGGGATGATCCCGCAGCGGATGCAGCTGGATGGGAATCACGTTCAGGCGGTAGAAAAGGTCCTCCCGGAACCGCTTCTCGACGACGAGGGTGCCGAGGTCCTCATTGGTGGCCGCCAGCAGCCGGAAGTCGGCCTTCACGGTGCGGGACGATCCCAGGGGCGTGAACTCCCGCTCCTGGATGACACGCAGCAGCTTCACCTGGAGGTTCAGGGGCATGGTGCCGATCTCATCCAGGAACAGCGTGCCGCCCTCCGCCTGCTGGAAGCGGCCGGGCCGATCGGTGCGGGCATCGGTGTAGGCCCCTCGCACATGCCCGAAGAGCTCGTCCTCCAGCAGGTTCTCGGGAATGGCGCCGCAGTGGATGGGCACGAAGGGTCCGTGGGCTCGGGGGCTCCACTGGTGGATCGCCCGCGCCGCCAACTCCTTGCCGGTGCCGGAGGGTCCCGTGATGAGCACCGTCGAGGGCGACGGCGCCACGCGGCGGAGGAGGGTCTGGAGGTTCTGCCAGGTCTCGGAGCGGCCCACCATCTGCGGCCCCGGCGTCTGGCCCTGGATCTGCTCTCGCAGCCGCTTGTTCTCCTGGTTCAGCTGCGACTTCTCGATGGCGCGCAGCAGCGTGTGCTCCAGCTCCTCGGTGCGGAAGGGCTTGGGCACGTAGTCGTAGATGCCCATCTTCATGGCCTGGAGGGCCGTCTCCACGGATGTCGAACCCGACAGCACCACGACCACCGTGTCGGGCTTGGCCACGGCCTGCCGGGCCAGCTCCAGGCCGCTGAGGTCGGGCAGCATGAGGTCTACCACCGCCAGGTCGAAGTGCTCGCCCCGCAGGAACTGGGCGCCCCGCAGGCCGGAGCCGGTGCCCACGACCTCGTGGCCGTGCCTGGACAACAGGGCGCCCACCACCTCGAGGATGGTGGGATCGTCGTCCACCAGCAGAGCCCGGGCCGGATTCATCTCCCCAGGGTCCTCGTCCCAGAGACCCCTGTCAAGGTTTGGACAGTCGGCTACACTCCCGCGCATGCTTTCCAGATCCAACCTATGGCAACGACTGGCCGGGGCTTCGCTCTGGCCCCTCGCCTGGGCCCTGGCCGCCGCGGGTGCCGTGCCCTGGCTGGTGCCGGAGCGGTGGGATGGTCAGCTTTCCAGGCCCTGGGTGGGCGCCGGCCTCCTGCTCACCTCCGCCATGCTGCCGCTGCTCCGCAGCCCGCGTTGGCGCGTGATTCCCCTGGCCCTGCTCCTGGCGGGCCTCACCGGCCTGGGCCTCGCGCACCGCGCCCGATGGGAAACGGCCCTGCCCGTGGGTTTTCAGGCCCTGGAAGGCCGCATCGCGGCGCCCTGGACCCGCCAGAGCGAGCGCCTGCGCAGCCAGCTGAGCCTCGCCAGCCCCGGACCCATGAAGGGCCTCCTGCTCCCCCTCACCGTGCCGGCCGATGGAGACGCGCCACCGCCGGAGCCCGGCACCCCGGTCCGCCTGCGGGCGGACTTGCGGCCCATCCAGCCCGGACCGGTGTTCCTGGCAGAGCGTCCCCTTTGGCGGGCCCGCAGCGACGAGGCGCCCCGCCGCCTCCACCTGGCCTCGGCCCAGCTGCTGGAAGCCATGGGCCCGGCGGAGCCCTCCTGGCTGCTCCGGCTCCAGGTCTTCGCCCGGCGCCGCTTCGAGGCGCTGCCCCTCGAACCCACGGCCCGCGACCTCTGGGGCGCCCTCGCCCTGGGCATCCCCCCGGCGGACGAGGCCCACGTCAGCGCCTTCGCCGAGAGCGGCACCATCCACATCCTGGTGGTGTCGGGACTGCAGGTGACCCTGGTGATGGCCGCCGTGGAGGCCCTGCTCCGCCGGCTGCGGCTGCGGGGCGCCGGAGCCGGCGCAGTGGCCGCGGGGCTGCTGTACTCAGGGCTGGTGGGCTTGTCCGCGCCGGTGTGGCGGGGACTCCTCATGGGCGCGGCCTGGGCCCTGGGCCGGTCCAGCGGGTGGAAGCTCCCGCCCGTGGCGGGCCTGCACCTGGCGCTGCTCCTGTGGCTGCTGGGCCACCCCGCCGCCGGCGCGGAACCGGGTTTCCTGCTGGCCTGGTGGGCCCTGCTGGGCCTGCTCTGGGGCGCCGAGCCCGTGGCGGGGCTGGTCTCGCCCCTGCTGGGCCGCGCCGCCCTGCCCTTCGCGTGCCTGGTGGCGCCCTGGCTCTCCACCCTGCCCCTCCTGGCCCTGCTCCACGGCGGCGCGCCCCGTTGGGGCATCGTGGCCAACCTGCTCGTGCTGCCCCTGGTCTCAGTGCTCACCCCGATCTGCCTCCTGCTGATCCTGCTGCCCCTGCCCGGGATCACCGCCGGCACCGGGGCCCTGCTCAGCTGGGCAGGCGACCGGCTGGTGCCGACCCTGACGGGCATCGCCCCTCTGGCCACGGGCCTGCTCTGGCCCTGGCTGCTCCTGGCTCTGGGCTGGCTGGCCCTGGCCCACGCCCACAGCCGGATGCGACCCACGCGCGCCCTGACGGCGGGCCTTGTGGCGCTCTCCCTCGGCCTGCTGGCCCTTCGCGGCACGGGCCGCGCCGCAGCCAGCCTGACGGTGGAGGCCGTGGACATCGGCCAGGGTGATGCGCTGCTGCTCCGCGTGCCCGGCGGCGAGGCCACCCTGGTGGACACGGGGCCATCCCCCTGGTCGGGCCGGCGCCTGGCGCGGGTGCTGAGCCGGCGCGGGGTGCGGGAGCCGGTGCACCTCGTCATCACCCATCCCCACGGCGACCACGCGGGCGGGTGGGCCACGCTGGCGCGGCTCTGGCCCCTGGCCTCCACGACGGTCCCGGTCATCGCGTCGGAGACGGATCCCTGGGATGCCTACCGCCCCGCGGACCTGGTGCCGTCCGCCCTGCGGCGAGGGGACGGCTGGACGCGGGGCCCGGCGTCCTTCAGCGTGCGCTGGCCACCCAGGCCCTTCACCCTGCCGGACGCCAACATGGTCTCCCTGGTGCTGCGCGTCTCCTGGGTGGACCGGGAGCTGTGGCTCATGGGCGACGCCCTCGCCATCCAGGAGCGGGACCTCCTCGACCTGGGGGATCCCGGGCCTTCCCGGCACCGCCTGCTGAAGGCGGGGCACCACGGCAGCCGCACGGCGTCGGATCCGGCCTGGATCGCGGCCTTGCGGCCGGAGGTGGCCCTCCTCCCGGCGGGCCTCCGCAACCGCTTCGAGCACCCGCACCCCGAGACCCTCGAGGTCCTCCGGCGCGCTGGGGTGACCGGCTGGACCACGGGGCCCCGGTCCGGCGTGCAGGTGGTGGCAGTCCCCGGCGGGTGGTGGTGCGCGTTCGGGGACGGAACCTCCGCGTTCACGCCTCTTCGAACAGGCCCGCCGCCCTGAGCCGCTCGACCAGGCGGCGGCTTCCCTCGGCATGGTTGGCCTTCCACTGGGCCTGGGCATCGGGGCTCACATCGTTGACCACCACCAGGGCGCCGCCGCAGGGCACACCCACCGCATGGCAGGCGGCGAAGACGCCCGTCAGCTCGAGGTGCTCCGCCGGCGCCACCTGCGCCAACAGCGCCGCGCCTTCCCGGGTCTTCGTGATCGCAGGGGGGACGGCCACGGCGTGGCACGGCAGCGCCCCGGCCAGAGTCGAGGCCCAGCGGGACCGCTCGAGGGCCGGCCGGTAGGCCTCGCCGCGCACCTCCGCCAGCGACGTCGCGATGGCCTCAGAGGCCCAGATGGCTTCGAACAGCTGGAGCCGGTCGTCATAGCGGCCGCAGGTGCCCAGGAAGAGCACCGCTTCCGGCCGCCGCTCCGCCAGCAGGCGGGCCGTGGCGGCGGCGGCGGTCACCGCGCCGACCCCCACGGTGGCCGTCTCCCATCCAGCAGGCGGATGCTCCGCCAGGGGGCCCAGCTCGGGGACGAAGGCGGAGAGCAGGAGTCGCATGGCGTGATTCTACAGGTGGTCCAGCGCCCAGCCCGCCACCGGGATGGAGAGGCCATTCCCCAGCAGCCGGTACCGGGCCTCCAGCGCGGTCCCCTCGGGGAAGCGAAACGAGTCCGGCAGGCCGAGGAGCCGGGCCACTTCGGCGGGCGAGAACCGGCGCACCCCCCGGGCGGTCTTCAGGAAGGAGCCGCTGCCCACGTAGCGCCGGCCGTAGCCTCCGATGAAGCAGGCGCTGCGGCGGTCTTCCGCTTCCACCAGGTCGAGGCCGGGGCGGTGCCGGGCGAGGGCTTCGGAATCCAGGTACAAGGCCTCGTCCTCGACGGGATCCAGGAAGGCGGCCAGGGGCGGCGTCGGCAGATCCGGGAGCGGCAGGCGCTTCAAGGGGCGCCGCGAGGCCACCACGAACACCCTGGGCCGCTGGTTGGGCAGGCCGAAGCGGCTGGGACAGGCCTCCAGGTCCAGGTGGTGCAGGCCGTGGCCGCACAGGCGCGCCAGCAGCAGGGCGTGGGCGTCCGATCCCAGGAAGCCGCTCACGTTCTCGAGCACCAGCTGCTCCGGCGGCGCCTGGAGGAACAGGTCCATCAGGTGGCGGAAGGCCCGGGAGCGGCGATCCTCCAGGCCCTGGTGGTTCCCCATGCGGCAGAAGGGCTGACAGGGCGGGCTCAGCAGCCAGGTGTCGGCGCCGTGGGAAGCCAGGTCGCCGAGGGGCAAGGTGGCCAGTTCCCGGGCCTTTGGGATCTCGCCGTGGTTCAGGGCGTAGGTCGCGTTGGCGGCCTCGCTCACGTCGAAGGCGGCGACGACGCTTCCCCGGTTCCCGAGGGCGAACCGCCAGCCCCCCAGGCCGGAGAACAGCTCCAGGGCGCGCATCACCCGCAGCCGCAACCGCTGCCGCAGCCTCCGCAGGCCACGGGAAGGGTGGTGCCCCGGGCCAGCGTCTGGCCCTCCATGAACAGGCGCAGGGCCAGGACCAGGGCCGTCGCCGCGTCGGCCCAGGGGAACCAGCGGCCCAGCAGGCCGCCCGCCAGGAACAGGGCCGCCAGCTCCGCCAGCACGCGGGCCCGGTCACCGTCGAGCCCCAGGGTCGGGTGCACCTCGCGCAGCCCCCGCTTGGCAAGGGCCAGCGCCGCCGCCAATGGGAAGGCCGCGGCCTGCAGGCCCAGCTGCAGGTCGGTGGTGCGGCGGGCGGTCTCATGGGCCAGGTCCGAGGCCGCGCCCAGGGCCAAGCCCAGGGCCAGGAGGCGCAGGGCAATGCCGAGCCCGCGATGGATCAGGCGCTCCCGCTCCAGCCCCTGGTTGCCCAGGCCTTCCCGGAGTCTCCAGATGACGTTCAGGGCCGAGGGTGTCTGCAGCAGGCAGGCCGCGCCAAACCCCCAGGCGGCCCAGGGGCCTTCGGTCCATCCCAGCCCGCAGGCGGCTCCGCCCAGCGCCGCGGCGAGACCCACCGTAAGGCGGGCCAGCGCCGCGGCCCGGGTGGGGACCGTGGTCATCGGGTGAGCTTCCGGTATTTGATGCGGTGCGGATCGAAGGGTTTCAGGCCCAGGACATCCTTGCGGTATTGCTCGTACTGGCTGTAGTTTCCGTCGAAGAACTGCACCTGGGAGTCGCCCTCGAAGGCCAGGATGTGCGTGGCCAGACGGTCCAGGAACCAGCGGTCGTGGCTTACCAGGACGGCACTGCCCGCGAAGGACTCGATGGCTTCTTCGAGGGCTCGCATGGTGTTGACGTCGAGGTCGTTGGTGGGTTCGTCGAAGAACAGGAGGTTCGATTCGCTCTTCAGCGTGAGCGCCAGGTTCAGGCGGTTCTGCTGGCCGCCGCTGAGCTCGGAGATCTTCTTCTGCTGGGAGTCGCCGCTGAAGCCGAACCGGCTGAGCCAGGCCCGGGCATTGATGAGCTTGCCGCCCAGCTCGATCTGCTCGTAGCCGCCCGAGACCGCCTCGAAGACGCTCTTCTCGGGATTGAGCCCAGACCTCAGCTGATCCACGTAGGCCATGCGCACCGTCTCGCCCAGGCGGATGGTGCCGGCGTCCGGCGTCTCCTGGCCCGTGAGCAGGCGCAGCAGGGTGGACTTGCCAGCGCCGTTGGGCCCGATGATCCCGAGGATGCCGGCGCGGGGGATGGCGAAGCTGAGGTTCTCGAAGAGCACCTTGTCGCCGTAGGCCTTGGAGACGCCGTTCAGCTCAGCCACGAGGTCGCCCAGGCGCGGGCCGCTGGGGATGTAGATCTCCAGCTCCTGCTCCTTCTGGCGGCCCTCCTCGCCGGCCAGCCGCTCGTAGTTGGCGATGCGGTCCTTGCTCTTCGCGTGCTGGCCCTTGGGCGACATGCGGATCCACTCGAGCTCCCGCTCCAGGGTCTTCTGGCGCTTCTGGTCGGATTTCTCCTCCCGCGCCAGGCGGCCCTGTTTCTGCTCGAGCCAGCTGGAGTAGTTGCCCTTCCAGGGGATGCCCTCGCCGCGGTCCAGCTCGAGGATCCACTCGGCCACGTGATCCAGGAAGTAGCGGTCATGGGTCACGGCGATGACCGTGCCCTTGTAGTCCTGCAGGTGCTTCTCCAGCCAGGCCACGGTCTCGGCGTCCAGGTGGTTGGTGGGCTCGTCCAGCAGCAGGATGTCGGGCTCCTGGAGCAGGAGCCGGCACAGGGCCACGCGACGGCGCTCGCCGCCGGAGAGCACGCCGACCTTCGTGTCGGGATCGGGGCAGCGCAGGGCGTCCATGGCCTGCTCCAGGCGCGAATCCAGGTCCCAGCAGTCGTGGGCGTCGATCTTGTCCTGCAGCTCGGCCTGCTTCGCCAGCAGCACGTCCATGTCCGCGTCGGGATCGGCGAACTGGTCGCTGATGGCGTTGTAGTCCTTCAGCCAGCCCACCTTCTCGGCGGCGCCCTCCTCGACGATCTCGCGCACGGTCTTCTCGGGGTCCAGCTGGGGTTCCTGGTCGAGGATGCCCGTGGTGTAGCCCTTGCTGAGCACCGCCTCGCCGTTGAAGTCCTGGTCCACGCCCGCCATGATGCGCAGCACGGTGCTCTTGCCCGAGCCGTTGAGGCCCAGCACGCCGATCTTGGCGCCGTAGAAGTAGCTGAGGGAGATGTCCTTGATGACCGGCTTGTTGTTGTAGATCTTGCTGACCCGCATCATCGAATAGATGATCTCGGGCTGGTCGCTCTGCACTTTGGCCATGGCTGCTTCCGACAAAAAGGCCGCGCGGGGGCGCGGCCTTTCCAGGATAGCGGATTCGGGCGTTGTGGGCGGATCCTGTCCGGTCACAACGCGGGCGGTGCCCTACTGTTCCAGGGCCGCCTGGGCCGCCGCCAGGGTGGCGATGGGCACCCGGTAGGGGCTGCAGCTCACGTAGTCGAGGCCCACGCGGTGGAAGAAGTTCACGCTGCGGGGGTCGCCGCCGTGCTCGCCGCAGACGCCCAGCTTGATGCCCGGCCGGGCTGACCGGCCCTTCTCGCAGGAGATGCGCACCAGCTCGCCGATGCCCTCCTGGTCCAGGCTCTGGAACGGGTCGTCGTCCAGGATCTTCTTGCCCACGTACTCGGGCAGGAAGGAGCCCGCATCGTCGCGGCTGAATCCGAAGCCCATCTGGGTGAGGTCGTTGGTGCCGAAACTGAAGAACTCGGCTTCCTGGGCGATCTTGTCCGACGTGATGGCGGCGCGGGGAATCTCGATCATGGTACCGATGGGGCAGGCGAACTGGGTGCCGCGCTCCTTGTTCACCTGGGCGATCTCGTCGAGCATCTCGGCCTTGGTGTAGCTCAGTTCCCGCACGGTGCCGATGAGGGGCACCATGATCTCGGGAATGGCCTTGACGCCCTTGGCGGCCACATTCAGCGCGGCCTCCGTGATGGCGCGGACCTGCATGCGGATGATCTCGGGGAACGTGATGCCGAGGCGGCAGCCCCGGTGCCCCATCATCGGGTTGAACTCGTGCAGCTGGGCGACACGGCGCTCCACCGTGCCGAGGTCCACCCCCAGCACCTCGGCCATTTCCCGCTGTCCGGGCTCATCCTGGGGCAGGAACTCGTGGAGGGGGGGATCCAGCAGCCGGATGTTGACAGGCAATCCGTCCATGGCCGTGAAGATGCCCTCGAAGTCCTCACGCTGGATGGGCAGCAGCTTGGCCAGCGCCTTCCTGCGGCCATCGCTGTCCGTGGCGAGGATCATCTCCCGCACGGGGAGGATGCGGTCCCCCTCGAAGAACATGTGCTCGGTGCGGCAGAGGCCGATGCCCTCGGCGCCGAAAGCCCGCGCCACGGCAGCATCGTGCGGCGTGTCGGCGTTGGTGCGCACCTTCATGCGCTTGGCCTTGTGGCTCCAGGCCATGATCTTGGCGAAACGCTGGTACAGCTCGCTGTCTTCGGCCTTCAGCCGGTTGTCCACCAGCACCTGGTTGACCTCGGAAGGATGCGCGCTGAGCTTCCCGATGAAGACTTCGCCGGTGGAGCCGTCCATGGAGATCCAGTCCTGGCCGGCTTTCAATTCACGATCGCCCACGCGCACCACGCCGCGGGCCTGGTCGATCTGCACCGCCGAGGCGCCGCAGACACAGGGCTTGCCCATGCCGCGGGCCACCACGGCCGCATGGCTGGTCATGCCGCCGCGGGCCGTGAGGATGCCCTGGGAAGCCACCATGCCCGCGATGTCCTCGGGGCTGGTCTCCACGCGCACCAGCACGACGGGACCTTCCTGGGCCATCTGCTCGGCGGCTTCCGCCGTGAGGGCGATGCGGCCGGTGGCCGCGCCGGGGCCGGCGTTGAGGCCCTTGGTGAGCAGCTGGCCCTCCTTCCGAAGACGCTCCTTCTCCTTCGGATCGAAGACCGGTGCGAGCAGCTGCGACAGGCTGTCGGCGTCAATGCGCTTGAGGGCGGTATCGCTGTCGATCAGGCCCTCGTCCACCAGATCGATGGCGATGCGGATGCCGGCCATGGCGGTGCGCTTGCCGTTGCGGGTCTGCAGCAGGTAGAGCTTCCCCCGCTCAATGGTGAACTCGATGTCCTGCATGTCCTTGAAGTGCCGCTCCAGGCGCTGGCAGGTGGCGTCCAGCTCCGCGAAGGATTCAGGCATCGCCTCCTCGAGGCTCTTCAACCCGGTGCCGTCCGCCTGGGCCCGGGTGATGGGCTGGGGCGTGCGGATGCCCGCGACCACATCCTCGCCCTGGGCATTGATCAGATACTCGCCGTAGAACAGGCGCTCGCCGGTGGCGGGGTCGCGCGTGAAGGCCACGCCCGTGCCGCAGTCGTCCCCCATGTTGCCGAAGACCATGCTCTGCACGTTGACGCCAGTGCCCCAGTCATCGGGGATGCGGTTCAGCCGACGGTAGGTGATCGCGCGGGCCGTGTTCCAGCTCTCGAAGACCGCGCGGATGGCGCCCCACAGCTGATCCATGGGGTCCTGCGGGAAGGCGTGGCCTGTCTCTTCGTGCACGATGTCCTTGAAGGCCTTCACGAGCTGCTTCCAGTCCTCGGCCACAAGGTCTGTGTCCTGGTGCTTGCCAAGACGCTCCTTGGCGCGCTCCAGCTCCGCCTCGAACAGCGCGTGCTCGACGCCCAGCACCACGTTGCTGTACATCGTGATGAAGCGCCGGTAGGAATCCCAGGCGAACCGCGGATTCCCGCTGGCCCGCTCCAGGGCTGCCACCGTCTGGTCGTTGAGTCCGAGATTCAGGACGGTATCCATCATGCCGGGCATGGACACCCGTGCGCCCGAGCGCACCGACAGCAGCAAGGGATTGTCGGTGGAACCGAACCCGCATCCCCGCACTCCTTCCAGCCACCGGAGGGCATCCATCACTTCCTGCTTCAGGGCGGGTGTCAACTGCCGCCCATTCACGTAGTAGGCGCCGCACTGCTCGGTCGTGAGCGTGAACCCGGGCGGCACGGGAATCCCCAGCCCTGCCATCTCGGCCAGGTTGCAGCCTTTGCCCCCGAGAAGGTTGCGCATGGCAGCGCCGCCTTCGTTACGGTTTCCCCCGAAGGTGTAAACACCTTTGTTCATTCCAATCCTCCACGCGGAACAACCAGTGTATCCGGCATGAAGCGAAAAACCCCCGCAGATGCGGGGGATGGGTACGCAAAAACGGGTCACCTGTTGGGGTGACCCGTCTGATTTTAACGTCGCAGCGACCTACTTTTCCACGCATGTGATGCGCAGTATCATCGGCCCTCCAAGTCTTAACTGCCGTGTTCGGGATGGGAACGGGTGTGACCCTTGGGGAAAAGCCACGACGAAGG
>Ga0316605_10000515_pt1 | contig 26744 bp, 18 predicted proteins | sample OWC_soil_day20_n_FD_207666 | JGI IMG/M metagenome (GOLD analysis project Ga0316605, IMG submission 207666) | Wetland soil microbial communities from Old Woman Creek delta, Ohio, United States - OWC_soil_day20_noCT | ecosystem: Environmental > Terrestrial > Soil > Wetlands | place: USA: Ohio...
CAGCGAGCGAAGCGACTGCGGCGCGCCAGCGTCCGCAGTCGCTCTACTTGGACAGGACGAAGCCCTTGAGCTTGCCGAAGGCCTGGTCGAGCAGCGCCTTCTGCTGCTCCTGGTGCAGGTGGGCGTAGCCCACCGCCGGCGAGGCCGAGGCCGGGCGCCCGGCATAAGCCAGCTTCTGCCCGTCGACCATGTTCTCGTGCACATAGTGCTGCACGTAGAACCAGGATCCCTGGTTCTGCGGCTCGTCCTGGCACCAGATCACCTCGGTGGCGTTGGGGTAGCGCTTCAGCTCCGCGCCGAAGGCCTTGTGCGGGAACGGGTACAACTGCTCGACGCGCACGATGGCCACGTCCCAGGCCTTCTTCTCGTCGCGGCGGCGGATCAGGTCATAGGCCACCTTACCCGAGCAGGCGATGATGCGCCGGACCTTTTCGGGCTCGACCTCGGCGCGGCTGGCACCGATGACGGTGCGGAACTCGCCCTTGGTGAACTCCGACAGCGGCGAAGTCGCGTCCTTGGCGCGCAGCAGCGACTTCGGCGTCAGGATGATCAGCGGCTTGCGGAACTGCCGCACCATCTGCCGGCGCAGCAGGTGGAAGATCTGGCTGGCGCTGGTGGGCTGCACCACCTGCATGTTGTTGTCGGCCGCCAGCTGCATGAAGCGCTCCAGGCGGGCCGAGCTGTGCTCCGGCCCCTGGCCTTCGTAGCCGTGCGGCAGCATCAACGTCAGGCCGTTGACACGGCCCCACTTGACTTCGCCCGAGGCGATGAACTGGTCGATGACCACCTGCGCGCCGTTGACGAAGTCGCCGAACTGCGCTTCCCAGATGACCAGCGTGTTCGGCTCGGCGCTGGCGTAGCCGTACTCGAAGGCCAGCACCGCCTCCTCGGACAGCAGCGAGTCGATGACGACGAAGGGCGCCTGGTTGTCGGCCACGTTCTGCAGCGGCACATAGGTACCGGTGTCCCACTTCTCGCGGTTCTGGTCGTGCAGCACCGCATGGCGGTGGGTGAAGGTGCCGCGGCCGCAGTCCTCGCCCGACAGGCGCACCGCATAACCGCTGGCCACCAGCGAGGCGAAGGCCAGGTGCTCGCCCATGCCCCAGTCGACATTGATCTCGCCGCGGCCCATCGCGGCGCGGTCGGCCAGCACCTTCTCGACCAGCGGGTGCACCTTGAAGTTGCCCGGCACGGTGGTGATGCGCTCGGCCAGGCGCTTGATCTCGGCCATCGGCAGCGCCGTGTCGGCCGAATCGGTCCACTTTCGGTTCAGGAACGGCGCCCAGTCGACCGCGTACTTGCTCTTGAAGTTGGTCAGCACCGGATCGGCGGTGTGCCTGCCTTCGTCGAACGCGGCACGCAGTTCCTTGACCATGCGATCTGGCCCGTCCTCGGGCAGCACGCCCTGGGCCACCAGCTTCTCCCCGTACAGCTTGCGCGTGCCGGGATGCTGGCCGATCTTCTTGTACATCAGCGGCTGGGTCAGGCTCGGCGTGTCCTGCTCGTTGTGGCCGAGCTTGCGGAAGCAGACGATGTCGACGACCACGTCCTTGTTGAACAGCTGCCGGTAGTCCAGCGCCAGCTGGGTGCACAGCACCACCGCCTCGGGATCGTCGCCATTGACGTGCAGCACCGGTGCTTCGATCATCTTGACGACGTCGGTGCAGTACAGCGTGGAGCGAGTGTCGCGCGGGTCACTGGTGGTGAAGCCGATCTGGTTGTTGATCACCAAGTGCACGGTGCCACCGGTGTAATAACCGCGCGTCTGCGCCAGCGCCAGCGTCTCCATCACCACGCCCTGGCCGGCGAAGGCGGCGTCGCCGTGCACCAGCACCGGCAGCACCTGGTCGCCCTCCTTGTCGCCGCGACGGTCCATGCGCGCCTTGACCGAACCCTCGACCACCGGGTTGACGATCTCCAGGTGGCTGGGGTTGAAGGCCAGGCTCAGGTGCACCGGGCCGCCGGCCGTGCTGACATCGCTGGAAAAGCCCTGGTGGTACTTGACGTCGCCCGAGGGCAGGTCTTCGGGCGCGGTGTGGTCGAACTCGGCAAACATGTCCTTGGGCTGCTTGCCCAGGATGTTGACCAGCACGTTCAACCGGCCGCGGTGGGCCATGCCGATGACGATCTCCTGCACGCCGCGCTCGCCGGCGCGCTGCACCACCTCGTCCATGCTGGCGATGAAGCTCTCGCCGCCTTCCAGGCTGAAGCGCTTCTGGCCCACGTACTTGGTGTGCAGGTAGCGCTCCAGGCCTTCGGCGGCGGTGAGGCGGTCGAGGATGTGCACCTTCTCGGCGGACGTGAAGTTGGGCTTGCTGCGGATGCTCTCCAGCCGCTCCTGCCACCAGCGCTTCTCGGCCGGGTCGACGCAGTGCATGAACTCCGCGCCGATGGTGCCGCAGTAGGTTTCGCGCAGCGCCTGCATGATCTCGCGCAGCGTCATGTTCTCGGCTTTGGAGAAATAGGTGTTCACCGCCGAGAAGGTGATGTCCATGTCGGACTCACTCAGGTCGTAGAACGCCGGCTCCAGCTCCGGGATCTTCGGGCGTTCGGTGCGCTTCAGCGGGTCCAGGTCGGCCCAGCGGCTGCCCAGGAAGCGGTAGGCCGCCACCAACGACTGCACGTGCACCTGCTTGCGTGCCACTGCCAGGTCGGCGTCGCTGGCCTTGAGCGCGAAGGCATTGGCCTTGGCGCGCTGAGCGAAGGATTCCACCACCGGGGCATGGGCCACATCGCGGGCCTCGGAGCCGTCGACCGCGGCCACGTTCTGCAGGCGGTCGAAGTAGGCGCGCCAGTTGTCCGGCACGCTGCCGGGGTTGTCGAGGTAGGCCTCGTAGAGTTCCTCGACGTACGGGGCATTGCCACCGAACAGGTACGAGTTGGACCTGTATTGCTGCATCATCTTGCGCTCACCTTTCGCCCGCGGTTTCCGCCGGCTTTGATGGGTTGAAAAACCTTCCGCGTCCACCGGCTGCACCGGTTGGCGGATTGCGACGCGGGTCTGGCCTGTCTCTGCACGGCCCGCACGGGAACGAACGCACCTCACTTCGTATTCCGCCCGGCACTGTAGCACCGGGCTGGACGCACCCCGTCGAACGGCATTGGACTCCGCCCGCCCTTCCACAAACTGACAGCGACCATGGCTGCGGACGGGCCGGCGGCGCTGTGATCCAGGGGGCTCGGGCTTTCCCGGCCTTGGCCGACCTGCCGTTTACCCTAGCATCGCGGGTTTTGAATCCTCTGGAGTAGCCCATGAAGCTCAGTTCCCTATTGACCGCTGCGGTGCTTGCCAGCGCGGCCGTCGCCGGCACGGCGCAGGCCGAAGTGCTGCGCTGGGCCGCGCAGAACGACATCCTGACGCTGGACCCGCATTCGCAGAACCATGCCACCACGAACGCGATCCTGATGCATTCGTACGAGGGCCTGACGCGCTACAACGCCAAGTTCGAGGTCGAGCCGGCACTGGCCACCAAGTGGACGATGATCAGCCCGACGCAGGTGCGTTTCGAACTGCGCAAGGGCGTGAAGTTCGCCGACGGCAGCCCCTTCACGGCCGACGACGTGATCTTCTCCTTCGGCCGCATCAAGCAGCCACAGGGCACGATGGGCATCTACGTGGCCGGCATCGCCGAAATCAAGAAGATCGACGACCACACGGTGGACTTCATGCTCAGCGGCCCGACGCCGCTGCTGCTGCGCAACATCATCGACTTCCGCATCATGAGCAAGTCATGGTCCGAGAAGAACCGCACCACCAACACGCAGGACTACAAGGCCAAGGAAGACAACTACGCCTCGCGCAATGTCAACGGCACCGGCTCCTACAAGATCACTGGCTGGACGCCCGACCAGCGCCTGACCATGGTGGTCAACAAGGACTGGTGGGACAAGGCGACGAACAACGTCACCGAGGTGCTCTACACGCCGATCAAGTCCGACCCCACGCGCGTGGCGGCCCTGCTGTCGGGTGACGTGGACATGCTCACCGACCTGCCGACGCAGGACGTGGCGCGGCTGCGCAGTGACCAGAAGCTGAAGATCGTCGACGGCCACGAGGTGCGCACGATCTACATCGCGCTGGACCAGTTCAGCCCCGAGCTGAAGTACAGCGACGTGAAGGGCAAGAACCCGTTCAAGGACAAGCGCGTGCGCGAGGCGTTGTCGATCGCCATCGACCGCGAGGCCATCAAGCGCAACACCATGCGCGGCCTGTCGATCCCGGCCGGCATCATGGTGGCGCCGGGCGTCAACGGCAACACGCCGGACATCGACGTGCCCGCCAAGGTCGACGCCGAGCGCGCCAAGAAGCTGCTGGCCGAGGCCGGCTACCCGAACGGCTTCGAGTTCCAGCTGAACTGCCCGAACAACCGCTATGTCAACGATGAAGAGATCTGCCAGAACCTGGTGGGCATGTGGGCGCGCGTCGGCGTGAAGACCAAGCTGGTCGCCGAGTCGATGGCCACCTTCATCCAGAAGGTGCAGAACTTCGACACTTCGGCCTACCTGCTGGGCTGGGGCGTGGCCACCTTCGACGCGCAGTACACGCTGCAGTCGCTGATCCGCACCCGCACCACCGGCGCCGACGGCAACTTCAACTTCAACCGCATCAGCGAGCCCAAGCTCGACGCGCTGGTCGATGCGATGAAGACCGAGACCGACGTGGCGAAGCGCAATGCGATCATTCGCGACGCGCTGGTGTTGACGCGCGACGAGGTGCTGAACATTCCGCTGCACCACCAGCTGCGGCCCTGGGCCATGAAGAAGGGCGTGACCACCACACACCGCGCCGACGACCGGCCTGAAGCGAGATTCACCTCGGTGAACCCCGGCGGATCCTGATCGAGCCTGGCACGCGGCGAACATCGTCGCCGCCTGCCCACCAGGGCCCGCTCAGCGGGCCCTCTTTTTTTGGTGGAATGCTGCCGATGCAAACCTGCATGCGCCGACTTGCCGCCCTGGTCCTGCTCGGCTTGGCCGGCTGCAGCGTGCCGCCCAGCCAGCCGCAGGAGCTGACGATCCTGGGCCAACTGCAACTGCCCCACGGTGAAGCGACCGCCGGCGAGATCGTGGTGGAACTGCGTGACACCGCAGACGACCGCGTGCTGACCGAGCAGCGCCAGCCGTTGCGCGGCAACCATGCCAAGCTGCCCTTTCGCTTGCAGCTGTCTCGCGACCGGCTGACGCCAGGCCATGCCCTCAGCGTGCGTGCGGCGGTGCTGGCCGGGGGCTGGGCCCGGTGGCTCAGCGAGCCTGTCGCAGTGGACCCGTCCCGCAGCAGCGTCGATCTCGGCACGCTGGCGCTGGCACGCGCGCAGCGGCCGTTGGCCTTCCAGACGCGCATCGACTGTGCCGGGCGCAGCTTCATCGTCGGCATGGCCGGCGACGTGCTGACGCTGCGCGATGGCGAGAAGTCCTACGCACTCGATCCGGTGGCCGCTACGCCCGACGAACACTTGGAAGCCGTGGGCGATGCCTCCACGTTCGTGCGGACGCAGGGCCGCAGCGCGGCCCTCAGCGTCGGCGGCGTGGTCTACGAGGGCTGCAGTGTGTCGCGGTAGACGCGGCCGGCCTTCATGACCAACTGCGGGCCGCGCGCCGGATCGGCCAGCATCGACAGCTCCTGCGTCGGGTCGCCGTCGACGATCAGCAGGTCGGCCCAGGCGCCAGGCACCAGCTCACCGATCGCGCCTTGCTGGCGCATCAGGCGGGCAGCCTCGATGGTGGCGCTTTGCAGCACCTCCACCGGCGACATGGCGCCCAGGCGCAGCTCGAACTCGATGCCCTGGCGCACATGCATGTGGCCCAGCAGGTCGGTGCCGAAGACCACCGGCACGCCTTCGGCGCGCGCGATCTTCAGCGACTCGATGCCGCGTGCATGCACCATGGCCAGCTTGTCCAGCATGGCGGCCGACCAGCCCAGCTTTTCGCCTTCGTCGGCCAGCGCCACGTAGGTGGCCAGCGTCGGCACCAGGTAGGCGCCATGCGACTTCATGACCCGCGCGGTGGCCTCGTCGATGAGGTTGCCGTGCTCGATGGAACGCACGCCAGCCATCACCGCGCGCGTCACGGCGCGCGGCGAATACGCATGGGCCAGCGCATACAGGTTGGCGGCTTCGGCTTCCTCGCAGGCCGCGCGCAGTTCCTCCGCCGAGAACTGCGTGCCTTCCAGCGGGTCGCTGGGGCTGGCGATGCCGCCGCCGGCCATGATCTTGATGTGGTTGGCGCCGTTGCGCACCTGCTCGCGCACTGCGCGCCGCACCTCGCCCACGCCGTCGGCGATGGCGCCGATCAGCCCCAGGCCGGCACAGGTGCAGAAGAACTCGCGCTGGCGCACGCCCTTGGGCCGCATGTCGGCATGGCCGCCGGTCTGGCTGATCGGGAAACCAGCGATGAACAGCCGCGGACCTTCGAACAGTCCACGTTCCACCGCCTCCTGCAGGCCATAGTCGGCGCCGGCGGCATCGCGCACGGTGGTGAAGCCGCGCCGCAACATGCCGCGCAGGATCTGGCTGCTTTCCGCGGTCACCAACGACGGCGGCCGCAGCGCCAGGCCGCTCAGGTCGTGCGAGGACGCGACCACGTGCACGTGCGCGTCGATCAGTCCCGGCAGGACGACGCAACCCCCGGCGTCGATAACCCGGGCCGCGTCGTCCACCTGCAGCGGCTCCTCGCTGACGGCAGCGATGCGTTCGCCCTCGATGACGATCTGGCAGCCGGGGCGCAGCCGGCCCGACGCGCTGTCGAAGACGGTGGCGTTGCGGACCAGCTGCCGTGCGCTCACTGGACTGCCCTCCGCGCTGTGCGCTGCGGGATGAGCGCTTGCGAGCGGCCCGGCACGCTCATGCTCAGCCCTGGCAGATGCGCTGGCGCGCCGCGTCGTATTCGCGCTTCAGCCGCGCCACCATCTCGGCCACGGGCACCACGGCCTTGACCGCGCCGATGCCCTGGCCGCAGCCCCAGATGTCCTTCCAGGCCTTCTTCGGCCCACCGGCGCTGCCGAACTGCATGGTGCTGATGTCGCCTTCGGGCAAGTGCTCGGGGTCGAGGCCGGCGTTGCGGATCGACGGCTTCAGGTAGTTGCCGTGCACGCCGGTGAACAGGTTGGAGTAGACGATGTCGTCGCTGTCGCTGTCGACGATCATCTGCTTGTAGGCCTCGACCGCGCGCGCCTCCTCGGTGGCGACGAAGGCCGAGCCGATGTAGGCGAAGTCGGCGCCGCAGGCCTGCGCGGCCAGCACGCCGGCGCCGGTGCCGATGGCACCCGACAGCGCGATGGGGCCGTCGAACCATTCGCGGATCTCCGCCACCAGCGCGAAGGGGCTCTTCACGCCGGCATGGCCGCCCGCCCCGGCCGCCACCGGAATCAACCCGTCGGCGCCCTTCTCGATGGCCTTGTGCGCATGGGTGTTGTTGATGATGTCGTGCAGCACCACGCCGCCCCAGGCGTGCGCCGCCTGGTTGATCTCGGGCCGCGCGCCCAGCGAGCTGATGATGATCGGCACCTTGTACTTGGCGCACATCTGCATGTCGTGGTCGAGCCGGTCGTTGCTCTTGTGCACGATCTGGTTGATGGCGAAGGGCGCGGCCGGCTTGCCGGGGTGGGTGCGGTTGTAGGCCGCCAGCGTCTCGGTGATCTCGGCCAGCCACTCGTCCAGTTGCGAGGCCGGGCGCGCATTCAGCGCCGGCATCGAGCCGACGACGCCGGCCTTGCACTGCTCGATGACGAGCTTGGGATGGCTGATGATGAACAGCGGCGCGCCGATGATCGGCAGCGGCAGGTTGGCAAGGGCAAGGGGCAGTGGCAAGACGGGCTCCGTGGTGGGTGGGTCAAGATTGGGCCGAAGCAGTGTGCGTGGCACACCCCGGCGGCGCCTGTCACAGGGGCGACAGCCGCGCGCCTACAGCGACTCCACCGGCATGCTGGTCAAGCCCGCTGCGCCTTCGACGATGCTGTGGCGGATGCCCGGCACTTTGCTGAGGATGTGGTCGCCGTAGAAGCGCGCGGTGGCGATCTTGGCACGCATGAACTGTGGGTCGGTGCTCGCGGCCAGGTGCTTCTCGGCGGCAAGCAGCGCACGCGCCATCTGCCAGCCGGCCACCATGTTGCCGGCCAGCATCAGATAGGGCACGCTGCCCGCGAACACCTCGTTGGGCTGGGCCTTGGTCTGGCCAGCAACGAAGTCGACCACGTCGACGAAGGCCTGTCGCGCGGCTTTCAGGCTGCGTTGCATGATCTTGGCGACGTCGCTGCCACTGCGCTGCAGTTCAGCCTCGGTGGCCTCGATCTGCCCGGCAATGGCCCGCGCCACCGCGCCACCGTCGCGCGCCGTCTTGCGGCCCACCAGGTCGTTGGCCTGGATCGCGGTGGTACCTTCGTAAATGGGCAGGATGCGCGCGTCGCGGTAGTACTGCGCTGCGCCGGTCTCCTCGATGAAGCCCATGCCGCCGTGCACCTGCACGCCCAGGCTGGTGACCTCGAGGCTCATCTCGGTACTGTAGCCCTTGACGAGAGGAACCATGTATTCGTAGAAGGCCTGGTTCTGCTTGCGCGTCTCGACATCCGGGTGCGCGTGCGCCGCGTCGTAGGCGGCCGCGGCCACCGTGGCCATCGCGCGGCAGCCTTCGGTGTAGGCGCGCATCGTCATCAGCATGCGCTTGACATCGGGGTGGTGGATGATCGGCGCGGCCTTGGGCAGCGAGCCGTCGACCGGGCGGCTTTGCACGCGGTCGCGTGCGAAGGCCACCGCCTTCTGGTAGGCCCGCTCGGCCACCGCGACACCCTGCATACCCACCGCGTAGCGCGCGGCGTTCATCATCACGAACATGTAGGCCAGGCCCTGGTTCTCCTGGCCGACCAGGGTGCCGGTGGCACCGCCCTGGTCGCCGAACTGCAGCACCGCCGTCGGGCTGGCCTTGATGCCCAGCTTGTGCTCGATGCTGACGCAGTGCACGTCGTTGCGCGCGCCGAGCGAGCCGTCGGCCTTGACCAGGAACTTCGGCACGACGAACAGGCTGATGCCCTTGACGCCTTCGGGCGCGCCGCTCACCCGTGCCAGCACCAGGTGCACGATGTTCTCGGCCATGTCGTGCTCGCCGTAGGTGATGAAGATCTTGGTGCCGAAGATCTTGTACGTGCCGTCGGGCTGCGGTTCGGCGCGGGTGCGCACCGCCGCCAGGTCACTGCCGGCCTGCGGCTCGGTCAGGTTCATCGTGCCGGTCCACTGGCCCGACACCATCTTCGGAATGTAGGTCTGCTGCTGTTCGGGCGAACCGGCAGTGAGCAAGGCTTCGATGGCGCCGTCGGTGAGCAGCGGGCACAGCGCGAAGCTCATGTTGGCGCTGTTGAGCATCTCGATGCAGGCCGCGCCGATGGTCTTGGGCAGGCCCTGGCCGCCGAAGTCCACCGGATGTTGCAGGCCCTGCCAGCCACCGGCTCCGAACTCGGCGAAGGCCTGCTTGAAGCCGGGCGTGGTCGTGACCACACCGTCCTTCCAAGACGACGGGTTCTTGTCGCCCTCCCAGTTCAGCGGGTCGAGTACACCTTCGCAGAACTTGGCCGCTTCCTCCAGCACGGCAGTGGCGGTGTCGTAGCCGGCCTCCTCGAAACCGGGCAGCGCCGCGACGGCATCGATGTCGGCCAGCTCCTTGATGGCGAAGAGCATGTCCTTGACGGGGGCGCGATAGCTCATGGGGGTCTCCAGTGACAAAGCGGGCTCCGCGAAGGGAGCCCTTTTTGATGGCGGTGCGTGAGCCTACAGGCTCTTCACCAGTTCGGGCACCGCCGTGAACAGGTCGGCTTCGAGGCCGTAGTCGGCGACGCTGAAGATCGGCGCCTCCGCGTCCTTGTTGATGGCCACGATGACCTTGCTGTCCTTCATGCCGGCCAGGTGCTGGATCGCCCCGCTGATGCCACAAGCAATGTACAGCTGCGGTGCAACGATCTTGCCGGTCTGGCCGACCTGCCAGTCGTTGGGTGCATAACCCGCATCCACCGCGGCGCGGCTGGCCCCGAGTGCCGCGCCGAGCTTGTCGGCCAGCGGCTCGAGCACCTCGTGGAATTTCTCGCTGCTGCCCATGGCGCGGCCGCCACTGACGATGATCTTGGCGGCGGTGAGCTCAGGCCGGTCGTTCTTGGCAATCTCGCTGCCCATGAAGGTGGACAGGCCGCTGTCGGCCACGCCCGACACGGCTTCCACCGCCGCGCTGCCGCCGCTGGCCGCTGCGGCGTCGAAGCCGGTGGTGCGCACGGTCAGCACCTTGATGGCGTCGCTGCTCTGCACGGTGGCAATCGCGTTGCCGGCGTAGATCGGGCGCTCGAAGGTGTCGGCGCTGTCGACCTTGATGACGTCGGAGATCTGGCCGACGTCCAGCTTGGCGGCCACACGCGGGGCGATGTTCTTGCCCGAGGCCGTGGCCGGGAACAGAATGTGGCTGTAGGCCGGCGCCAGCGCCAGCACCTGGGCAGTGACGTTCTCCGCCAGGCCATGCGCGAAATGCTCGCCGTCGGCATGCAGCGCCTTGGCCACGCCGGCAATCTGGCTTGCGGCCTTGGCAGCCTCGGCGGCGTTGTGGCCGGCTACCAGCACGTGAACCTCACCGCCGCAGGCCAGTGCCGCGGTGACGGTGTTCAGCGTGGCGCCCTTGATGGACTGGTTGTCGTGTTCGGCAATGACAAGTGAGGCCATATCAGATCACCTTCGAAACGTTCTTGAGTTTGTCCACCAGCGTGGCCACGTCGGGCACCTTGATGCCGGCACCGCGCTTGGGCGGCTCGCTGACCTTCAGCGTCTTGATCTTCGAACTCACGTCGACGCCCAGGTCGACGGGCTTGAAGACATCGAGCTGCTTCTTCTTGGCCTTCATGATGTTGGGCAGCGTCACGTAGCGCGGCTCGTTCAGGCGCAGGTCGGTGGTGACGACGGCCGGCATCTTCAGCTTGAGCGTCTCGGCACCGCCGTCGACTTCACGCGTGATGCTGGCGAAGCCGTCGGCCACTTCGACCTTGCTGGCAAAGGTGCCTTGCGGCAGGTTGGCCAGCGCAGCCAGCATCTGGCCGGTCTGGTTGCAGTCGTCGTCGATGGCCTGCTTGCCCAGGATGACCAGGCCGGGCTGCTCCTTGTCGACCAGCGCCTTCAGCAGCTTGGCCACGGCCAGCGGCTGCAGTTCTTCGCTGCTTTCCACCAGGATGGCGCGGTCGGCGCCGATGGCCATCGCCGTGCGCAGCGTTTCCTGGCACTGCGTGACGCCGCAAGACACGGCGATGACCTCGGTGGCCACGCCCTTTTCCTTCAGCCGCACCGCCTCTTCGACGGCGATCTCGTCGAAGGGGTTCATGCTCATCTTGACGTTGGCGATGTCCACGCCCGTGCCGTCGCTCTTGACGCGCACCTTGACGTTGTAGTCGACCACCCGCTTCACGGGGACCAGAACCTTCATGTTGCTTGCTCCTGTGCCATTGATCCTCAGCCGCGAATTCTAGGCGGGTTGAACCCGCCCCCGACTCAGGCCGTCGCCTGCGCCGCCGCCACGCCGCGTGCCACGTTGACCTTGGCCAGCACGATCAGGCCGATGACGAAGAACACCCCTGTCGACAGGATGGCGATGCGGTGGTTGCCGGCGGTCATCAGCGTCACCAGCCCGTAGGTCATCGGCCCCAGGATCGCGGCCAGGCGCACCGCAAAGGTCCACAGCCCGAAGAACTCGGCGAGGCGGTGTTCCGGGGCGAAGGCGCCGGCCATCGCGCGCCCGGCCGACTGGCTGGAACCCATGCACAGCCCGGCCACCACTGCGGCCACCCAGAACAGCGCGGCAGTCGTCGCGGCCACGGCCAGCAGCGTCATCACGATCCAGCCGACCAGCGTGACGGCCAGCGCGATGCGGTGGCCGATGCGGTCCTGCCAGTAGCCGAAGGCGAAGGCACCCACGGCTGAAGCGATGTTGACCAGGAAGATCAGCATCATCGTCTGCGTCTGCTGGAAACCCAGCACCTGCTCGGCATAGACCGCCGCCAAGGCGATGACCACGGCAATACCCGACTGGTAGGCTACCGCGCAGACCAGCAGCCAGACGAAGTCGCGATAGTCCTGTGCATGGCGCCAGGTCTGCGCCAGCCGCGCCAGCGAGGCGCGCAGCCCGCTTTCACGCAGCGCCGTGGGCTGGGGCAGCGCGCGCTCCTTCAGCAGCGCGAAGGTCAGCAGCGAGGCCGCCGCATAGACCGTCGCGGTGATGAGCATGGTCACCGGCACGAACTGCGCCGCGGTCAGGCCCTGCGCCTGCGCCCACAGCACATAGCCCAGCGACAGGCCCAGCGTGAGCATGCCGCCGAAGTAGCCGAAGCTCCAGCCCCAGCCGGACACGCGGCCCAGCGCATCGCGACGCGCCAGCTCCGGCAGGAAGGCGGCGTTCAGCGACTCGCCGTAGCTGTAGAAGATGTTCGACAGCACGATGGCGCCGATGGCCAGCCACAGGTCGTCCGGCCCGGCCAGCGCCAGCAGCGCGGTGAAGAGCACGCAGCCGGCGGTGCTGAAGGCCAGCAGGCGCAACTTGATGGCACGCAGGTCGGCCAGCGCGCCCAGTGAAGGCATGGTCAGCATGACCACGGCACTGGACAGCGCGAGCGCACTGGTCCAGGCCAGCGTGGCCCAGGAGGCATTGGCCGCGACGACGCCGACGAAGTAGGCGTTGAACACCGCCGTCATCACCACCGTGGTGTAGCCCGAGTTGGCGAAGTCGTACATCGCCCAGCCGAACACCTCGCGCTTGCGCACGCCCGGGTTCAGCGAAGAGGTGTCGAACAGGGACATGAGGCATCCTCGGTGGTGGTGCCCAGGACGGGAATCGAACCCGTACGGCCCCTCTCGGGTCCGGCGGATTTTAAGTCCGCTGCGTCTACCAATTTCGCCACCCGGGCGGGCCGCCGGATTATGCGGGGCTGCAGTCGTTAGACTGCCGGGCCTCGCTGCCACAGCATGCACCGCCGCCTCGTTCCCCTGCCCTTGCGCCGACCGCTGGTCGGCCTGCTGATGTGCGCGCTGCTGCTGACGCAGGCGCTGGGTCTGCTGCACCGCGTGCTGCATGCCGACGGCCACGCGCACGCGGCGCATGAACACGGCAGCCTCGAAGAGCTGTTCGCCCACGACCCCGGCAGCGCCGACTGTCAGATCTTCGATCAGCTGAGCCATGCCGACGGCATGGGCTTCTGCGACGCCGAGCCCGGTGCCATGCCGCCGGCGCAACCGCCTGCATCGGCCCAGCAGGCGCCGAGATGGGCCGCCCAGGCCGCGGGCTATCTGGCCCGCGGTCCACCCACGACGGCCTGAGACCGTCCGACGGCCGTCCACGCGACGGCCACCGCTTTCCATTGCAACGACACCCGCTGCCGACGCGGCGGCGGGCGCTCGTTCGTCGTCACCGGAACCCGCCATGACCTTTGTCAGTTCGCGGCCGCATCGTTTGCGTGCCACTGCCGCCGCCCTCGCCCTCAGCCCCGGCCTGCTGCTGGCGCAAGCGACAACCCCTGCACCGAGTTCAACCAGCGTGATGATCACCGGCAACCCGCTGCGCTCCGCCAACATCGCCGCACCCAGCAACGTGCTCTCGGGCAACGACCTGGTGCTTCGCCGCGGCAGCACGCTCGGCGAAACGCTGGACGGCCTGCCTGGCCTGTCGTCCAGCTACTTCGGCCCCAATGCCAACCGGCCGATGATCCGCGGACAGGACGGCGACCGCATCCGCGTGCTCAGCAACTCCGGCGTGCCGCTGGATGCGTCAGCGCTGAGCTACGACCATGCGGTGCCCATCGACCCGCTGGTGATCGAACGCATCGAGGTGCTGCGCGGACCGGCTGCCTTGTTGTATGGCGGCTCGGCGGTCGGCGGTGTCGTCAACGCCATCGACAACCGCATTCCCAAGGCCGCGATCGAAGGCGTCAGCGGCAGTGCCGAACTGCGCTACGGCGGGCCAGCCACCGAACGCGGCGCAGCCGCGCTGGTGGAAAGCGGAGGCAAGGGCTTCGTCGTTCATGCCGATGGCTCCTGGCGCCAGACCGACGACATGAAGGTGCCCTGGTACTCGCGCCCGCTGGAAGGCGGCGGCAGCGAGCGCGTCGACACCATCCTCAATTCAGCGAGCAAGAGCTACGGCGGCGCGCTGGGCGGGTCGATGGTCTGGGACCAGGGCTACCTGGGCGCGTCGGTCGACACCTACCGCAGCGACTACGGCGTCGTCGCCGAGCCCGACGTGACCATCGACATGGTCTTGGACAAGCTGACGCTGGCCGGCGAGGTGCGCGACCTGGGCGGCGCGATAAGCGCCGTCAGCGGGCAGTGGCTGTTCTCCGACTACGAGCATCAGGAGCTCGAAGGCGGCGGCGAGGTTGCCACCACCTTCAAGAACAGGGGCTCCGACCTGCGGCTGCAGGCCGAGCATGCGCAGCTGGCGCTGGGCGGCGGCAGCCTGGGCGGCGTGTTCGGCCTGCAGGCCGAGGACGCCGAGTTCTCGGCCCTGGGCGAAGAGGCCTTCGTTCCCAGCACCTCGACGCGGCAGTTCGCCGTCTTCGCGCTCGAGGAATGGACGCTGGGCGATGTCAAGCTGAGCTTTGGCGCCCGCGTCGGCCACGCACGCGTGGCCTCGGATGGCGACGCCGCCGGGCAGGCGCAGTTCGGGCCGGCGCAGTCACGCTCGTTCACACCCTTCAGCGCGGCGCTGGGCGGCATCCACAAGCTGGCACCGTCATGGCAGGTGAGCGGCAACCTGGCCTACACCGAACGCGCGCCGACCTTCTACGAGCTGTATGCCAACGGCCTGCATGTCGCAACAGGTGCCTACGAAGAAGGCAACCCGGACATCAACATCGAAAAAGGGACGAGCCTGGACGTGGCCATCGGTTGGAAGGACGGTGCCAACCGCTTCAAGGTGGGCGCCTTCGGCAGCGACTTCTCCAACTACATCGCGCTGCTCGGCACCGGCCAGGAGGTCGACGCCGACGAAGGCCCGGTCCCGGTCTACCAATTCAGCGGCGTGCCGGCACGGCTGTACGGCCTGGAACTGGAAGGCAGCTGGCGGCCGCTCGACAAGGGCCAGACGCTCGACCTGGACGGCAAGCTCGACCTGATGCGCGCCACCAATGAGGCCAGCGGCCAGCCGTTGCCGCGCATTGCGCCGACGCGTGTGACGCTGGGCCTGAACTGGAGTCTCGGCGACTGGACGGCACGCGCCGAAGCTGTCTATGCCGCGGCCCAGGACCGCGTGCCGACGGACAACCCGGCGACGCCGGCCTACACCCTCGTCAACCTGGCGGCAAGCTGGGCGCTGCGTGTTCGCGGCGCCGACGGATTGCTGTTCCTGAGGCTGAACAACGTCGGCAACGAGCTGGCCTACAACGCCACCACGATTGCCACGGTGCGGCCGCTGGCGCCGTTGCCCGGACGCGGGCTGATGGTGGGGCTGAGGCTGAACTTCTAGGCTCAGCGCGAGGTCGCGGGCACCATCGCCAGCCGGCCGTCCAGGCTGGCGACGAGCCGGCGGAACTCGGCGTTGGTGCGCAACAGCGCGCGGCCCGCGGCGATGAGCTGGTCGACCTGCTCGTCGCTCAGCGCCAGGCTGGTGGGAATCTCGTTGAGGAAGCGGCGCAGCGGCAGGTCGGGCACGTCTTCGAAGCTCAAGCGGATGAAGTACGACTGCACCGGCTGCTGCGGCGTGGACAGCTGCTGCGTCCAGCGCGCCAGGCTCTGCTGCATGTCCTGCAGCGTGTCGGCTTGTAGCGGTGCAGCTGGATGTTGGTGACGGCATTCAGCGTCTGCTCGATGGTCGGCTGCAGCACGCTGGCGTCGATGCCCTGGCGCGTGCTGGCCGCCGCATTGACCGCGACCACCGCGATGCGCTGCGGCGACCGGTTCTGCAGCGTCTGCAGGTATTCCCTGGCGCCGCCCAGCACTTCCACAGCCTCGAGCATGGCGCGCAGGCCCAGGTTGTCGGTGATGCCGCCGTCGACAAAGTGTGCATAGCGTTGAGCGACCTTGTCGCTGTACGCGCTGTCGTCGTCGACCACCATCTGGAGCTCTGCATCGCTGCCCGCACGCCGGCGCGCGTCGACCAGCCACTGAGGCAGGCCCTTGGCACAGCCGGCGTAGTTCTCCACCACCACCGGGTCGAAGATCACCGGCACCGCGCTCGAGGCCGTCACCGCACGCGCCAGCGAAAAGCTCGACAAATCGCAGCACAGCAGGTTGAAGTACTCCTGCAGGAAGGTGAAGCGCGCGCCATGCCCCAGGTCCGAGGTATTGATCAGCACCATCGGCCCGTCGGGCCGCATCAGGTCTGCGAAGGTCGCGTCGCCGAAGAGCGCGTCGCGGTAGTAGTCCACCGCCATTTCGGTGCGGCCGCGGCCGTTGAACCAGCGCAGCGGGTCGAACAGGCCGCGCAGCAGCGCGCCTTCGATGTCGCGGCGCAGGAAGCGCTCCTCGAAGTCCTGGAATACGCGGTCGCCATACGGCCCGTAGTAGGCCGAGGTGAAACTGCCGCCCGAGACCGAGCTGATCAGGCCGATGGCGTCGAGCAAGCGCTTGTCGCGCCCGTCGATGCGCACTTGTGTGTCGCGCAGTTCGAGCAGCACGCCATAGCATAGGACAGCGCAGCTGCGCGCGTGCCGCCACCAGAAAAAGCCACCGCCAGCGACAGTTCACCCGCGTTGCGGCCCTGCTTGCGGGCAAGGACCTCGAACGAATAGCCCTTGCCGGGCTCAACCTGGATGATCGGCAGGTTGTGCACGACGCCGTAGCCGGTACAGCCCGCCAACAGCGTCACGCAGGCCCAGAGCAGGATCTGCGTGAATGGAGGCGCGACCCGGAGTCGAACCGGGCTGAACGGATTTGCAATCCGGTGCATAACCGCTTTGCTATCGCGCCGTTGTCTCGGAAGCTACGGACTGAGAAAAAAGGGAAGCCTGAGCTTCCCTTTTCATGACTTGGAGCGGGAGAAGAGTCTCGAACTCTCGACCTCAACCTTGGCAAGGTTGCGCTCTACCAACTGAGCTACTCCCGCAGTGTCCTCAACCGTCTCGCTGCATGCCGCCAAGCGCATCAAGCGAAGCGCACATTATAGCTTGCGCGCAGCGCCCCTTGCAAACCTCTCAGGGTACGTCCGCATCAATGCGGCAGCACGTCCGAGGCCGGTACCGGCGCGCCTTCGGCGGGCTTCTGCACGTCCTTCGCGGGCTCGTCCTCGGGCAGTGCTTGCGGGACCCGTTCGAGTGCCACTTGCAGCACCTGGTCGATCCAGCGCACCGGCACGATCTCGAGGTTGTTCTTCGCGTTCTCGGGGATCTCCTGCAGGTCCTTGACGTTCTCCTCGGGGATCAGCACGGTCTTGATGCCGCCACGGTGGGCGGCAAGCAGCTTTTCCTTCAACCCGCCGATGCCGGTGACCTCACCGCGCAGCGTGATCTCGCCGGTCATTGCCACATCGGCCTTGACCGGGATGCCCGTCAGCGCCGAGACGAAGGCCGTGGTCATGGCCGCGCCGGCACTGGGGCCGTCCTTGGGTGTGGCGCCGTCGGGCACGTGGATGTGGATGTCGCGCTTCTCGAACATCTCGTCCTTGATGCCCAGCCGCGCCGCGCGCGCGCGCACCACCGAGCGTGCCGCCTCGACCGATTCCTTCATCACGTCGCCCAGCGAACCGGTGCGGATGATGTTGCCCTTGCCGGGCATCACTGCCGCCTCGATGGTGAGCAGGTCACCGCCGACCTCGGTCCAGGCCAGGCCCACGACCTGGCCGACCTGGTTGGTCTTGTCGGCGCGGCCGAAGTCGAACTTGCGCACACCCAGGAAGTCGTTGAGGTTGTCCTCGGTGACGACCACCTGGCCCTGGTACTGCTTGAGCTGGATCCCCTTGACCACCTTGCGGCAGATCTTGGAGATCTCGCGTTCGAGCGAGCGCACGCCGGCCTCGCGCGTGTAGTAGCGCACGATGCCGCGCAGGCCGTCGTCGGTGACATCCAGCTCCACGTCCTTGACGCCGTTGTTTTGCTGCTGCTTGGGCAGCAAGTAGCGGCGCGCGATGTTGAGCTTTTCGTCCTCGGTGTAACCGGCCAGGCGGATGACTTCCATCCGGTCAAGCAGCGCCGGCGGGATGTTCATGCTGTTGCTGGTGGCGACGAACATCACGTCAGACAGGTCGAAGTCGACCTCGACATAGTGGTCGCTGAAGCGGTGGTTCTGCTCGGGGTCGAGCACCTCAAGCAGCGCGCTCGAAGGGTCGCCACGGAAATCCATGCCCAGCTTGTCGATCTCGTCCAGCAGGAACAGCGGGTTGCGCGTACCCACCTTGGTCAGGCTCTGCAGCACCTTGCCGGGCATCGAGCCGATGTAGGTGCGGCGGTGGCCGCGGATCTCGGCCTCGTCACGCACGCCGCCGAGGGCCATGCGCACGAACTTGCGTCCGGTGGCGCGCGCCACGCTCTGGCCGAGAGAGGTCTTGCCCACCCCCGGCGGGCCCACCAGGCACAGGATCGGCGCCTTGACCTTGTCGACACGCTGCTGCACCGCGAGGTATTCGAGGATGCGGTCCTTGACCTTCTCCAGACCGTAGTGGTCTTCGTTCAGCACCTCCTCGGCATGACCGAGGTCGTGCTTGATCTTGGTCTTCTTCGCCCACGGCAGGTTGACCAGCGTGTCGATGAAGTTGCGCACCACCGTGGCCTCGGCTGACATCGGCGACATCAGCTTGAGCTTCTTCAGCTCGCCCTCGGCCTTCTTGCGCGCTTCCTTGCTCATTCGCGCAGCGGCGATCTTCTTCTCCAGTTCCTCGAGGTCGGCGCCCTCCTCGCCGTCGCCCAGTTCCTTCTGGATGGCCTTGACCTGCTCGTTCAGGTAGTACTCGCGCTGGCTCTTCTCCATCTGCCGCTTGACGCGGCCGCGGATGCGCTTTTCCACCTGCAGGATGTCGACTTCATGCTCCAGCAACTCAAGCAGCCGCTCCAGGCGCTTGGACACCTGGAACAGGTCCAGCACCGACTGCTTGGCTTCCAGCTTCAACGGCAGGTGCGCGGCAATGGTGTCGCCCAGGCGGCCCGGGTCATCGATGCCGGCGATGGAGGTGAGGATCTCCGGCGGGATCTTCTTGTTCAGCTTGACGTACTGGTCGAACTGCTGCGTCACCGCCCGGCGCAATGCCTCGATCTCGGGCGAGGCCTCGGTGGACAGAGGAATCGGCTCGACCTCGGCCACGAAGTGCTCGCCGTTGTCGGATATCAGCTTGGTATTGGCGCGCTGGATGCCTTCGACCAGTACCTTCACCGTGCCGTCGGGCAGCTTCAGCATCTGCAGAATGCTCGACACGCAGCCGACGTCGAACATGTCATCGGACTTGGGCTCGTCCTTGCCGGCAGCCTTCTGCGCCACCAGCATGATCTGGCGGCCGGCTTCCATAGCCGCTTCGAGCGCCTTGATCGACTTGGGCCGACCCACGAACAGCGGGATGACCATGTGCGGGAACACCACGACATCACGCAGCGGCAGCAGCGGCAGCGTGATCGGATCGGGCGGGAGTATCGGATGTCCGGACATTGGAACCTCTCTTTCTCAGGCTGACTTGGGGCCCGAGGAGAAAAATGCAAGATGCGCTCCACCGTTTGGAACCGGAGCGCGGGTGAAAGGTTCGTTCAGGCGCTGGCCTTGGTCTTGGCCGGCTCGCGATAGACCAGCAGGGGCTTGCTGCCCTCTTCGACGATGTGCTCGTCGACGACGACCTTGGCCACACCCTCCAAGTTGGGCAGGTCGAACATGGTGTCGATCAGCGCGAACTCCAGGATCGAACGCAAGCCCCGGGCGCCAGTCTTGCGAGCCAGCGCCTTGCGCGCGATCGCCGACAGCGCCGAGGGGCGAATCTCGAGTTCGACACCGTCCATCATGAACAGCTTCTGGTACTGCTTGATCAGCGCGTTGCGTGGTTCGGTGAGGATCTGCACCATCGCCTCTTCGGTCAGCTCGCCCAGCGTCGCGACCACGGGCAGGCGACCCACCAGTTCCGGGATCAGGCCGAACTTGATCAGGTCCTCGGGCTCCACCTCGCGGAACAGGTCCGAGACCTTCTTCTCGCTCTTGCTGTGCACGGTGGCGGCGAAGCCGATGCCCGACTTCTCGGTGCGATTCTGGATGACCTTTTCAAGGCCGTCGAAGGCGCCTCCGCAGATGAACAGGATGTTGGTGGTGTCGATCTGCAGAAAATCCTGGTTCGGGTGCTTGCGCCCGCCCTGCGGCGGCACGCTGGCCATCGTGCCTTCGATCAGCTTCAGCAAGGCCTGCTGCACGCCCTCGCCGGACACGTCGCGCGTGATCGACGGGTTGTCCGACTTGCGCGAGATCTTGTCGATCTCGTCGATGTAGACGATGCCGCGCTGCGCCCGGTCGACGTCGTAGTTGCAGTTCTGCAGCAGCTTCTGGATGATGTTCTCGACGTCCTCGCCCACGTAGCCGGCTTCGGTCAGCGTGGTGGCGTCGGCGATCACGAAGGGCACGTTCAGCAGCTTGGCAAGGGTCTGGGCCAGCAAGGTCTTGCCCGAGCCGGTGGGCCCGATCAGAAGGATGTTGCTCTTGGTGAGCTCGACCTCGTCCTTCGAGCCGCCGGAATGCTTGAGCCGCTTGTAGTGGTTGTAGACCGCCACCGACAAGGTGCGCTTGGCCACCTCCTGGCCGATGACGTAGGCATCCAGGCTGTTCTTGATCTCGCTGGGGATCGGCAGGTCCGACTTGGAGGACTTGGCCAGCACACCTTCGGCCGGAACCTCGTCGCGGATGATGTCGTTGCACAGCTCGATGCACTCGTCGCAGATGAACACCGACGGCCCGGCAATGAGCTTCTTCACCTCATGCTGGCTCTTGCCGCAAAAGGAGCAGTACAGGACTTTCTCGCCGGAGGCGCCCTTCTTTTCAGCCATGGATGTTCTTACGCTGGAAGTGCCGCTGAGTCAATGGGGACATCATAGTGCAAGCGCTGGTGGCGCACCTCCTCCGAAATGGCGCCCATTCCGCGCGTTGCTGCACGCTTGCGGCGGGCTTTCAGCCGCGGCGCTCGATGACCTTGTCGATCAGCCCATAGACCTGGGCCTCGGCGGCGGACATGAAGAAGTCCCGCTCGCTGTCGCTCTTGATCTTGTCCAGGCTCTGGCCGGTGCGTTCGGCCAGGATCGCGTTCAGGCTTTCGCGAAGTTTCAGGATCTCGCGCGCCTGGATTTCGATGTCAGTGGCCTGGCCCTGCGCCCCGCCCGAAGGTTGGTGGATCATGATGCGCGAATTGGGCAGCGCGTTGCGCTTGCCCTTGGCGCCCGCAGCCAGCAGGAAGGCGCCCATGCTTGCAGCCATCCCCATGCACAGCGTGGACACATCGGGCTTGATGAACTGCATGGTGTCGAAGATCGACAGACCGGCGCTGACGCTGCCGCCCGGCGAATTGATGTACAGCGAGATGTCCTTGTCCGGGTTTTCGCTTTCCAGGAACAGCAACTGGGCGACGACCAGGTTGGCGGTCTGGTCATTGACCGGGCCGACCAGGAAGATCACCCGCTCTCGCAGCAGGCGGCTGTAGATGTCGTAGGCCCGCTCGCCGCGCCCGGATTGTTCGATGACGATGGGCACCATGCCCAGGCCGACGGTGTCAAGAGCGCTCATGCAAATCCTCGGGGAAAGTTCAGTGGCTACAAGCCATTATGGAGTCCGAGCGGCAGCGCTGCGCCAGGCCCGACGGCCGGCGGCGGCTCAGGCGTTCATGAGCTCGTCGAAGTCCATCGCCTTGGGCGTGACCTTGGCCCGCGACAGCACGAATTCGGTGACGTTCTTCTCGATCACCAGGGCTTCGACCTCGGCCATGCGGCTGCGGTCGCTGAGGTACCAGCGCATCACTTCGGCCGGCTTCTCGTAGCTCTGGCTCATTTCCTCGATGTGCGCCTGCAACTGCTCCGGCTTGGCCTGCAGGTTGTTGGCGCGCACCAGCTCGGCCACCACCAGACCCAGGCGCACTCGGCGCTCGGCCTGGCCCTGGAACAGGTCCTGCGGCAGCGGCGCGGTGTCGGCATCCTTGATGCCGCGCTTCTTCAGGTCCTCGCGCGCCGAGGCCATCAGCCGCTCCAGCTCATTGCCCACCAGCGCCTTGGGCAGATCGAGCTGCGACGCCGCGATCAACGCATCCATCACCGCCGCCTTGTTGCGCGCCAGCACGCGCATGCGCACCTCGCGCTCCAGGTTCTTCTTGACGCTGTCGCGCAGGCCCTGCACGGTGGCGTCCTCGATGCCCAGCGCCTTGGCGAAGGCCTCGTCCACGTCGGGCAGCTTCTGCGCCTCGATCTTGGTCACGCTGACGCGGAAGTCGGCCTCCTTGCCGGCCACGTCCTGGCCGTGGTAGTCGGCCGGGAACTGCAACGGGAAGGTCTTGGACTCGCCCACCTTCATGCCGCGTACGGCCTTGTCGAACTGCTCCAGCATCTGGCCTTCGCCGATGATGAACTGGAAGCCCTCGGCCTTGCCGCCGGCGAAGCCTTCGCCGTCGATCTTGCCTTCGAAGTCGATGGTGACGCGGTCGGTCTCCAGCGCGCCTTCGCCGGCCGCTCGCTGCGCAAAAGTACGGCGCTGCTTGCGCAGGATCTCGACCGTACGGTCAATCGCCTCTTCGGTGACCTCGGCGCTGGCGGATTCGATCTCGGCGCCGGACAGGTCGCCGATCTGCACCTCGGGATAGACCTCGAAGGTGGCGTCGAAGAGCATCTGGCCTTCCGGCGCGGCGTCCTTCTGGGTGATGCGCGGCGTGCCGGCCACACGCAGCTTGGCCTCGGTGGCGGCGTCGCTGAAGGCGCGGCCGACATGGTCGTTCATGACCTCATAGTGCACCGAGTAGCCATAACGCTGCGCCACCACCGACATCGGCACCTTGCCCGGGCGGAAGCCCGCAGCCTTGACGGTGCGCGACAGTTTTTTCAGGCGCGACTCGACCTCGTTGCTGATCTGCTGGGCAGCCAGCGTCAGCGTGATGCGACGTTCCAGCTTGTCAAGGGTTTCCACATTCACGGCCATGATGGGCTCTTTCGGATCTGCTAAAGGTAATGTCTGGTGCGCGGGGCCGGACTCGAACCGGCACGCCCGTGAAGGCGTCAGGACCTAAACCTGGTGCGTCTACCAATTTCGCCACCCGCGCGGCACTGGGGTTGCAAAACGGCGAGGGGCCCCCGACGGCCCCCTTCAGCAACCCGGCGAAGCGCGGATTCTAGCCGGGCGGGGCGGCCTCGGCCGGCTTGACCCGGAACCAGGCCGCGTACATCGCCGGCAGGGCCAGCAGCGTCTGCGCGGTGGCGACGATCAGCCCGCCCATGATGGCCACCGCCATCGGCCCCCAGAACACGCTGCGCGACAGCGGGATCATCGCCAGCACCGCCGCCGCGGCCGTCAGGATGATCGGCCGGCAGCGGCGCACCGCCGATTCGACCACCGCATCCCAGGCCGGCACGCCGCGCTTGCGGTCCTGCTCGATCTGGTCGATCAGGATCACCGAGTTGCGCATGATCATGCCCATCAGCGCGATCACGCCGAGCAGTGCGACGAAGCCGAAGGGCCGGTCGAGCAGCAGCAGCGCCGCGGCCACGCCGGCAATGCCCATCGGTGCCGTCAGGAACACCAGCATCGCGCGGCTGAAGCTCTGCAACTGCAGCATCAGCAGCGTGAACATGATGAACAGCATCAGCGGCGCGCCGACGGCAATCGAACCCTGGCCCTTGGCGCTTTCCTCCACCGCGCCGGCCACCTCGATGCGGTAGCCGTGCGGCAGCTGGGCGCGGATCGGCTCGAACAGCGGGTTCAGCTGTGCGGTGACGGTAGCGCCCTGCAGCCCGGCGACGATATCGCCCTGCACCGTGGCCGCATAGTCGCGGCCCTCGCGCCACAGCACGCCCGGCTCCCAGGTCACGCGCAGCCGTGCCACCTGGCTCAGCGGGATGCTGCGTCCGCTGGCGGTGGGCACATAGCCCTTGCCCAGGTCGGTGATCACCTGGCGCTCGTCCAGCGGCTGGCGCAGCACGATGTCGACCAGGTTGTCGCCATCGCGGAACTGGCCGATGATGCTGCCGTTGTTGATGGTGCGCGAGGCCTGGGCGATGGCCTGGCTGGACACGCCCAATGCCCTGGCCTTGTCCTGGTCGATCTCCAGTCGCAGCACCTTGACCGATTCGTTCCAGTTGTCGTTGATGCCGCGCAGGTTGGGGTTGCCGCGCATCAACGCCTTGACCTCGTCGGCCACCTTGCGCACCTGCGCCGGGTCGGGCCCGACCACGCGGAACTGCACTGGGTAAGGCACCGGCGGCCCGTTGGGCAGCAGCTTGGCGCGCGCCCGGGCCTCGGGGAATTCGCTCGCCAGCAGCTCGGGCAGTGCCGCCAGCGTGCGGTCGCGCGTCGCCTGGTCGCGCGGCATCAGCACCAGCTGGCTGACGTTGCTCTGCGGGAAAATCTGGTCGAGCACCAGTACGAAGCGTTCGGCGCCGCTGCCCACCCAGGTGGTCACGTGCTCGATGCCGTCGAGCATCATCAGCCGGGCCTCGACGCGTTTCGTGGTCGAGTCGTTGGTCGCATACGAGGTGCCTTCCGGGTACCACAGGTCGACCAGGATCTCCGGCCGGCTGGAATCGGGGAAGAACTGGTTCTGCACCCGGCCCATGCCCAGCACGCCGAGCACCAGCGTGGACACGGTCAGGCCGATGGTGATCCAGCGGTGGCGCACGCACCAGTCCACCAGCGCGCGAAAGCGCGTGTAGAACGGCGTGTCGAACAGCTCATGCGGCTCGCCTTCGGCCAGCGCATGCGGCGGCTTCTTCAGCAACACCGTGCCGAGGTAAGGCACGAAGTACACCGACACCAGCCAGGAGATGACCAGCGCCGCCCCCGTGACGGCAAAGATGGCGAAGGTGTATTCGCCCACCGTCGACTTGGCCAGGCCGATGGGCAGGAAGCCGGCCGCGGTGATCAGCGTGCCGGTCAACATCGGCATCGCCGTGGCCTCGTAGGCGAAGGTGGCGGCGCGCACCTTGTCGTAGCCCTCTTCCAGCTTGCGCACCATCATCTCCACGGCGATGATGGCGTCGTCGACCAGCAGGCCCAGCGCGATGATCAGCGAGCCCAGCGAGATCTTGTGCAGCCCGACGCCCCAGTAGTACATGGTGACGAAGGTGATCGCCAGCACCAGCGGGATGGTGATGCCTACCACCAGCCCGGGGCGCCAGTCGAGCGTGAACTTCCAGGAGTTCGGCTTGAAGTGCAGCCCGAGGCTGACGAAGCTGACCGCCAGCACGATCAGCACCGCCTCGATCAGCACGACGACGAACTCGTTCACCGAGCGGGCCACCACCTTCGATTGGTTCTGGAACTGGCGCATCTCGATGCCGGCCGGCAGCTCGGCGCGGATCGCGTCGCTGGCCTTCTGCAGCGAGCGGCCCATGGCGATGATGTCGCCGCCCTTGGCCATCGAGATGCCCAGCGCAATGACCTCCTTGCCCTGGTGCCGCACCTTCACCTGCGGTGGGTCGACATAGGCGCGGCGGATGCTGGCGATGTCGCCGAGGCGGAAGCTGCTGCCTCCGGCGCGGATGGCGAACTGCTCCAGGTCCTCGACCTTCTTGAACTGCCCAGCCACCCGCACCTGCACGAAGTCGGTGCCGGCATCGATGACGCCGGCCGACTCCACGGCGTTTTGCTGGCCCAGCTGCGCCAGCACCTGGTTGAAGTCAAGCCCCAGTTGCGCCAGGCGCTTCTGCGACACCTCGATGAACAGCTTTTCTTCCTGTGCGCCGAACAGCGCCACCTTGCTGACGTCGGGCACCTTGAGCAGCTGCTGGCGCACGCGGTCGGCCTGGTCCTTCAGCTCCCGGTAGCTGAAGCCGTCGGACGACAGGGTATAGATCGAGCCGTAGACGTCGCCGAACTCGTCGTTGAAGAACGGGCCGATCACGCCGGCCGGCAGCGTGGCGCGGATGTCGCCGACCTTCTTGCGCACCGTGTACCAGACCTGCGCCATCTCCTCGGGCGGCGACGAGTCCTTCACCTGGAAGATGATCAATGCCTCGCCGGGCTTGGAGTAGCTGCGGATCTTGTCCGAGTACGGCACCTCCTGCAGCGTGCGTTCGATCTTGTCGGTCACCTGCTCGGCCACCTGCTGCGCCGTCGCGCCGGGCCAGAACACGCGCAGCGCCATGGCCCTGAAGGTGAAGGGCGGGTCCTCGTCCTGGCCGAGCTGGAAGTACGCGGCCGTGCCCAGCACCAGCAGCACCACCAACAGGTAGCGCGTCAGCGCCGAGTGCTCGATCGCCCAGCGCGAGATGTTGAAGCGCCTGCGCGTCGCATCGGCGCGCTCCGGCTGTGCCAGCAAGGTTGCGGCGCTCACTTCACGCGCACCGGCGATAGGGTCGGCGCGGTGGCGGCCGAGGCCAGTGTCGGGTCGACGTAGAACTTGACCTTCTGGCCGGGCGTCAGCACGTGCACACCGGCCGTCACCACCACCTGGCCGGGGCTCAGGCCGGCGCCGATGACGGCATCGTTGCCGTCGGCGCCAAGCACGTCCACCGCCTGCAGTTGCACCGTCATCGTCGCCGGATCGACCAACCAGACATGGCTGGCGCCCTTTTCTTCCTTCAGCGCCGAAAGCGGCAGCTTGGTCACGCCCACGGTGCGCGGCAGGTCCACCACCACCGTGGCGGTCTGGCCGAGGCGCAGCGACCC
>Ga0316605_10000516_pt1 | contig 26730 bp, 22 predicted proteins | sample OWC_soil_day20_n_FD_207666 | JGI IMG/M metagenome (GOLD analysis project Ga0316605, IMG submission 207666) | Wetland soil microbial communities from Old Woman Creek delta, Ohio, United States - OWC_soil_day20_noCT | ecosystem: Environmental > Terrestrial > Soil > Wetlands | place: USA: Ohio...
TTATAAAATTTGGCATTCAGGCATGGTGGAACAAAAAAGTAGAGGAGCTTTCTAAAGGAATGGCACAGAAGGTCCAGTTTATTATCACCGTTCTCCATAAACCTGCGCTTCTCATTTTAGATGAGCCATTCAGCGGATTTGACCCGATAAATGTTCAGATTATCAGAAATGAGATACTCAACATGAAGGCAAACGGTACAACAATAATTCTGTCTACACACAATATGGAGTCGGTGGAAGAGTTGTGCGACAATATTGCTCTCATTAACAAGTCAAAACTAATTATTTCCGGCGGGTTGGAGCAAATTCGCAGAGATCACGGGAGAAACGAAGTAGAGCTTCTTTACAGATCCGATTCTCAGGTGAATGTTGTAAGCAACTCTCTTTATACCCTTGTTTCGGACGAAGACCATAAAGGGGCTCGCAGGGCCGTTTTAGAGGTTACCAAAGGTGCAAAGTCTTCCGAAGTATTGGGAGAGTTGATAACAAAAGTGGATATTGTCTCATATAAAGAGCTGATTCCAAGGATGAATGATATATTTATTAAGTTAGTGAGCTAATTCAGAGATATGAAAACAGATAAACTATTTCTTATAATTTCAAGAGAATTCTTAATAAGGGTTAAGAAAAAATCTTTCATTTTTCTTACAATCCTCACTCCAATATTCTTTGCAGCTTTAGTAGTGCTGCCTTCTCTGATTATGACACTTTCGTCCGGAGAAGAGGGACAAAAAATTCTGGTAGTGGACAAGTCGGCAGTGTGCGCCGCTTTCTTCAAAAACTCAAAAGAATTTAATTACGAGTTTAATGCCAATGCAAACATCGATGCACTTAAAAAAGACTTTGCAAACAGCGGTTATTATGCAATGGTGGAGGTATCTCCTCTTGACTCAAATTTGAATGTTGCAGTAACTGCTCTTTCGACCAAACAGTTAAACATCGATACTAAAAAGGAGATTGAAAACAGTGTCCAAAAGGCAGTTGAGAAGAATAAACTTCAGAAATACAACATTGAAAATCTTGACACAATATTGAAGGATATTAAAACTAATGTAAATATTAAAACCTTTACAATAGGCGAGGAGGGAGACGAAAAGGTGGGAATGGTCGAAATATACATGGCTATTGCATATATCAGCAGCTTTATGATATATATGTTTATTTTCATGTTCGGTTCAATGGTAATGAGAGGAGTAATTGAGGAGAAGACAAACAGGATCGTGGAAGTTATTATCTCTTCTGTTAAGCCTTTTGAGCTTATGCTTGGCAAGATACTCGGCGTGGGATCTGTTGCGCTTTTACAGTTTATTATATGGGTTGGGCTCACTGTAGGGATAATATTTGGTGTGTCATCGTTCATTGGAATGGACAAACTGGCGGGAAATGAGCAGGTCACTTCGTCTGTAATGGGTGGGGCCGGAGCAGGAGATATGGCCAGTGTAACGGCATCTCTTTCAGAAAACAACTCTCCTATGAATGACGTTATGAGCGCTCTCTCTGGAGTTGACTTTGTGTCTATAATATTAGCTTTCCTTGCATATTTCATACTGGGATATCTTTTGTATGCCTCTATGTTTGCAGCAGTAGGTTCGGCAGTTGATAACGAGGCCGATACGCAGCAGCTAATATTCCCGGTCACATTGCCTCTGATTATCGGGCTATTCATCATGATTCATACCTTTCAGTACCCCGACAGCACTCTTTCTTTCTGGGGGTCCATGATTCCTTTTACCTCTCCAATGGTAATGATGGCAAGAGCTCCTTTCGGTGTCCCTGCATGGGAGATGGCATTGTCTATAGGGCTTCTTTTCGGAACGTTCCTTTTTATGACTTATGTTTCGGCAAAAATATACAGGGTTGGTATTCTGATGTATGGAAAGAAGGCAACCTTCAAGGACCTTATCAAATGGCTTAAATATTAAAACAATTAATATGCTTAAGAAAACCGCTTTACTAATATCCCTTGTAATATGGAGCAGTCTTGCGATTGCACAGCTTAACAGGTTTGAATATAAAGGCAGCAGGGTCCTTATGGACTCGACCTGGAACACACCAGAAGAGCCGGTTGTTAAGGGGATAATTGCTAAGTACAAACCGGAAATGGACAAGAAGATGCAGGAAGTTATCGGAATATCTGTTAAGGAGATGCGCTCTGCAAGACCGGAATCTCTTCTTTCAAATTTTGCTGCCGATGCAATGGTGGATTTTGCAAGTTCAAGAACATCAAGGAAAGTAGATTTTGCCCTCACAAACTTTGGCGGAATCCGTGCTGCACTTCCGGCCGGAAATATAAGACTGTATGATGTATACTCTGTGTTCCCTTTTGAAAACTATGTTGTAATCCTGGATCTGAAGGGAAAAACAGTTCGTGCGCTTTTTGAATCTTTTGCCAAAAACAGGGTAGAAGCACTTTCGGATAATGTGAGACTTGAAATTGACGAAACCGACAGGACCTTAAAATCTGCACTGATAAATGGCAAACCGGTGGATGACAACAAAATCTACAGAGTTGTAACCATTGATTTCCTTCTGAGCGGAGGTGATAATGTTGTCGCCCTTAAAGATGCTGTTGCAATAGAAGAGACAGGCCTTCTCATAAGAGATGCAATTATCGAAAAAATTGCAACCCTTACTGCAAAAGGAGAAAAAATCGGCTCCGTTATAAGCGGAAGAGTGAAATATTCAGATTAATAAAAAGAGCAAATAATTATGAAAAACAGATATATATCCGGCAAGATTTTGCTTACAATATTGATGCTTGTTCTCTTTTTTCAGTCTAATGCACAGGATCTGGTAATTCTGCATACAAATGATACTCACAGTAACATAGAGCCGGCCACAAGCGGCAGGAATGCAGGAATGGGCGGTTTCCAGAGAAGGGCCAACTATATTGCGAAGATGAGAAGCGAGTTTCCAAACATTTTACTGTTGGATGCAGGAGACTATAATCAGGGAACACCTTATTTTACGTTGTTCAAAGGTGCCGCTGAAATAGAGTTGTATAACGCAATGGGCTACGATGCGGTATGTCTCGGAAACCATGAGTTTGACAATGGACAAAAACAACTTGCCGACAGACTCAAAAAAGCAAATTATCCCACAGTATGTGCCAATTATGACTTTTCGGGAACACCACTGAAGAAAATGGTCAAACCGTATGTGATAATCAATAAAAAAGGCCTGAAAATAGGCATAATAGGCGTTCTGATTGATTTGAAAGGATATGTTTCCGAAAATACAAGAAAAAATCTTGTATACCAGAATCCGATTGGCGTGGTAAACAAACTTGCAAAAATGTTGAGAGAGAAAAAAGAGTGCGATGTTGTAATTGTTTTAAGCCACCTTGGATATGACGGAGGAACAATTGAACGGCCTTCCGATATTGAACTTGCCAAAAACATTACCAATGTAGATATGATAATAGGAGGACACTCGCACACATTCCTTGAGGCCCCTGTTGTTGTAAAGAACTTTGAAGGCAACGGCGTAATTGTAAATCAGACAGGAGCCGCCGGAGTCTATGTCGGACGAATTGATATTACTCTGAATAAAAAGTAATTTTTCAGCCGGGTAAATAGAAATACGATCGTGATATAAATAAAGAGGCAGCACATTTTTTGTGCTGCCGGCACTGTCCAGAATTTTGTGTAAACGATAATTGAGGTTTCATAATTACAATAAAATTCTGTTATCAAATATAAGTATAAACTGATTCAGGACTATCGCCCAGTTCCTTATTGGCATAGTCCATTTCTTTTCAATCTCATTAATAGCAAGATAAACAGACTTCTTAACTGCGTCATCATTAGGGAATGATAGTTTTGCTTTGGTGTATTTCCTAATTTTACCATTAAGATTCTCAATGAGATTGGTAGTATAAATAATCTTCCTAATCTCCATCGGATAGTCAAAAAAGGTGGTGAGATTATCCCAGTTCGCTCGCCAGCTTCTGATAGCATATTGGTACTTTTTATCCCATTTTTGTTCAAATGTGTCAAGAGCCAGTGCTGCAGCATCTTTATTTACAGCCCCATAGATTGTTTTTAAATCTTTGGTAAACTCTTTTAAATCTTTATAGGTCACATACCGGCAACTATTTCGTATTTGATGCACCACGCAAACTTGGGTAGCTGCCTCCGGGAATACTGTGCGTATTGTTTCGGAAAAACCATTAAGGTTATCTGTGCATGTAATGAGTATATCTTCCACTCCTCGTGCCTTTATGTCTGTCAGTACACTCATCCAGAAGGCTGAACTTTCTGCTTTGCCAACCCAAAGGCCAAGAACTTCCTTCTTGCCGGTTTTATTTAGTCCTACGCATATATAAACGGTCTTGTTTATGACCTTTCCACCGTCTCTTACCTTGAACATTATCCCATCCATCCAAACGATGAGATACTGTCTCTCAAGAGGTCTGTTTTGCCAGTCCTGAGCCGCCTGAGTAACCTTATTTGTGATTATTGATATTGATGATCCTGAGAGGTTAATTTCATATATATTGCGTAACTCATCCTCAATGTCGGATACGCTCATCCCTTTTGCATAAAGAGATATTACAAGTTTTTCAATAGAGAGGCCCCGGCTCTTATGTTTGGGGACGATAATGGGTTCAAATTCCCCTTTTCTGTCTCTGGGTATAGAGATCGTTGATTCCCCGTGCTCTGTTTGAATTACTTTTGGAAAGCTACCATCCCTTGAATTACCGGTATTATTCCCGGAAACATCATTCTTCTCGTATCCCAGGTGAGCATCCATCTCTCCTTGAAGCATTTGCTCGAGGACCTGAGAATGAAGATTTTTAAGAAATTTACTGACATCTTCTTCTGTCTTGAATTGCTTTAAAAACTCTTTACTTAATAGTTCCGGCGGTATATCAGTCCGCTTATTTGCCATAAATTGTGATTCCATTTGATTAATGGTTAAAATTAATAATGCTTTTTTGTTTATGCATTATCGTTTACACAATTTATTGGATAGTGCCTATTGGACTATTCACAGAGCTGTGTCAGTCATTCTCTTTCCGCTTCACAAGTTCCGCTCCATTCGAATCAATGACATCATTTTTACTTCTGCTAAGAGATTGTCATCTTCCATTCCGCTGTCGCTTCATTACAGACAACAAACTCTTTTCGCTCCAGAATTAATAAGCGGTATCCGCTTCGCTCATGAACTGGAGTAGAAATGAACACACACCAGTTTGGGGCTGTATCTATCAATTAATAAAAGTATATACCGCACATTCTTTCTCAGGATCCACTTCCTGTCGTATGTCCATTTCTATCCATCTCAGTTTATTGTTCATACACCACTTTGTTTTTTCTCTCTGACTATTTGCAGAAGGTATAAGCGTTTATATTTCCCCTGTTGTGACCTATGCATGGAAAAGCTGGCATAAAAAATCACCTCTTTCAGGACTAAATTGATCCCCTTATGCCGGATGACCCTTACCACCAGCTGCCGGTCCAAATTGACCACCCCAAATGTATTTAAATGTATTAAAATGTATTTTCGTAAATAAATTTTGATTAGGTTTGTACCGAAAAACTAATTTCGTTTTTATGAAGTTATTAAAACTCACTAAAGAAGAGCAATTACGAGAAGAAGCGGTTACTGCAGCGCAAAAACTATTTAAGCAGTATGGTCTCCATAAAACAACAATGGAAGATATAGCTAAGGCTATGGGACGGGGTAAAAGTACACTATACTATTACTACAAAAGCAAAGACGAGATTTTCGAAGATGTTGTAAAAAAGGAGATTGACGAGTTGTTTAAAAAAACTCAGAGTGCGATAGATAAAGTTGTTTCTGCTGAAGATAAGCTGAAAACATATTTCTCTGTTTCTTTGAAAACAATAAAAAATAAAGTGAATCTTTACAAAATTGTCCGTGGTGAACTCGTTGAAAATTTATTACAGATAAATCTTCTTCTCAGAAAGTTTAATACCCAGGAAATTCATGTCGTAAAAGAGATATTATTGCTTGGTGTTAATAATAAAGAATTTAATGCTACGCTAAGAAATGACATTGATCTGTTGGCTTACTCTGCGGTAAGTGTATTTCGAAGCCTTATGGTTGACCTTACCATTGAAGATAAATTTCCCAACTGGGATAAACGTCTTAACATCATCATTAATTTATTAATAAATGGTATTAAAACATAATTATTTTCTTCTATTATGGACTATAAAACTAAATACGTATTTAAGATTAAGAGTAACTATTAACATTATGATGAATGAGCTTTTGATAAAATGTGCAAATCTCTCAAAACTGGATGGTATAAACCGGCGTGTTTTTTTAGTATTTATTAGACTATAAAACGTAAAACGTATCTAAATTTAAACAATGTAAAATGCAATTTTTATGAGCAGAAAAATGATCTTATGCGGATTGGTAGCCCTGTTGATTTTATGGTTAGCAGGATGTTCGCGGAATAAAACTAATAATGAGTACGTAAACCATGGTTTTCCTGTAAAAGTGCAAAAGGTTGAGCTATCAAAGCACAACAATCTGAATTATTACGTTGGCATTGTGGAAGAATCGGTATCCGTTCCGGTGAGTTTTCTTACAATAGGGCAGGTAGAGAAAGTTTACGTTAACGAAGGACAAAAGGTGAAAAAAGACCAGTTATTGGCAGAGTTAAATAACAGTAATTACCAAAGCATGTACCAAATGTCGCTTGCTAAAGAGAAACAAGCCGATGATGCCTATAATCGACTTTCTGATCTGTACAAAAAGGGCAGCTTGCCCGAAATCAAATATGTCGAAATTCAAACTGGCGTTGAACAAGCGCGTTCAGCTACACAAATTGCCTTAAAAAACCTGAACGATTGTAAGTTATATGCCCCGATGGACGGAATTATTGGAAAACGTTCCATAGAGCCGGGAATGAGTGTAATGCCTGCTATAACTGTTTTCAAAGTGGTTAAAATAGATAAGGTATATGTTAAGGTTTCAATACCTGAAAACGAAATATCATCAGTCAGAATAGGAGATAAAGCAGAAATCAGCGTTACAGCATTGGACAATCAACAATTTGAAGGGTCAATTGAAGAAAAAGGGGTAATGTCCAATCCATTATCGCATACTTACGAAATAAAAATAGCGTTACGTAACCTTGAAGAAAAGCTCATGCCTGGAATGGTTTGTAAGGTGACGATTCATAATAACACAGCAACGAATCAGGTAGTTGTACCTTCCAATGTTGTTCAAATAGATAAATATGGTCAAAAATACCTATATGTAGCCGATACCAATACCAACAAAGCAGAAATAAAATATGTGAAGGTTGGGTCACCTTACAGAAACGGAGTAATCGTCACTACCGGATTAAAAGCCGGCGATCAATTAATTGTTGAAGGCTATCAGAAAATTAGCGAAAACACCACTATTCAAATCGTAAAGTAAAATGAAAAAAAGGTTAGGTATTGTAGCATCTGCTATGCGTCATTGGCAGATTGTATTTTTAATTACCTCGTTAATGGTGTTATTTGGCGTTTACGCACTGTTTAATATGCCCAAACAGGAATTTCCAAAATTCACTATTCGCCAGGGATTGGTAATTGGCGTTTATCCCGGAGCTACTTCTGCTGAAGTTGAAGAACAACTAACAACAAATGTCGAAAGATATCTTTTCAGCTATAAAGAGATAAAGAAGGCAAAAACATATTCCCTTTCGAAAGATGGGATGATGATCGTTTTTGTAGAGTTAAACGATGATGTTAAAAATGCTGATGAATTCTGGTCAAAGCTGAAACTTGGATTGAATAGCTTCAAAGCTCAATTACCTTCGGGTGTACTGGCGCTTATTGCCAATAATGATTTTGGTGATACTTCAGCATTATTGATCACATTGGAGTCGGACAATAAAAGCTATCGTGAACTGGAAACTTATCTGACTAAACTGGAAGACAGGCTGCGAAGGATAGAATCGGTATCGAATCTTCGCGATTATGGAATGCAAAAAGAACAAATCAGCATTTATCTGGAAAAAGAAAAACTGACAAATTATGGTATAAGTTCCACTACTCTTATGGCTAACCTGTTTACACAGGGTTTTACTACAATGAGTGGTTCTATTGATAACAGCCAACTTGTTGCGCCTATCCATGTTTCGAAATCCTATCTGAACGAAAAGGACATTGCCGAACAAATTGTTTATTCCGATCCTGCCGGGAATATAATCAAGCTGAAGGATGTGGCACGTGTGGTAAGGGAATATCCCAGGCCGGATAGTTATATCAATAATAACGACAAAAAATGCCTCTTGATTTCGATGGAAATGCAACAGGGCAACAATATTGTACAGTATGGCAAGGATGTGACCAAAGTGCTTGAGAAATTTCAAAAAGAATTACCACAAGGGATTAGTATCGAACGTGTTGCCGATCAGACAAAAGTGGTTGGTGATTCCGTAAATACCTTTCTTAAGGAACTTCTCTTTGCAATTATTGCTGTCATATTGGTAACTATGGTATTGTTACCTTTCAAGGTTGCTTCTGTGGCAGCTTCTACCATTCCTATTACCATTTTTATTTCCCTAGGGATAATGTATATGTCGGGGATGGAACTCAATACTGTTACACTCGCAGCTCTTATCGTTGTTCTTGGAATAATTGTGGACAACTCAATTGTAATAGTAGACAGCTATATGGAAATGCTTGACCATGGAATATCTCGATGGAATGCAGCTATAAGTAGCGCAAAAGGATTCTTTAAAGCAATATTTTCTGCAACACTTGCCATCACTATCACCTTTTTTCCTTTTTTGTTTATACTTAAAGGGATGTATAACGAGTTTGTGCAATTATTTCCCTGGACTATTGCTATTACATTGGGCATTTCACTACTGGTCGCTATGCTCCTAATACCTTTTCTTCAATATTCCTTTATAAAAAAAGGATTCCAGCAATCAAAACGGATAAGAAGAAACAATAGACGTAATTTTTTGGATATAGTGCAATCAACCTATGAAAAAGGGTTGGAGAAGGCTTTCAAATATCCTCGTATAACGGTACTTTCTGGGCTTTTATCGGTTGTAATAGCTGTTATTCTATTTATGTTTATTCCTCAACGACTAATGCCTATTGCCGAACGCAACCAGTTTGCCGTTGAAATTTATTTGCCGCAAGGTAATTCGTTAAACCAAACTGCTATGGTTGCTGACAGCCTGGGAAAAATTCTGCGAAAAGATGAACGTATTAAATCCGTCACAGCCTTTGTTGGAACCAGCTCTCCGCGATTTCACACAACGTATGCTCCCAATTTGCCTGCAAAAAATTATGCCCAATTTATTGTGAATACGGTTTCCAATAAGGCAACAGAGAAATTATTGGATGAATATTCGGAAAAATATGCAGATTATTTCCCTAACGCGCATATCCGGTTTAAACAATTGGATTATCAACCGGTAGCGGCTCCTGTTGAAATAAGAGTATCCGGTGATAATATTGCTGATTTAAAATTGGCTGCCGACTCGTTGATGAAAAAAATGCGAAAAGTAGATGGATTGGTATGGGTAAGGACCAATTTTGAAGAGATGTTGCCCGGAATGCGGGTGGAGATTGATCCTGTTGAAGCCAATCGCCTGGGTATAAACAAAACTACGGTTTCCACTAATCTGGCCATGCATTTTGAAGGTTTACCCGTGACAACCTTATGGGAAAAGAACTATCCCTTATTGGTGAAACTGAAAACCGAACGGGAAGAAGATGTAAATTATAGTGAAATTGAAAATGAATATATTCATTCGTTTATTCCCGGTATTTCTGTTCCGTTGCGTCAGATAGCAAAAGTAATTCCTGATTGGAACCAGAGTCAGGTTGTTCGACGTAATGGCGTACCGACAATCAGTGTATATGCCGATGTAAAACGCGGAGTAAATACGAATGCCGCATTTTCGGAAGTAAAAAAAATAGTTGAAAAATATCCATTGCCCAGAGGTACCAGTATGAGTTACGGAGGTGCTTACGAATCAGATGCGGAAACATTACCCCAGATCTTAAGTGGCTTAGGGATGGCTGTATTTATTATTTTCCTAATCCTGATGATTCATTTTAAGCGAATAAACATGGCACTGTTGGTTATGGCGTCAATAAGTTTGAGTTTAATGGGGGTTGTCATAGGTGTTTTGCTGCTAAGACTTGAATTGGGTGTTACTGCCATTTTAGGTATTGTCAGCCTGATGGGTATCTTGGTACGTAATGGTATCATTATGCTCGATTACGCGGAAGAACTGAGATATAAGTATAAAAAGACAATATTAGAAGCAGCCATGGAAGCCGGAAAACGGAGAATGCGCCCTATCTTCCTCACTTCGGCAGCAGCCTCTATGGGCGTAGTTCCAATGATATTAAGTAAAAGCGCTCTTTGGGAACCTATGGGAACTGTTATCTTTTTTGGAACATTAACTTCAATGGTATTACTGGTATTTATTTTACCCGTTGCTTACTGGCTTATATTCAAAAGAGTCGATGAAAGAAAAGAAAGGAAGAGATTAATAGCCATATCAAACGGAAGAATAATAAAACCTGCTTTAATAACCATAATTCTGCTTTTAGGAATAAATAATTTTATTTTCGCCCAAGGCAAATACTCGTTGGAACAATGCAAAACGCTTGCCTTGGAGAATAATAACATAATTAAAAACGGTAACCTGGAAATAGAAGCTTCAAAACAGGTAAAAGATGCTGCATTCACCAATTACTTCCCGAAAGTAAGCGCCACAGGAATGGCTTTTCGTTTCAACGAACCCTTGTTTAAGTATAGTATACCTGGAGGCAATCTGCCTGTTTACGATGGTAATCCGGCCAACCTGGCAACCGCAACCCAGTTTGCATACTTCCCGGGCATTTCGCTTGCATTACTCAACAAAGCAAACGTAGCTGCAATTACCGCGGTTCAACCTGTTTATGCTGGAGGCCGCATTGTTACCGGAAATAAATTAGCTCAGTTGGGAGTTGATGTTAAAAAAAGTATGCTTGTTTTGTCAAAAAACGAAGTGTTATTAAAAACTGAGGAGCAATACTGGCTCGTTGTATCGCTCAACGAAAAGATGAAAACCCTGCACATGGTTGAATTGCTCCTCGATACGGTTTACAGGCAGGTAAACGATGCTTATTCTGCCGGATTAATAAACCGTAACGATGTTATGAAAGTAACTATTAAACAAAGTGAGTTGCAGATTAACAAAATAAAGCTTGAAAACGGCATTAAGCTGGCAACGATGGCCTTCAGCCAATATGTCGGAGTTCCTTACGATTCTACTACGGTATTGAGCGATACCCTTGCCATAGGCCAAACCCCTTATGTGGTTTACATGGATGCAAACCAGGCTTTATCGAACCGTGAGGAATACAAACTTTTACAGCAAAGTGTAAAAGCCGAAGAGTTGCAAACAAAATTAAAGCATGGAGAGTTTATGCCTGAAGCAGGTGTTGGCGTAGGTGCCTTATACTACGATATACTTGATAAGGGCACTTCCAATACCATGGTATTTGCATCTGTAAAGATTCCCATTTCCGATTGGTGGGGAGCTTCACACACCCTAAGGGAAAGAAAATTTAGGGAAGATATTGCCCGTAACAACAGCCGGAACAACTCGGAACTCCTTTTGTTACAAATACAAAAAACATGGGACGACCTTAATGAAGCCTACAAACAAATTGAAGTAGTAAATCAAACCATAAAACAAGCAGAAGAAAACCTGCGGATTAACAACGACAATTACAAGGCGGGAATAGTGAATGTTTCGGACATGCTTGAAGCCCAGGCGACTCTTCAACAGGCAAAGGACCAGTTGTCTGATGCCCGCGCTGGCTATAAAGTAAAGCTAGTTTCTTATCTGCAGGCAACCGGACGATAATTCAAATAGAAACATCCTGTTAAAAAATTATAAACCATCCACAATCAGTAAGAATATATTTAAGAATAATTTTGTAATGCTATCCTTGATTATCAAAAAGAGATTTGGAAAAACTAGTGATCAGTTAACAAAAATGAAGGATATTATATGATAATAAATAATGTAACTCATTATATACCGGATATCGTAATACCAAACGAATACTTTTTTGCTAAATATGGTATTACCAATGAGGAGATAATTTCTAAAAGTGGAATTAAGCAAAGAAGACGGACACGGCCTGATGAGAACACCAATTCAATGGCAATTGAAGCTGTAACAAAAGCTTTACCTGATTTACCGTTTCCAATAATTGAAATAGATTTAATAATAGGTGCAACATATACACCTTATGATACCGGTGGCACATTGGCTCATGCGGTGCAGAAGCAATTTAATATTGGCGAAGCGAGATGTTTTACAATCGATTCTGCATGTTCTTCCTTTGTAAATGCAATAGAAATTGTTGATTGCTATTTTGCTAATAATAAAACCGGTAAAGCATTAATTGTTATTTCTGAAAACAATACCGCTTATATAGACGAATCGGATAAAAATTCTTGCTTTTTATTTGGTGACGGTGCGGCGGCTGTATTTATTACTAATCAAAGATATTCTACTGGTGATATTGAAATAATTGATGTTAATACTACCGGCCTGGGGAATATCGGTAAAAGCATTGATGCTGTTTATGTCAGACCTAACCACGGAGGAATAAGGATGCCTTTTGGAAAAGATGTTTTTCAATATGCTTGCAAATATATGCTACTTGAAACTGAACAGATTTTAAATAAAAACAATATTCATCTAAGTCAATTGAACTATTTTATTCCACATCAAGCTAATGCAAGAATTACTGATTATGTGGCAAAAAAAATGAACATTGAGCAATCATGCGTCCTCACAAACATTGAACAACTTGGTAATACCGGTTCGGCAAGTACTCCGATAGTATTATCTCAAAATTTAAAAAAATATAACCAAAATGATATTATTGTTATTTCAGTTTTTGGCGGAGGTTATTCAAGTGGAGCTATTCTTTTAAAAAAATTATAAGATTACATAGAAAAGAAACTGAAAACAACATAATTAAACGGACATGAAAACTATTTCGAAATTTATCCTTTCACATCTTTTATGTTGGAAAACAAAAGGTGAGTTCCCGGACATTAAAAAATCTGTCATAATATTTGCTCCCCATACAAGCTACTGGGATGCTCTGTATGGAAAGCTTTATATGATGCAGTTAGGCATAAACTATAAGTTTTTGTCTAAAAAAGAACTTTTCTTTTTCCCGATGAATATTGTGATGAAGTTATATGGATCAATACCTATACGCGGTGTTAGAGGGAAAAATGCTGTCCGTCAAGTTGTGACTATGCTTAGTAGCGCTCATTCTTTACATGTAATTTTATCGCCAGAAGGGACATTTTCTAATGTAACAAATTGGAACAAGGGTTTCTATTATATGGCAAAGAAAGCTAATGTCCCGATAATGGTTTGCTATTTAGATTATCGAAAAAAAGAAATTGGAGTAAAAGGGGTAATAGACAATCTTGATGACATCAATCTGGTTATGCTTCAAGTAAACGCAATGTACAAAGATGTTTGGGCAAAATATCCTGATAATTTCTCACTTGAATCAATAAAACAATAAAACAATAAATGGAAAAAACAGTATCATTAGTATTATCCAGTGGGGGTGCTAGAGGAGTTGCACATATCGGAGTTATTGAAGAATTGGAACGACAGGGATTTAAAATAACTTCAATAGCAGGATCTTCGATGGGTGCACTGGTGGGAGGGGTGTATGCATCTGGTAATTTACCAGTTTTTAGAGATTGGATGTGCAATATCGATAAGATAGCCGTTTTTAATCTTATCGACTTTGCACTAAGCACAAATGGACTAGTTAAAGGTAACAAGATAATAAAGGAATTAAAAAAAATAATACCCGATCTTAATATTGAATCTTTGCCCATTAACTTAACTGCCGTTGCAACCGATATAAAAAATAAAAAAGAAGTCCTCTTTGAAACGGGAAGTCTTTATGAAGCAATCAGAGCTTCGATTTCAATACCTACTGTTTTCAAGCCATGTATGGTTGAAGGAAAGATTTTAATAGATGGAGGCGTATTGAATCCTATACCAATAAACCGTATTAAAAGAAGTAATAATGATTTGTTAATTGCCGTTGATGTCAACTCTCCCATAATATTTGACAATAACATTTCTGTTAATAAATTATCAAAAAAAGAACTCGAGTTGAACTATTTTACCTTTTTAATGAACAAAGGATTCCAGTTTTTACCAAAAATCACAGGTACGCAGCTTAACTATTATACACTATTATCTCAAACTGCAAGTTTGATGATACAACAAATTTCTGCATTGACAATAGAGATGCATAAACCTGATATTTTAATTAAAATCCCCATGAATTCTTATGGACCATTTCATTTTTATAAATCAGAAGAAATCATTAAAACAGGAGAATTAGCCACGCGCAAAGCGTTGAAAGAGTTTCAACGTTGAAAATAAAGCATTAAACAATTTAATATATTGAAGTTAAAATAGAGTTTTTAGATGAATCAAAAAGATGCTATAAGAATTCAAGATTCCATTTTAAATAAGATGGAAAAAAGAGTATTGGTTTGTTTGGCAAAAAAACTTCCTAAATGGGTCACTTCTGACCATTTAACATGGTTGGGACTTTTTGGTGCAATCATTTCTGCAGGAGGATATTTTCTGTCTAATTGGGATGTTGAATTCTTATGGTTATCCTCTTTAGGATTTGTTGTAAACTGGTTTGGAGACAGTCTTGACGGAACCTTAGCTCGTGTACGAAATGCACAACGACCGATATATGGATTTTACCTCGATCACAATATAGATGGCTTGACTGTCTTAATATTTTGTGTCGGTGCCGGAATCTCTCCTTTCATTTCTTTTTCGGTGGCAATGTTAATACTTTCTGGTTATTATCTTTTATCCATCTTTACGTACATAAATACTTACCTTAAAGGAGAGTTTAAAATTTCATACAGTGGGCTTGGACCTACTGAATTCCGATTAATCGTAATTCTCATAAACACTCTGTTTATATATCTGCCAACAGATAATTCACTGATATATATTATTGGAATTCCAATAAAATTATTTGATATTTTTGCTTTAGTTATAGCATTGGTGCTGTTTATCATCTACTTATGGTCCTTTTTTTCTGAAAAGATAAAATACGGAAAAATTGATCCTCCCCACTCACTTAATTAATTTTATCTTTTTTTATAACAATATAGATGTCAGTGCTTTCAAAATATTTAAAATTCTTTATAAGCCGGCTACTGGGCACATTGATAGAGACGGTAATGCTTTGGATATTTTCTACCTACATATTCTTTTCTTATGTAGGGACATACATCGTTGCGCCAACCATTTCTTTTGAAATTGTAATGTTTTGCAATTACGTCATATCATATTACTGGATATGGAATAAGCATATTTTTCCAAAAAATACAAAGTATTTTTTTACTCGCCTTGCTTTATTCAATATTTCCTCAATTCTAGGTTTTCTCATAAAGATGGGATTTCTCCTTCTTTTCGAGAGACTTTTTAGATTGGATGTCGTTTACTGTAATCTTATTGCATTACTTATATCCGGCATTGTTAATTTCTTACTTGCAGAACGATTGGTGTTTAAGAAACATGGCCATATATCGGTAACTGATGGCTATGTACTTGTTGAAGGTAAACTTAAATAAATAATTTATAAAATGGGACATTTAAAAGAACGTTATTTACAATATGATGAACCTCAGAAGGTAATGGCGGCAGGCATTTATCCTTACTTTAGGGCAATCGAGTCAGAACAGGATACTGTAGTAAAAATCAATGGCAAGGATGTTTTAATGTTCGGTTCAAACAGTTACCTGGGACTTTCGAATCATCCCCAAATTAAAGAAGCAGCAAAACGAGCCATAGATAAATATGGAACAAGTTGTGCAGGGTCACGATTTCTTAACGGAACACTAGATATACACCTCCAACTTGAGGAAAAATTAGCACGCTTGGTTGGTAAAGATGCGGCTATTTGCTACAGTACTGGATTTCAGGTAAATATCGGTGTTGTTTCTGCATTATGCGGCCGGAATGATTATCTTCTGCTAGACTCACTCGACCATGCATCTATTATCGAAGGGAGCAGATTGTCATTTTCAAAAGTATTAAAGTTCGAGCATAATGACATGTCTTCCCTCGAATCCAAATTAAAGCTGTGCAACCCTGCCCAAATCAAACTAATTGTGGTTGATGGAATTTTTTCCATGGAAGGCGATATAGTCAAATTGCCCGAAATTGTGGAATTATCTCAAAAATACAATGCAAGTGTTATGGTTGATGATGCCCATGCACTGGGTGTCATTGGGCAAAATGGAAGAGGAACAGCTTCCCATTATAATTTAACCAATAAAATTGATTTAATTATGGGTACCTTTTCAAAATCACTGGCATCTCTTGGTGGATTCATAGCCGGTGACGCTGCGGTTATAAATTATCTTAAACACAACTCACGTTCTCTTATTTTTAGTGCAAGTATGACACCCGCATCAGTTGCGAGTGTTAATGCCGCAATTGACATTATGATTAGCGAACCCGAACGCATTCAACATCTATGGACGTTGACTCATTATGCTCAAAACGCATTTAAGGAGGCAGGAATAGACACAGGTAAAAGCGAAACGCCAATTATTCCGCTATTTATACGCGATAATATAAAAGCCTTACAGATAACCCGCAAATTGCTCGAAGATGGTATTTTTGTAAACCCTGTGATTTCTCCGGCAGTGCCAAAAGAAGATTCACTTATACGATTCTCACTTATGGCCACCCATACTTCTGAACAATTGGACATTGCAATACTTAAAATTATAGCAGCATTTAGACAATTTGATGTTATTCAATCGCCAACAGTTAAAGATAAATAATAACCCATTATGTCAAAAGTTGTATTCATTACAGGTATATCATCCGGCTTTGGGCGTGCTATGGCAATAGAGCTTACCAATAACGGACATAAAGTTTATGGTTCAATACGTAGTGAAGTTAATCCTATTCTGGAAGTAAACTATGTTCATATGGATGTTACCGACATAAGTTCCGTTGTGCAGGCGGTTAAAGAAATTTATGATAAAGAAGGCTGCATAGATGTTTTAATCAATAATGCGGGAATTGGCATAGGAGGTCCCATTGAATTGACAAACATCAGAGATGCTCAATATCAAATGGATGTAAATTTTTTTGGTGTATTTAGGGTAACACAGGCAGTATTGCCCATTATGCGCAAACAAAATGCGGGAGTAATTATTTGTATCAGTTCAATTGGAGGTTTAATGGGCATTCCTTTCCAAGGTCTATACTCGGCAAGCAAATTCGCCATAGAGGGATATTGTCAGTCATTAAGTCTTGAATTAAAGCCGCAAGATATTCGTGTTGTATTAGTTAATCCTGGTGACTTTTCTACCAATTTTACTTCGAATCGCAAAATTGTAGATAATCCTGATATTAAATTGACTTATCCTCAATTCTACAATACTTTATCGATTATAACATCCGACGAAAGTAATGGTCCAAAACCAGAAATACTGGCAAAGAAAATTGGAAAAATAGTTGACAAGAAAAGGCCGGCTTTTAGATATGTAATAGCATCTCCTATTCAAAAATTTTCGATTTCATTGAAGAGATTATTACCCGAAACTTGGTTTGCAGCTATATTGAAAAAATATTATGATTAAATGAAAATAACCATAAAAGAAGTAACTACTAAACGTGAATTAAAACAGTTTGTAAAATTTCCAAATAAGCTTTACTTAGGTAATAAGTTTTATGTCCCTCCTCTAATTTATAGCGAACTAAAAACACTATCAAAAAAGGACAACCCTTCTTTCGAGTTTTGTGAGGCAAAATATTGGCTTGCATACATCAACAATAAGATAGTTGGTCGTGTGGCAGGTGTAATAAATTACAATTATAACAAGAAAGTAGGTGAAAATTTTGTTCGTTTTGGTTGGTTGGATTTTATTGAGGACGAAAACGTACTTAAAGAACTAATAGAAACTGTTGAGTCCTGGGCAATACAAAAAAACATAAAAACAATACACGGACCACTTGGACTTTCTGAATTTGACGCATCGGGTATTCTTATTGAAGGTTTTGAGGAACGATCAACATCCTTTGGAAAATTTAATTTCCCTTATTATTCAGAACTTATTGAAAAATTGGGATTTAAAAAGGATATTGATTGGGTTGAATATAATATTAAGGTGCCAAAATCTATTCCTGAAAAATATTCGAGAATTGCGATGGTTGTGAAAAATAGATATAAATTACATAGTGGACGTCTTCGCAAAAAAAAGGATCTTTTAAAATATTCCGATGAAGTGTTTCAACTCCTAAATCAGGAATATGCCGGACTTTATGCATTTTCCGAGTTGACAAAAACACAATGTGAAGATTTAAAAAGTCAATTCATTCCTTTACTAAGGTTAAAATATGTATCAATCATCTTAAATGCAGAAAATAATGTAGTAGGATTTGGTATATGTATGCCATCACTTTCAAAGGCATTACAAAAGGCTAAAGGACATTTGTACCCACTTGGAATATTGAGAATTCAAAACGCATTAAAATATAATGACACTATAGACACTTTGCTTATTGCAGTACATAAGGATTACAAGGATAAAGGGGTAAATTCTGTAATTTTTAATGATATCGGAAATTCAATTATAAACAGCGGAATTACAAACATTGAATCAACACGGGAGCTTGAAGAAAACTTTAGTGTACAAAACCTTTGGAATAAATTTGAATTTAGACAACACAAAAAAACAAGGTGTTATGTCAAGAAATTAGTACAACCCAAGACAGAGCTCAAAAAATGAAGAATAGTTATAAATATTGTTTTCTTGTCCTAATTTGCTTTTGTATAGGAAATGTTACTGTAAAAGGTCAGAATGTTAATAACACAGAAATAATAGGAGTTGTTATTGATGGCAAAACCAACGGTCCAATACCATTTGTAAATGTTGTTTTGGAAGGAACATCACGAAATACGATCACAGATTCAAATGGTAATTTTATTCTTGCAACGAGTGGGACAAGCGCAAGCTTAAGAGTTTCATGTATGGGATATGACACAAAAACAGTAAAATTAATTCCTTCATCAAAACCAGTAAAAATAAAATTATCACCATCCTTAACTTCTCTCAATGAGGTTGTTATAGAAGCAAACAAAATCAAATACAGAAACAAAAACAACCCGGCAGTCTCCTTTATAGACAGTGTGGTAGCACATAAAAGAAGAAACCGGAATGAAAATTTTGATTTTCTCCAATATGAAAAATACGAAAAGGTTCAGTTTGCCTTAAGCAATATTTCAACTGAATTTAAGCAGAAAAAATCACTAAAAAAGTTCAGATTTGTTTTTGATAATGTAGATACTACCAAACAGCCTGGGCAAGAGGTAATTCCAGTTTACATAAAGGAGACGTTATCTGATTTTTACTACAGAAAATCTCCTAAATCGGCAAATGAAATCGTTAAGGCAGACAAAATGGTAAGTTTTAACGGCTACTTAAACAACGATGGAGTAACAGCTTATTTAAATTATTTATATCAAGACATTAATATATACGACAATAATGTCTCATTTCTCACCAATCAATTTTTAAGCCCTATTTCAAACGCATCCCCCATATTCTATAAATACTACTTAACTGACACTGTAGATGTAGAAGAAACAAAGTGTGCCAAATTGTTTTTTGCTCCACGTAATAAAACAGATATGCTTTTTCAGGGGTACCTATTCATTACTTTGGATGGAGACTATGCTGTTAAAAAAATTGAAATGGAGGTAAATAAAAATATTAATCTCAACTGGGTAACAGATGTTAAAATAGTTCAGAATTTTGATAATATTCAAAAGCAGGGATGGATTCTTTCTAATGACGAGTTATCAGTAAATTTTGGTATTAATCAAAATGGATTGGGAATTTTTGGACAAAGAAGTGTTTTATACAAAAAACACCTTATTAATGAACCATTGACCGACAATGTCTTTAAAACCACTTCTCCAAGGATTGAGAAGGTGCAAAAATCAGATGCTTATTGGGAACAAAATAGATTAGTACAACTTTCGAAAACTGAAAAAGGTATCTATACGACAATGGATAGTTTACAGCATATTCCTGCGTTTAAAAGGACAATGAACATCATAAGAATAATATTTGCCAGTTTTCACGATTTTGGAAACTTTGAAATTGGACCGATTTCTACTTTTTACAGTTATAACCAGGTTGAAGGTTCAAAGTTAAAATTTGGAGGAAGAACAACTACCAAGTTCAGCAAAAAAATAAATTTTGATGGTCATTTGGCATTTGGATTTAAAGATGAAAAATTTAAGTATAACATTGGAACCACATATTCCTTTACTCCCTATTCAATATATGATTTCCCGGTTAAAAGTCTGAGGGTTAATTATCAGGTAAACACGGAAATTCCTGGTCAGGAATTGTATTTTATGCAAGAGGGAAGTGCATTGATGTCACTTAAAAGAGGTTTGGATGACAAGCTTTTCTATAACAAATCATTTAAAATAGATTATTTAAATGAATTTGAAAACCACTTCTCATTTTCTCTGGGATATAATTATATGAGACAATCGCAGGGAGGATCAATTAACTTTAATAAAGACAATTATTTATCCACCGTAAATAGCATCCCTTATATCAATATTTCTGAAGTCAATATGAGCATACGGTATGCCCCTCATGAGCAATTTTATCAGGGGAAGCTATACAGGGAACCTGTTCCGAATAAATATCCTGTCATACAGTTGAAATACACTAATGGCTCGAAGATAATTGGCAACGATTATAACTATAATCGATTAAAATTAAGTATCTACAAGAGATTCTACCCTTCCATAATTGGGTATACTTCTGTTATCTGGGAGGTAGAAAAATCATTCGGGAAAGTTCCTTACCCTCTTTTGAATATACATAATGCAAACCAAACATATGTATATCAACCTACGGCATACAACCAGATGAATTTCCTCGAGTTTGTAAGTGATAAATATACATCATTAAATGTTGACCATTGCTTTAATGGATTTTTTTTCAACAAAATTCCATTAATTAAAAAACTTGCTCTTAGAGAGATGGTCACATTTAAGGTATTATATGGAGGCCTCAGTAATTCTAATAATCCGGAGTATCAGACAGACTTGTTCAAGTTTCCAACAGACAAAAACAACAATCCAACTACATTTGCTCTTGGAAACACCCCTTATGTAGAGGTAGGAGTTGGAATATCAAATATTTTTAAGTTTATCAGAATAGATTTTGTGAAAAGATTAACATATCTTGATAACCCAAATGTTTCAAATTTTGGAGTACTTATGATGTTTAAATTTGATATTTAATATATGCCAGGAATCGCATACCAAGCCACAGACAATGAAGAAACATATATCAACCATAATTATTGGTGGAAAGGGAGACGTTAGGCAACATTAAAAACATCACGGAACGATATTTACAATAATGAATGAAGAGATAGAAAATATTCTAACGAATAAAAAAATAAAACCGACAGCAGTACGAATTTTGGTTCTGAAGGAATTATTATCTCAATCAAAAGCCATCAATTTGTTCGAATTAGAAAAGAAACTTGAAAAAGTTGAAAGAACAACACTCTTCAGAACTTTAAGAACTTTTGTACAAAAGAACTTAATACATAAAATAGATGATGGTACAGGAGCTGCAAAGTACGCATTGTGCGATGATGATTGCACTTGTAATATAGATGATTTGCATTTACATTTCTTTTGTACGAGATGTGAAAAAACATTTTGCCTTCGCGAAAATAATATTCCCACTATTCAATTATCGGACAATTTTCTTGTTGAAACAGCGAGTTTTATTGTCAAAGGTATTTGTACTCAATGCAATTCCTAAGTTTGCAATACTGTTGCATATTTTTCTTATTTATTTTTGTGGAAATTATTCATAAATGTAAAAGTAAATAGAATGACAACCGCAGAACAAAAACTTTACAAATATGCTTGGTATTTAAGTTTGTTTACAATTTTCTATAATATCATTGAAGGTCTGATATCTATGATTTTCGGATATCAAGATGATACTCTCGCATTATTTGGTTTTGGAGTGGACAGTTTTATTGAAGTAATTTCAGGAATTGGAATTGCCATCATGATTCTTCGTATCAGACAAAACCCAACTAGCGAAAAAAGTGAATTTGAAAAAACTGCATTAAAAATCACTGGAATTTCTTTTTATCTTTTATCCGTTGGCTTAATAATAGGAGTCGCTTTAAATATTATCAGCCAAAATAAACCCGAAACTACACTTTGGGGTATTATTATTTCATTTATATCAATATTGGTTATGACTTGGTTAACCTACACTAAAAAAAGAATAGGTGTAAAATTAGATTCTAAACCCATTATTGCAGACGGAAATTGTACAAAAATATGTGTTTATATGTCAATCGTTTTGCTTGTGTCAAGTCTTATTTATGAATTAACAGGCTTTGCCTATGCTGATATTATTGGTGCAGCAGGTTTAGTGTATTTTTCGTTATCTGAGGGTAAAGAAGCCTTTAAAAAAGCAAAAAGTAAAGAATGTAATTGTGATAATCATTAAAGACGCATAAAACAAAACAGAGCAAAGGTTTTACGAAATGAAAAGAGAAAAGATATTTGGATTAGAGAAAAATGCTTTTTATACAGGACTAACAAGTTTCTTCACAGACACATCTACCAAAATGGTATATAGTGTGATGCCACTATTCTTATTGTCGATAGGAGCATCTAAAACAACTATTTCTTTAATCGAAGGAATTGCAGAGAGTACCGCATCATTATTAAAAGCAATTTCGGGATACTGGAGTGATAAGATTGGTAAAAACAAACCATTCATGATTATTGGATATGGTATTACTGCCATTATAACTCCCTTATATGCATTGGCAAGAATACCAATTCAGATTTTATTTTTTCGGTTTTTCGAACGTATTGGAAAAGGCTTAAGAGCAGCACCGCGGGACAGCCTTATAAGTGGCTCAATTAAAAAAAATGAAGCCGGTAAGACTTTTGGATTTCAGAAAGCAATGGATAATAGCGGAGCTATTGTTGGCCCGTTGATTGCTTTCTTATTATTATCTTTTTTTCCTTTAAATTACACCAACATATTTTTATTGGCAACGATTCCTGCAATTTTAGGCGTAATAACGATTGTTATTTTCATAAAAGAAGCAAAGGCAGAGAAAAAAGAAACCACCAATAAGATTTCTTTAAAACAATTACCCAAAAAATTCTATTTCTTTCTTATTATAATTTTCGTGTTTACTCTTGGTAACTCGGCAGATGCTTTGTTACTTGTAAAAACAAGTGAAACAGGCATAGATAAATCATACATCCCTTTTATGTATATGATATTTAATACGGTATCTGTATTGCTTGCCATACCTATAGGAAAATTATCGGATAAAATTGGTCGTGAAAAATTGATTATTTTCGGTTTCTTAGTATATGCGATTGTCTATTATTTTTTCGGTAGATTCAATAGTATAAATATTTTTATTTTCTTGTTTATGTTGTATGGATTTTATAGCGCATTGACTGATGGTAGTCAGAAAGCAATGATTTCGGATATTGTAAGCAAAGATTTGAAAGGAACGGGGTTTGGAATTTATCATGCCGTACTTGGAATTACCTTATTACCTGCGAGTTTAATTGCAGGATTACTGTATGATAAGGTCAATTCAAATGCTCCATTTTATTTTGGTTCTATAATGGCATTAATTGCCACAGTATTAATGATAATATTTACAATTTTAGACAAGAAAAAAAGGGAAATTAATGTTGCTTAATGAATAGTGCCTAGCTTGGAATCCTATTTATTAAGAACAGGCTATTATTTTTGGAAATCATTTATAGAAAATGCTAAATAGTGAGGAGAAAAATACCATTACGAAAAAGTGTATATAATTACTCAAACTCATTACGCGAACGAAGAAGATAAATGCTTTAATTTAATAGACTATCCTAAGCATATTCGACATTTTAACGAAGTAGTTACGTTACTAAAAGGATGGATTTGTATATACCAACAAAGACATTGGTTCTCGCATTATTATGTTTTTAAGAAGCATAGATAAATTTCTTTATAATGCTACTAGAGATAAGGGAGAAAATTGGGCAAATCGCCTCTTATATTTTAATATGAAATAGTATTATTTCTTTTTGTCAATATAAAGGTATCTCTTGATTTTCTGTGTAGCAGTCTTCTCAAACTGATGAGGTTTGTCCTCGACTATAGAAATTTTTGAGAACTTGTTTACCCTTGAGTTTACATATTCCGAGACCTCTTTTTTAAGCTGTTCAATTTTTTCATTAAATGCTTTTACAATATCTTCCTTGGTCTCTTCATATACATGAATTGCCTCTCCCTTCTTCTCCTCATAAGTATGCATGAGCATATCTTTTTTCTCTTCGTAGGTTTGCATAAGCTGTTCTTTCTTCTCATAATAGGCGTTAAGAGCCTCCTCTTTTGCCTCATTCAGAGCTTTAAGCTTATCTGGGTTGAAGTGGACAAATGCAACGAGTTTACCCTTGTACTGGGTTACGATGGATTCTGCAACCATTGGGTGGCCATTGATTACAGTCTCAATCTCTTCGGGGTAAATGTTCTCACCGCTGGGACCGAGAATCATGTTGGTAAGCCTTCCTTTTATATAGAGCCTGCCTTCTTTGTCAATTAGTCCAAGGTCCTTTGTGCGGAAGTATCCGTCTTTTGTGAAGGCCTGTTCTGTTGCTTCCGGGTTTTTATAATAACCCATCATGACATTTGGCCCTTTTGCAACAATTTCTCCTTCTCCTGTTACGGGATTCGGATTGTCTATTCGTAATGTTACACCATGAACGGCAGGTCCTGTAGACTGCCATTTAACATTGCTTGGAACAGCTCCTGCAAGGAGCGGACATGTTTCCGTAAGTCCGTAGCCAATTGCATAGGGAAACTTAGATTCGTACAGAAATCTTTCAACATCTCCGTCAAGTTTTGCTCCTCCTATTCCAAAAAATCTTATCCGGCCGCCAAATGTTTTCATTAATTTTTTGCCGGCAACGATATTCAATGCCTTGCGCCCGAGGGTTGTCGAATATATATAACGGGTTACCGGGTTCGCATTGAATTTGGCAAGCACGCTGCTCCGGTATATTTTTTCAATAATCATTGGAACAGTGAGCATTGTTGTAGGCCTTATTTCCTGTAATGCCTTAATGAGCAGTGACGGAGTAGGGGCTTTTTCCATGAAATATACCGATGCTCCGCTCATAATAGGAAGCAGCATGCTAAGGCTGCTCTCCAGAGTGTGGGAAAGAGGCAGTACAGAAAGCCAGATATCCCACTCGAAACTTGGTCTTAATTTGAATGCGGCGTACAGGTGCGAACATAAATTTTTATGGCTCAGCATTACTCCTTTGGAATTTCCTGTAGTTCCGGAAGTATAGATAATTGTTGCCAACTCATCTTCTTTTGCAAACCGAACCTCCGAAGGGGTAAGTCCCTGTTTTTGAAACAACACTTCAAGAGTGTCTGCATCTATTACTATATTGAGAGAGCTCATAAGATCCTGAGGGACTTTGTAGAGCAGACGCTTAGATACAATTAATGCCTTTGCCTCGGAGTGCTCTATTACATTTCTCACTTCAAAATCAGAAAAGTCGGGCAAAATTGGTACCGCAACCATTCCAAATGCGGTGGCTGCAAAATAAGCCGCCGGCCAGTTTGGCATATTATGACTGAACAATGCAACCTTGTCTCCTGGTCCTATTCCGGAAGAGGTCAACAGGTTAGATATAAATTCTGTTTTTGTTCCAAATTGGGCATAGGTGTAATTATAACCACCCACATATGCGAAAGCTGTATTTGTTTTGTATTTATCTATGCTATAGATAAATAGGTCTCTTAATGTTTCGAATTTCTGAATTTGCATTTCTAATTTTTAATTGGACGGGTGTAATACTGCAATAATCATTCCAAATCCCCGCCTGTAGTAAATCTTTCAGGATGCTTTCCCACAACACCCTTATCTTTGTACCATTGCCGGATTTTTTTCAAATCTCCGGGAACATCGTCTGAAAGTTCAAATTTTTCTCCTACTCCGACCTCTTTTTTACCCCAGTCAAAATAGCCAAGATATACCGGAACGTTAGCCGCTTTAGAAATAGTATGAAAGCCGGTTTTCCACCTCTCGGTCAATGCTCTTGTCCCTTCCGGGGCAATAGCCAGGTGCATAATCTCCCTTTTTGCGAATTCGTCAATCATCTGTTTTGCAACTGTGGCTCCTTTTCCCTGACGAACCGGAATGCCGCCCATTGCCCGAAGAACAGGTCCGAAAGGACCTCTGAAAAACTCCTCTTTTACCATTACATAGGCAGTACGTCCCATTGAGTTATAATAAAGGAAAGAGATTAGAAAATCCCAGGCAGAAGTATGAGGTACGCCAAGAATTATGCATTTTGGATCCGGGGCGGGAGGGTCCATTAATTTCCATCCCATGATCCATAAAAGAAATTTGTAGAAATATCTCATTTGAAAATGATTTTAGATTCAAATTTAACAATTATTAAGCCCGCTTTGTCAAAAAGAATACAATAAAGTCATTGTAAGAGGTAAATGATCGGAAGAATCAATGTTCTCAATTACGCTGTAATCTTTGATTTTAAATCCGCTTTTTTTGCC
>Ga0316605_10000517_pt1 | contig 26711 bp, 20 predicted proteins | sample OWC_soil_day20_n_FD_207666 | JGI IMG/M metagenome (GOLD analysis project Ga0316605, IMG submission 207666) | Wetland soil microbial communities from Old Woman Creek delta, Ohio, United States - OWC_soil_day20_noCT | ecosystem: Environmental > Terrestrial > Soil > Wetlands | place: USA: Ohio...
GCCGACAGTGCTGGCCCCGGTGATCCGCATCCGGCAGGAAGAACTCCTGTAGCACGCCAATGCGTTACGTCTCCACCCGAGGGCGCGCTCCGGAGCGCGGTTTCACCGACATCCTGCTCTCGGGCCTTGCGGACGACGGCGGACTGTACGTGCCGGCTCACTATCCGCAGGTGGCGTCTGACGATCTGCAGCGCTGGCGGGCACTGTCGTATGCAGAACTGGCGACCGAGATCGTCGCGCTGTATGCGGACGACATACCGCGCGCGCGGCTGGCTGAACTCTGTCGGGCGACCTACACGCCGGCGGTCTACGGCAACGTGCGCGAGGACAGCAGCGCCAGCGACATCACTCCGTTGCGTTGGCTCGAGCCGGGACTGGCGCTGCTGGAACTTTCCAACGGGCCGACGCTCGCCTTCAAGGACATGGCGATGCAGTTGCTCGGGGCGCTGTTCGAGCATGTGCTGCGCGAACGCGGCGGCGAGCTTAACGTGCTGGGCGCGACCTCCGGCGACACCGGCTCCGCGGCGGAGTACGCGTTGCGCGGTCGCAGCGGCATCAACGTTTTCATGCTGTCGCCGCAGGGACGCATGAGCGCCTTCCAGCGCGCGCAGATGTACTCCTTGCAGGACGCGAACATCCACAACCTGGCGGTCGCCGGCACGTTTGACGATTGCCAGGACCTCGTGAAGGCGGTGTCCGCCGACCTCGAGTTCAAGGCGCGCTGGCAGGTCGGCAGCGTCAATTCGATCAACTGGGGCCGCATCGTCGCGCAGGTCGTCTACTACTTCCGCGGCTATCTCGCGGCGACCCGGCAGCCGGGCGAGCGCGTGTCCTTTGCTGTTCCGTCAGGCAACTTCGGCAACATCCTGTCGGGCTGGATTGCCCGCAACATGGGTCTGCCAATCGACCGGCTCGTGCTGGCCACCAACGAGAACGATGTTCTCGACGAATTCTTCCGCACCGGCCGCTACCGCGTGCGCGGCGGCAGCGAGACGCACGCCACCAGCAGTCCGTCGATGGACATAAGCAAGGCGTCCAACTTCGAGCGCTACATCTACGACGTTGTCGGACGCAACCCCGAGGTCGTGCGCGAGCTGTGGTGGGAGATCGATACGCGCGGCCAGTTCCATGTCGGCGGCACGCCGTTCTACGAGGCGGTGCGGCGCAGCTGCCTGGTCTCCGGCAAGAGCACGCACATCGATCGCCTGCGCACGATTCGAACCGTCGAACAGCGCTATGGCGTCGTCATCGATCCGCACACCGCGGATGGCCTGAAGGTCGCGCTCGAACATCGGGATGCCGCAGTGCCGATGATCTGCCTCGAGACCGCACTGCCCGCCAAGTTCTCCGAGACGATTGTCGAGGCGCTCGGCTGCGCCCCGCAGCGGCCGGCGGCGTTCGCCGACATCGAGTCGCTGCCGCAGCGCTTCGAGCGCATGGACGTCGACCTGCAGGCGGTCAAGAACTACATTGCAGCCCATGGCGCCTGACGCCTGATGAAGGCGATCGGCTTCATCGGTTACTCGAACAGCGGCAAGACGACGCTGATCGAGAAGCTGATTCCACTGCTGAAGGCGCGCGGTCTGTCGGTATCGGCGATCAAGAACGCGCATCACGGCTTCGACATGGATCGGCCCGGCAAGGACTCGTTTCGCTATCGCGAAGCCGGTGCCGGCCAGGTGCTGATCGCGACCGCGCTGCGCTGGGCGATGCTCACCGAGACGCCGCAGCAGCCGGCGACCCTCGAAGATCTGCTGGCGCGGCTCGCGCCGTGCGACCTCGTCATCATCGAGGGGTTCAAGAGCGAGGGCCAGGTTCCACGCATCGAAGTGCGCCGCAGCGAACAGGCCGAGCCGGCGATCTTTCCGCACGATCCCAACGTGATCGCGATCGCAGCGGACCATCCGATCGACGCCGCGCTGCCAGTGCTGGATCTCAACGCCCCGGCTAAGATTGCCGAGTTCATAGCGGAGCGCCTGGGGCTCACCTGATGCTTACGGTGGAAGACGCGCTGGCGCGCATCCTGCGCCGCGCCGACCCTGTTGATGTCGAAGCCGTGCCGACACTCGCCGCGGACGGCCGGGTGCTGGCGGTGGACGTCGTTTCGGCGCTGGCGGTGCCGCCGCTCGACAATTCGCAGATGGACGGCTATGCCGTGCGGACCGTTGACGTGCCGGCGCCGGGGACCACGCTTCGAGTGAGCCAGCGCATCGCGGCGGGACATGTCGGTGCAGCGCTCGAACCCGGCACGGCGGCACGCATTTTCACCGGCGCCCCGGTTCCGGCAGGTGCGGATGCGATCGTCATGCAGGAAGCCTGCACGGCCGGCGAAGGGCGCGTCACGATCAACGAAATGCCTGAACGCGGTGCGTGGATCCGCAAGGCCGGCATCGATATCTCAGCGGGTGACACGGTAGTGGCGGCCGGTTCGCGGCTGCGGCCGCAGGACCTCGGCCTGATCGCGTCGGTCGGCGCGGCGCGCGTGACGGTGCATCGCCGGCTGCGGGTCGCCGTGTTCTTCACCGGCGACGAACTCGCGATGCCGGGTGAAGCGCTTGCGCCCGGTCGCATCTACAACTCGAACCGCTTCGTGCTTCGTGCTCTCTTGGAGCGCCTGGGGTGTGACGTGAACGACCTCGGCATCGTTCCGGATGACCGGGCGCAGACGCGGGCCGCGTTCGTCGACGCGGCGGGCGATGCGGATCTCATCCTCACCTCGGGCGGCGTGTCCGTTGGTGAGGAAGACCATGTCAAGCCCGCCGTGGAAGCGGAGGGTGCGCTGGAGTTGTGGCAGATCGCGATGAAACCGGGCAAGCCGTTTGCATTCGGAGCGGTGCGTGGCGTGCCGTTCATTGGACTGCCGGGCAACCCGGTCTCGAGCTTCGTCACCTTCCTGCTGTTTGCCCGGCCATACATATTGTCTCGACAGGGGGCCCGCTCGACGGATGTGCCCGCGTTCAACCTGCGGTCGGAGTTCGACTGGCCAAAGCCGGACAAGCGTCGCGAGTTCCTGCGCGTGCGTCGCAACGCGCAGGGCGGAGTGGCGCTGTTCCCGACACAGAACTCCGCCGTGCTGAATTCGACGGCATGGGCCGACGGGCTGGTCGATCACCCGGCGGGTGCGACCATCGCGCGCGGCGACATGGTCCGCTACCTGTCGTTTGCGGAACTCCTCTCCTGAGCCTCGGCCGATGAATATCACCGTCCTGTACTTTGCGGCATTGCGCGAGCGGCTCGGCATCGCGCGAGAGGAGTGTGCGCTGCCGGTGGACGTCGTGACGGTTGCTGCTTTGAAGGACTGGATGGCCGCACGCGGTACCCCGTGGGCACAGGCGTTTGTCGAGATGCCGAGAGTCCGCGTGGCGGTGGATCAGACCATGGCGCATGCGGAGACGCCGCTGCGGGAGGGTGCCGAGGTGGCGTTCTTTCCGCCGGTCACCGGGGGCTAGCGTGATCCGCATCCAGCACGAGGAGTTCGACGTCAATGCGGAGCTTGCACGCCTGCGCACCGATCCGCGCGTCGGCGCGATTGCCTGCTTCATCGGCGTGGTGCGCGATCTCAACGACGGTGACTCGGTCGCGTCGATGACGCTCGAGCACTATCCCGGCATGACCGAGAAGGCGCTCGAAGGCATCGTCGCCCAGGCGCGCCAGCGCTGGGATTTCTACGAGGCGCTCGTCATCCACCGTGTCGGCGAACTGCGTCCCACCGATCCGATCGTGCTGGTCATCGTCACGAGTGCGCATCGCGGCGAAGCGTTCGCGGCGTGCGAATTCATCATGGACTATCTGAAGACCGAGGCACCGTTCTGGAAGAAGGAGGCGACGCCCGCGGGAACCCGCTGGGTCGAGGCCCGTGACAGCGATGACGCCGCGCGCGAGCGGTGGGGCTCCGGGGCCTCTGACCGATGACGCGCGACGGTCCGCTGGTGACAGTGCTCGCGGCGGTAGCCCTCGGTGCTGTGCTCGGGGCCTGGATGCGGTGGGCGCTGTCGTATTGGCTCAACCCGCGGCTTGAACACCTTCCGCTGGGCACACTGACGTCCAATCTGATCGGTGGCTACCTGATCGGCCTGGCGATCGCCGCGTTCGCGGCCCATCCTTCCGTGCCGCCGTTCTGGCGTCTGGTCATCGTGACCGGCTTTTTGGGCGGCCTGACGACGTTTTCGACCTTTTCCGCGGAAAGCGTCGTGCTGATGCAGGGTGCCCAGTGGGCTTCGGCGGCCGTTCACGTCGTCGCACATCTGGGGGGATCGTTGCTCGCGACGGTCGCCGGAATCGCGACCTATCGCCTGCTTGCCTGACCGGGCTTGGCACGCGTGTGTGCAGCGCAACAGGCATTGACCAGCCCGCGAGGCGCTGGCTATATTACTGACCAGTCAGTTATTTACTGGACCGCCTATGCGCTCCGTTGCTCTAGCCGTCGCCTCGATTGCGATAGTCACTGCCTGCCAGCGGGCCCCGGAAACCACCCAGGACGTCCGCCCCGTGCGGACGCTCACGGTGGCACCCAAGGCAACGACTGCACTGGCCGAGTTTGCGGGCGAAGTGCGCCCGCGCATTGAAACGCGCGCTGGTTTCCAGGTCCCGGGCCGTGTGACTCAGCGGCTGGCCGAGGTGGGCCACACCGTGAAGGCCGGCCAACCTCTCGCCACGATCGATCCGCAGGACTATCGGCTGGCAGCGGAAGGCGCGGCGGCCGGACTCAACGCGGCTAAGGTGGATCGCGATCAGCAGCGCGCCGATTACCAGCGCTTCGAGGAACTGCAGCGCAAGGGATTCATCAGCCAGGCCGAACTGGACCGGCGCAAGGCCGCGCTGGACGGGGCGGAAGCGCGCTTCCTGCAGGCGCAGGCGAGCGCGCAGTCGAGCGGCAACCAGGCCGGCTATGCGGTGCTGCACGCGCCGCATGACGCCGTGGTCATTGGCGTCGACGCCGAAGTCGGACAAGTGGTCGCGGCTGGGCAGTCGGTGATTCGCCTTGCACGCACCGGGGAGATGGAAGTGCTGATTGGCATCCCGGAACAGCAGCTCGCGCTCCTCAAGGGGGCCAGCGACGTGCAGGTACGGTTATGGGCGGGTGGACCGCCCATTTCCGGCCGCGTCCGCGAACTGGCGCCGGTGGCGGATCCGGCAACCCGGACATTCCCGGCGCGCATCGCACTGCTCAACCCGCCCCCGAACGTTGCGCTCGGGATGACTGCAACCGTCACGTTCGCCACGCCGATCGCGCAGCCGATCATCGCCGTGCCGCTGCAGTCACTGCAGGCCGAAGGCGGAGTGACCCACACCTGGCTCTTCGATCCGGCGACGCAGACAGTGCGGCGCCAGCGCGTCCAGGTCATCAATGCAGCGGGGAACGAGATCGTCATCGGCGACGGACTGAAGTCCGGCGACATCATTGTCACCGCAGGGGTGCACCAGCTGAAGGAAGGCCAGAGGGTGCGCCTCCTGTCGGAAGCCACGCAGCTTGCGCCGACCGCCCCGGCGACCTTGAAGCCCGAGACGGCAAAGAAGGGCTGAGCCCGTGTCGGCTGGCGCGCGCTTCAACCTTTCCGCGTGGGCGATCGACCACGCGCCGTTGCTGCGCTACCTGATGGTGGTGCTGCTGGCAGGTGGGCTATTCGCGTTTGCCAGCCTGGGCCAGGACGAGGACCCGCCATTTACCTTCCGCGTCATGGTGGTTCGGGCGTACTGGCCCGGTGCCACCGCCACGCAGATGGCGGAGCAGGTCACCGACAAGCTCGAAAGGAAGCTGCAGGAAACGCCCGGCATCGACAAGATCCGCTCCTACAGCAAGCCGGGCGAGACGCTGATCTTCGTCCAGGTGAACGAGGCGACGCGCGGCCGCGATGTTGCCGATGCGTGGTACCAGGTGCGCAAGAAGGTCGGCGACATCCGCGGCACGCTGCCGCCGAATGTCCAGGGGCCGTTTTTCAACGACGAGTTCGGCGACGTCTACGGCGTGATGTTCGCGTTCTCGACCGACGGCTTCAACTATCGCGAACTGAAGGACTATGTCGAGGCGGTGCGCCAGCAGCTGCTGAAGGTGCCGAACGTCGCCAAGGTGGATCTGTTCGGTGTGCAGGACGAGAAGATCTACATCGAGATCTCGCACCGCAAGCTGGCGCAGATCGGGCTCGACATCGCGCAGCTTGCGGCCCAGATCGGCGCACAGAATGCGGTCGAGGGCTCCGGCGTGCTGGTGCTGCCGACCGACAACCTGCAGGTGCGTATCACCGGTGAATTCCGTTCGCTTGAGGACCTGCGCCAGCTGCCGATCCGCGCCAACAATCTGACGTATCGGCTGGCCGACATCGCGACGATCACGCGTGCCTACACCGATCCGCCACGCGACAAGATGCGCGCTGGCTTCGCCGGCGGCGACGGGCGCGAGGTCGTTGGACTCGGCGTTTCGATGGCGAAGGGCGGCGACATCATCCAGCTCGGCAAGAACCTTGCGGCGGCCGAGCGCCGCATCGAGGCGTCGCTGCCGGTCGGCATCGACATGACGAAGGTGGCCGATCAGCCGCGGGCGGTGGCGACCTCGGTCAACGAATTCCTGCGCGTGCTGGTGGAGGCCCTCGCCATCGTGCTGGCGGTGTCGTTCCTGAGCCTCGGCCTACATACGAAGCCGCTGCGCGTCGATCCGGGTCCGGGCCTAGTCGTGCTGGCCACGATACCGCTGGTGCTGGCGATCACGATGCTCTGCATGTGGCTGCTGGGCATCAACCTGCACAAGATCTCGCTCGGAGCGCTGATCATCGCGCTCGGCCTGCTGGTCGACGACGCGATCATCGCGGTCGAGATGATGGTGCGCATGCTGGAGGAAGGGGCCAGCAAGGCGGTCGCGGTCACCGCGATGTACGAAACGACCGCGATGCCGATGCTCACGGGAACGCTGATCACGGCGGTCGGATTCCTGCCGATCGCACTGGCGAAATCAGTCGCCGGCGAGTACACGATGTCGATCTTCCAGGTCACCGCGCTCGCCCTCGTGATCTCGTGGTTCGTTGCCGTGCTCTTCGTGCCGTTGCTCGGGATCTGGCTGCTGAAGGTGAAGCCCAAGGCTGGCGTGCACAGTGACGACGAACTGTTCGACACGCCGTTTTATCGCCGTTTCCGCCACCTGGTCGACTGGTGCGTCGAATGGCGCAAGACCGTCATTGCGATCACGGTCGGTGCGCTGACGCTCGGCATCGGCGGTTTCCGCTTCATCGAGCAACAGTTCTTCCCGGATTCGAGCCGCCTTGAACTGGTCATCAACCTGTGGCTGCCCGAAGGATCGAGCCTGCAGGCCACTGAACTGGAAACTCGCGCGTTCGAACGCTGGCTCGCACGCCAGCCGGAACTCGACTGGTACGTCAGCTATGTCGGCACCGGCGCGCCGCGCTTCTACTTGCCGCAGGACCAGCAGTTCGGCAACACCAACCTGGCGGAGATCGTGATCACGCCGAAGAACCTGGCGGGGCGCAACGCGCTGCAGCAGCGGATAACCGCACTTTTCCGCGAGGACTTTCCGAACCTACGGGGCCGCGTAAAGCTGTTGCCCAACGGCCCTCCGGTGCCCTATGCGGTGCAGTTCCGGGTCCAGGGACCCGATGCCCGCACCGTGCGCTCGATCGCCGACGAAGTGAAGCAGGTGATGCGCGCAAATCCCAACACCCGCGGTGTAAATGACAACTGGAACGAGAGTGTCAAGCGGCTGAGTCTCGAACTCGATCAGGACCGGGCGCGCGCGCTCGGGGTTTCTACACAAACGCTGGCACGCGCGGCGCAGACCATCCTGTCCGGGTCAGTGATCGGCCAGTTCCGCGAAGGCGATCAACTGATCGACATCGTGCTGCGCCAGCCGCTCGACGAGCGCGCCGTGATCTCGCGGCTCGCCGAAGCCAATATCACGACCTCGTCCGGACGCGCCGTGCCGCTGTCGCAGCTCGTGAAGATCGAGCTCGGGTGGGAGCCGGGCATCATCTGGCGGCAGGATCGTGACTATGCGATCACCGTCCAGAGCGATGTGCGACCGGGAATCCAGGGGCCGACGGTCTCGGCCCAGGTCGCAGCGGATACACGCATCGCCGAACTCCGTGCGCGCATGCCGGCGGGCTATCAGATCGCCGTGGCAGGTGCCGCGGAGGAGTCGGCAAAGGCCGGCGGCGCAATTGCGGCCAACATCCCCCTGATGCTCTTCATCGTGTTCACGCTGCTGATGCTGCAGCTGCATTCGTTCTCGCGTTCGATGCTGGTGTTCCTGACGGGTCCGCTGGGCCTGATCGGTGCGGCTGCAGCCCTGCTGGTGTTCCGTGCGCCGTTCGGCTTCGTCGCGCAGCTCGGCGTCATAGCGCTGTTCGGCATGATCATCCGCAACTCGGTGATCCTGGTGGACCAGATCGAACGCAACCGCGCGGACGGACTGTCGACATGGAACGCGATCATCGAAGCCGCCGTGCGCCGTCTGCGGCCGATCGCCTTGACCGCTGCCGCCGCAGTCCTCGCGATGATCCCGCTGTCGCGCAGCGTGTTCTGGGGGCCGATGGCGGTGGCCATCATGGGCGGGCTGGTGGTTGCGACGGTGCTGACGCTGCTGTTCCTGCCGGCGCTGTATGCCGCGTGGTTCCGCGTGAAGCGGGAGGACGAGGGCGCGGCGGTGATGGCGGTGACAGCGCAGCCCACCTAGAAGATCAGTCGAAAGCGATCGTATACACAAGGTCAAGCGCGTTCGTGCTGCCGGCGCGCGCGATCACCGACAATTGGCGCGTGAGTCGATAGTTCAGGGCGACGAAATACTCGGCGCCGCTGAGCGCCTGTTCGAACGAAATGAACAGGTCGTCGTTGATGCGCTTGCCGACCGCGAGGAAGTCGCCAGCGGCCGAGTTCGTGGACGAGGTGCCGCTGCTGCGCAGCCGTCCAGCCACGGTCTCGCGCGGCAGCAACGAACCGCTGCTCTGTCCGGGCTGCAGCAAGATCTGGTCGATGCCGAGGGTTCGCATCAGGCCTGCACTGGCGCTGTCCACCTGGCCGGAGAACAGCGCGCTCGCGGCGGCCGACAGCATTGCGCGATCATTGCCGTCGTTTGCGCCGGGCGGGCGGCCAAGCACCAGCCAGTTGAGTCTCTCCGTGTCTGACATCGACGGATCGGAGTGCAGGCGGACGAACGGTTTCTGTGCGGTCCCGCTGATGGCCACGCCGACCTCGACCGGCAGGCCCGCGCGCACGGCCAACACGTTCAGTGCCGGATTGTCGACCGGACCCTGGAACGTGATGATGCCGCGCGCGATCTGCAGGCGCTGGCCGTAACCGGCAAATACCCCGTCGACGGTGCGCACGTTGCCTTCGCCGCGCAACAAGGAGGGGCGCCCGCTGACATTGATCGCGCCGGCAAGCCGCGTTTCGAGGCCGGCGCCTACGATGTAGAAACGCCGCCCGAGGTTGGCCTGCATGTCAAGCGTGACGTCCACGGGTGCGGCCGCCTCCTTCCGCTGCGCGCCGCCTCGATTGACTACGACGTCGTTCGGCAAAGCGCGCGCCCCGCGCAGGCCGCCGAAATTGATGTAAGCACCGTCGACGGTGAGCTTGGCATAAAGCTCGGCGCGCTGCGGCGACAGCGTGATGCCGGCGTCGCCTGAAACGACCATCCAGCGGTCGGTACGTTGCAGCACCGGCAGCTGTGTCGCCTTCAAGCCGATACTGCCCGTCAGCGAGCGCAGCGCAACGCGCCCCACGGCCCGCACCTCGAACGGCCGATTCGAGTCAAGGCCTTCGAGTGCGCGCAGGTCGCCAGGCGCAACGCGTGGTGTCCCGGCGAAAATCAGTTCGTTGATGACGAGAACGCCATCGTCGAGCACCGCATCCAGCTTGCCGTTCTCGAGGCGCACCGCCTGGTCGACCCACGCCAGCCGCAATGCTTCGCCAGTCATCGTTCCGGTCGAGGTCGGGTCTGCGGGCGTGCCGCCGATCGCCGCCTTGATCGCCGCGCGACCGGCGAACTGCACGCTGTCGCCAATCAGCGGGCCGACCCAGCTCAGGTCGGGCAAGACGGCATCGACGGTCACGCGGAATGGCCTCGTCTGGGCGAGCACTCGGCCGCCGGTCAACGCGGGATCGATGTAGGCATCGATTTCGGCATCGATCTTGCCGAGGGCGCGCCCTCGGACATAGGCGTTGCCGGTAAGGCGATTGTTCAGTACGTTGAGGGCTGCGCCGACGTCGCTGACGCCGATCGGGTTCAGCGCGTCGACACCGCTGTAGAGGTCGCCGCCGGTGCGCTCGATGACGGCAATACCGGTGACCCCCTCGTCGGTGTGCTCGAACTCCCACCGGCCGCCGAGTGTCAGCGGCACGCGGTCGCCCGCGCCGCTGCGCACGACGCGCCGCGGTGCCCGCGCCTGGGCGTCCAGGGCCTGCGGCTGCAACTCTTCGAAGCGTCCTGACGAGTGCCACCGGCCGTCGCCCCGACGCAACTCGAACTCATGAAAGCGCGTGCCGCGCAGGCTGAACTCGGCAGGACCAAGCGACATGGCGTCGGTCGAGATCATCAGCGGTGTCGGCGTGGTCATCAGCAGGTCCAGGGGAGCGCCGACTTCCACTGCGGCGATCGAGCCGCGCCACGCCCGTTCCTTGATGCCGCCATGGGCGACGATCCGGATCGGTTGCTGGATCGCGGTGGTACCGGTCAGCTCCAGCGTTGCGCTTGCAGTGGTACCGCGTCCGATCAGGGTGGCGCCGGCGATCGACGCCTGCGGTCCGGTGGGGCTACTGTGACCCGTGATGTCCGCAGTGATCGCAAGCGGCTCGTCGGCGGCCCTGCCGCCATTTAACGCTGCGACTGCGCTGGCGATGCGGTGACCGCCGGGCAGTCGCAGGTTCTTCGCCGAGATCGTGCCGTCGACGCGGACCACGTCGAGTTCGCCCGAAAGGGTGGCGCTTGCATCAACCTCGCCGCCGTAACCAGGTACGAGGGTCTCGATATCCGGTGACGCCAGTGCCAGCTTCAAGTCACGTCCGGCTCCGAGGCCCCCGAGTGCAGTGAGGCGGGACGCGCCGGAGCGCAACTCGATGTCGGCCTCCAGCCGGCGCTCGCTGGTCTCCAACGTGCCGCGACCGTTGATCGAGCGCCCGGCGATGCGGCTCTCGTCGAGTGCAAAGCGAGCGCGCCCGGTGAGCGGTGCTCGCAGGCGTCCGTCGATGTCGAGCGTGCCGTTCAGGTGGGTGTCGAGACCACGCACCAGCTGGGCAAGGTCGAGATTCTTGAAACTGCCGCTCAGTCGAACGCTCTGGGCGCCGCCGAGCTCGATGCGGCCGCGTAGGTCGGCGCGGCCGTCACCCAGGCGCAGCCGCGCCTGTGTCACGTCGAGCACTCCGGCCCGCAGCGCGCTGTCCAAGTCGGCGCTCAGCGGCAAGCCGCGGTCGTTGCGCGCGCTGCCGCGAAAGCGTTGTTCGCCGTCCCGGAAGCTATAGACGAGCTGGCCGCTGGCAGTGGTCGTGGCGGCACGGCTGTGCAGGGTGGTGGCATCGATGCCGGCAAACTGTGCGGTCGCCTGCACACCCTCGGCGCGGGACCACGCGAGCGTGCCGTTTGCCGTGCCGCGGATGCCGTCGGCGCGCTCGATGTCGAGCTTCAGAGTGTCGGCGCTCCACGACAGGGTTCCGCGCACCGAGCGCAGCGGCAGCAGATCGCGATCTATCGGGCCCGGCTTGCTGTTTTCTGCCGAGAACGGGCCCGAGACCTGCCACGAGCCGTCTGGCGCGGTCGTAGGGGACAGGTCGCCGCGGGCGCGAAGCTGCATCGACGGCACGTCGCTGAACCACAGTGACGGGTCGAAGGACTCGACGTCGACGATCAAACGCTGGAAAAGGACCGGGTCGAACGCTCGTAGGGTCCCGCTTGCGGTCGCGCGCGCTGCCGTGTCGTCGGCCTGCAGATGAAGTTGCAGCTGCTGCAACGAACCGGAGGCCGTGACAGCGGCTGTGATGGCGCGGTTCTGCACCGTGGTGCCGAGCTGCGCCGTTGCCTGCGTGACGAACGGCGGCGCCGCAGCGATGCGGCCGCGCGCCTCGATCCGGGTGCGATCGAAATCGCCGAGAACACGTTCGATATCGATGCCCTGTGGGTCCATGCGCCCGACGAGATCGATGTGACGGAACACCAGCGGCGTGCTGCCGCGCGCCCCCAGGGCCAGTTCCTGGACGCCTGCCTGCCGCACGATCAACTCGAAGGGCAGGCCCAGGAAGGCCGGTGGAGAACTCGGGGCGCCGCTGGATTGCCAGTCGATCTGCAATCGTCGGGCGGTGAGGCGTTCGGCATCGAGCCGGCGCGCGCCGAGCGACCAGTCGTGCAGTTCGATGTCAACGTTTTCGGCTTTCACCGACCACCCGCCGCGATCGAGTTCGAAGCGAGCGATCTGGACGCTGCGGGCGAGCGAGCCGTCGACGCCGTCCAGCGTCAGTCCCGGGACGATCGCGCTGGTCAGCGCTGCGGCGGCGCGCAGCCCCGAACTTGTCGTCGCCATCCACCATGTCGCGATTGCCACCGCGAGGATCAGCGCGAGCGCCGGCCCCAGGATCGTCGCAATGGCGCCGAACCACGATCGTCGCGGCCGGGACGGTGCAGTGGTGGGGGGTGGGGCAGGCGGCGTGTTCATCAGAATGCAATCGCGACCGAGAAGTGCACACGCAACTGCTGGAAGCGCTCACCCCAGGCCACGTCGACAGCGAGCGGTCCTGCCGGAGTGCGCCAACGCGCCCCGAGGCCGTAGCCAAGTGCGAGGTCGAGATCACCGAAGCGGGCCGCCGCATCGCCTGCGTCGACAAAGGCCGCCACACCCCAGTTGCCGCCCCAGCGCTGCAGCCACTTGACGTACTCGACCGAGCCGACGACCAGTGCGCGGCCGCCGACGATGGCTCCTCCCTGTTCGACGCCCAGGCTCTCGAAGTCATAGCCGCGGACGGTGAGCGCGCCGCCAGTCCGGAACAGGAACTTGTTCGGAACCACATTCGTGCTTTCGGCCTGCACGGCGCCCAGCTGACCGCGCAGGATCAGCACATCGCGCGAGCCGACGGGGAAGAACTGCACGATGCTGCCGAAGCCGCGCACGAATGCGTCCTCGACCGACAAACCGCCAATCCCCACCGATCCCTGCAACTGGAACAGGTTGCCGCGTCGCGGATTGGTGAAGTCATCGACATCGCGTCGGGTCCAGGTGTAGGTGCTCGACAGCACGTCGAGCGTGATCGGCGGATCGAGCGGCGTCTCGCGGCGTTCGTGCTCGAAGTTGAACGCCAGCTGGGTTTCAACATTGCGACCTTCGCGCGGTCCCGTGAGCAGCGAGCGCGCGGCTCCGAGGCCCCAGCGGTTGATCTGCAGGTTCTCGATATCGGAGTTCTCGATCAGCGCACCGATGCTGTCGCGGGCGCCGCCGCGCTGCGGCGGGAAGATCAGGTCGGCGTAGGCAAACTCCCCGGTTTGCTCGACGCGGAAGCCGGTCTGCAGGATGTAGGGTCGACCAAACGTGATCGACTGGCGGTACACCGCTTCGATATGCGCGCCGGTGTTTGTTGCAAAGCCGATGCCCGCGGAAAGGCGTCGCGTCTGCGCTTCGCGCAGCCGCACCCGCATCGGCGCTTCGTTTTCCGTGGCGTTGTCGAGATCGAGTGTGACCACGACGCTGCGAAAGTAGGATGTCTCCTGCAGGGCCTGCTGGAACTGCAGCATCATGGCTCGGTCGTAGGGATCGCCCGGCGTGAACGGATTGAAGCGCTCGACGAGCGTTGCGTCGTGCCGTTGGAGCCCTTCGACCCGCAGCGGGCCGACGCGATACGCGGGTCCGCTGTCGACTTCGACCTGCAGCACGGCCGAAGCCGTTTCGACATCGACCTCCGCTCTGGAATTGGTCAGCGATGCGGCAGCGAAGTCGCGGGCAGTCACGGCGAGCAGCAGGCGATTCTTGGCGGTCTCCCAGTCCGGGCTGCGAAACGCCGCGCCGACCGCGAGGCCCCAGTCGCGTCGCAGGGCGGCCGCCCGCTCGGCGTAGGCAGGCTCGGCGAGTGCGCCCTTGAAAGCAACGTCGACTGCGGTGACCGTCGTCAGACGGCCGGGCGCGACGACCAGGCGGTACCGCGGAACGCGTGCAGGGTTCGGCTCGAACCGGACCGTCGGGCTGAAATAGCCTTCCGTGGCCAGCACTTCGATGGCGGTGCGCTCGGCCCGCCGCAATTCGCGCTCCTCGTCCGCTTCGTCGGCCTCATCCGCTAGTCGATACCGGGCGAGTGCATCCTCCAGCGCGGTCGCCACGCGGCCGCTGACCCCCGCCGGCGCGACCAGCCGAGTGCCCTCGACTTCGGGCGCCTGTTGCGCCAGTGCGCCCAAGGGCAGGCCAATCAGCAAGACGAAGGAAGCCAGCAGTCCGAGGCGCACAGTGCAGACCAAAAAGGGGCGGCAGCGGAGCTACACAGCGCGAGCACCCGCGGCACCGCAGCCCTCTGTATCGATCCTAGCAAAGCGAGAACCGTGCCCCGTGCGCTTGAAAACCTCCCGGTTCGCCTCACTTTCAATGAGGACATTGAATCTGGGGGATAGGACGCTCCATGCGTATCGACAAACTGACGACCAAGTTCCAGGAAGCGCTCGGCGACGCGCAGTCAATTGCCGCCGGCCACGACAACGCGTACATCGAGCCGGTCCATGTGCTGCTGGCGATGCTTCGGCAGGCCGATGCCGGCGCACGTTCGCTGCTTCAACGCGCTGGCGCGAACGTCGGTGCACTGACCGCGGCGCTCGATGCGGCCGTCAAGCGCCTGCCGCAGGTCAAGGGCGGAGACAGCCAGATCCAGGTCGGTCGCGACCTGACGAGCCTGCTGAACGCGACCGACAAGGAAGCGCAGAAACGCGGCGACAGCTACATCGCGAGCGAGATGTTCCTGCTGGCGGTGGCCGACGACAAGGGCGAGGTGGGGCGGCTGGCGCGCGAGCATGGCGTCAGTCGCAAGGCGCTCGAGGCCGCGGTCGATGCGGTGCGCGGCGGCGCCCCGGTGGAGACTGCCGAAGCCGAAGGCCAGCGCGAGGCACTGAAGAAGTACACGATTGACCTGACCGAGCGCGCGCAGCAGGGCAAGCTCGACCCGGTGATCGGCCGCGACGACGAGATCCGCCGCACGATCCAGATCCTGCAGCGGCGCACGAAGAACAACCCGGTGCTGATCGGCGAACCCGGGGTCGGCAAGACGGCGATCGTCGAGGGCTTGGCCCAACGCATCGTCAACGAGGAAGTGCCCGAGACGCTGAAGGGAAAGCGGGTTCTCGTGCTCGACATGGCCGGCTTGTTGGCCGGGGCCAAGTACCGGGGTGAATTCGAGGAGCGGCTCAAGGCCGTGCTGAAGGAAGTCTCCGCCGAGTCGGGTCGCATCATCCTTTTCATCGACGAGATGCACACGATGGTCGGCGCCGGCAAGGCCGAAGGCGCAATCGATGCCGGCAATATGCTGAAACCGGCACTGGCGCGCGGTGAGCTGCACTGCATCGGCGCCACCACGCTCAACGAGTACCGCAAGTACATCGAGAAGGATGCGGCGCTGGAGCGCCGCTTCCAGAAGGTTCTGGTCGACGAGCCGAGCGTGGAGGCCACGATCGCAATCCTGCGCGGACTGCAGGAGCGCTACGAGCTGCACCATGGTGTCGAGATCACCGACCCGGCGATCGTTGCCGCGGCCGAGCTCAGCCATCGCTACATCACCGACCGCTTCCTGCCCGACAAGGCAATCGACCTGATCGACGAGGCCGCTGCGCGCATCAAGATGGAGATCGACTCCAAGCCGGAATCGATGGACAAGCTCGACCGTCGCATCATCCAGCTCAAGATCGAGCGCGAGGCGGTGAAGAAGGAGAAGGACGAAGCGTCGATCAAGCGGCTCGAGCTGATCGAGGCCGAGATTGGCCGGCTTGAGCGCGAGTATTCCGACCTCGATGAAGTGTGGAAGTCCGAGAAGGCTGCCGTGCAGGGCACGCAGCACATCAAGGAAGAGATCGACAAGCTGCGCCTACAGATGGAGGAACTGAAGCGCAAAGGCCAGTACGACAAGCTTGCCGAGATCCAGTACGGCAAGCTCCCTCAGCTCGAGTCGCAAATGAAGCAAGCCGAGAAGGCCGAGGCGCCAAAGGGCAAGGCGAAGTTGCTGCGCACGCAGGTCGGCGCCGAGGAAATCGCCGAGGTGGTGTCTCGCGCGACCGGCATTCCGGTCAGCAAGATGATGCAGGGCGAGCGCGAGAAACTCCTCAAGATGGAGGAGTACCTGCACAAGCGCGTCGTTGGCCAGGACGAGGCCGTGCGGCTGGTGTCGGACGCGATCCGGCGCTCGCGCGCGGGGCTGGCCGACCCGAACCGCCCGTACGGGTCGTTCCTGTTCCTGGGGCCAACGGGGGTCGGCAAGACCGAGCTGACGAAAGCGCTCGCGGAATTCCTGTTCGACACCGAAGAAGCGCTGATCCGCATCGACATGAGCGAGTACATGGAGAAGCACTCGGTCGCGCGGATGATCGGTGCGCCGCCGGGCTACATCGGCTACGACGAGGGCGGTGCGCTGACCGAGGCGGTGAGGCGCAAGCCGTATGCCGTGATCCTGTTCGACGAAGTCGAGAAGGCGCACCCCGATGTCTTCAACGTGCTGCTGCAGGTGCTCGACGATGGTCGCATGACCGACGGGCAAGGCCGCACGGTCGACTTCAAGAACACAGTGATTGTGATGACGTCGAACCTTGGTTCGCACGAGATCCAGCGCATGGCCGGGCAGGACCCGGAACTGATCAAGGACACGGTGATGGGCGAGGTGCGCAAGCACTTCCGGCCCGAGTTCGTGAACCGGATCGACGAAATCGTCGTGTTCCAGGCGCTCGACTCACGTCAGATCAAGGCGATCGCGAAGATCCAGCTGCAGCGGCTCGAGCAGCGCCTTGCCGCGCAGGACATGAAGCTCGATGTCAGCGACGGTGCGCTGGCGGAAATCGCCAAGGTCGGCTTCGATCCGCTCTATGGCGCGCGGCCGCTGAAGCGGGCGATCCAGCAGGAGATCGAAAACCCGGTGGCCCGCCTCGTGCTCGAGGGCCGCTTCCGGCCCAAGGACGTCATTCCGGTTGACGTCAAGGGTGGCAAGTTCGTGTTCGATCGGATCGTGCACTGATTCGACATCACACTCGGGCCGGTCGAGTGGGGCTGCCCGGGTTGACCAAGGGAGTGCCGGGCATGCTGTCTGTCAGAGGCGGCAGGGGTCGGAAATCTCCTGAAACGGGGAACCCCGCGGTGACCGGCCGTCGTCGATTTTCTTTACAAATCAAAGACATCCGTTCAGATTACCGCACTGCAAGGCTCTGATGGCGTGGGATCTTTTCCCATTGGCATGCCTTCTGCTTTGTTGTGCCTGGGGACCGACGCTTGTCTTATGAGGTCGGAAAAATGAAGTTACGAATGGCTTTGACCGGGATGCTGGCCGTTATCGGCATTCTTGGCGCTGGACAGGCCTCGGCCGCGTTCACTACGGGTGGTTACTGCGGCACTCCTGGTGCCACCGGCGGGATCAGCGTGTCGAACATGACGTTGAATGGCAATGACGCGACCGACTGCTACGGGCTCGTCGACATCGGCGGCAACGTCGCTGATGAAATCGGCAACATCAACGCGCTTGGGTGGGGCACCTATTCGGCGACGAATTACCTGAAGGACGACACGGGGGGGAGTTCCACGGCCGATTTCCTCGGCCTGAGATGGACGCTTGCTGCCAACAACGGCTCCAATAACTCGACCTATACCTTGACGGTTGAGGATCTGGACCTTGTCGCGGCGCCGAGCGTGCCGTTCACGGTCGACCTCATCGGATTTCTGAAGGCGGGTCAACCTGGGGCGTTCTACTTCTTTGACAACGCTTTGATCGACCTGTCGAACGATGGAACGTTCCAGATCGCCTGGACGGTCGGAAGCGAGAAGAACCTCAACAACCCGGGGCTGTCGGGAATGTCGTTCTTCGTTGGCGAGATCCGCGAAGAGATCCCGGTCCCAGAACCCGGCTCACTGGCTCTGCTGGGTACCGGCCTACTCGGCATTGCCGGGCTCGCGCGGCGTCGCCGGCCGTCGGCTTGAAGCGCTAGGTATTGGCAGTCAGGAAGGGGGCCCGCAGTGCGGGCCCCCTTTTTTTGTGCTCGGCCATGGGGGCGCGAGAGCCAATTTCGTGCCCAAATCCCCATGTCGAACTCAAGGGTGTATTTCGTCGATTTCCTTTACAAATCAGGATGATCGATGTGGAGTGCCGCGCCGCAACAGACTGAATAAATGGGAACTTTTCCCGTTGGCATGGTCCGTGCTTTTCTTGATGGCAGGGCTGGGTTTGGCCTTTGAGGAGCAGAAATGAAGAAGTTGAGTATCGGATTCAAGCGCGCGCTCGTAGTGGCCGGGTTGAGCGCGTTTTCGTCGATCGCGTCGGCTGCTTTCGTCGCCACAATTGATGGCAATGATTGTGCAGGCGTGTTCGGCGGTTCCTTTCCCGAGTGCAAAGTCCCGGCGCTGTACGACCCGGATGAAACGCCGATCATCATCAAGTTCGACTACAACAGCGAAACGGGGCTTTTCTCTACAACGATAAATTCCGCGCTGTTTCCGACCATAACCGGCAGCGAGTTCAGTTTCGACTTCGACGTCTCCGACGGCGGGACCGGGACTTGGACCTACACCCCGGGGGTCGACGATCCGGTGATCAACTTCTTTGTCGCGAAGGGTGGACCTGACGGCTTCAACCTTTTTAGCAACCTCGGCGATCCGAATTCCGACACATGGTTTACACCGCCGACTCCTGGTGTCCCGAATGCTGGATTGTCTCACCTGTCGTTCTACGACTCAGACGGCGGAGAGATTCCGGTTCCCGAGCCCGGCTCGCTGGCGCTGCTCGGCGTCGGTCTGATCGGCATAGCCGGACTGGCACGGCGTCGCAAGTCGGCGGCCTGACACGGCAATCGGTGGTTTTTGAAGGGGCCCGCAGTGCGGGCCCTTTTTCTTTGTTCTCGTCCGTAGCCGCAGGAGCGTCGGGCCGGATTTCAGCACAGCGCCGCGGCCCTCGGCGAAAAACACCGATGGCGGGTTGGGCGAGGTGAGGAAGTGGATGAAGTCCATCGCATAAGCGGTAGCCCCCATGTACTTTTGCGTTGACCGGATGTCCACATCGCGGAAAGCGCAGCTACAATCCCGGCGCGTTGAGAAAGTGCTGAGTACAGACAGACTGAGGGAGTGCAGGAATTCGAGATCGACGACTTCTTTCGCCTCATAGGGGGCGAGTTAGGCACAACGGTTGACCCGCCGGAACAGAGGTTCCAGGGCATTGTCGGCACAATTGAAGTCCGAGATCGACCAGTGGAGCGCGATCATCAAGAAGGCCGGCGTCTACGCCGATTAATGAAGGATCGGGCCGAGGCGAGGTTTGGTGAACTTCGCTCAGTTGGTATCTGCGGCCGCGATTCGCTGGCCGAACTAGCAAGTAGCAGGAGGCGGAATTGCGACGATTGATTGCTGTAGCGTGTGCTCTCGGCCTGGCGGTCGCTTCCACGGCCGGCATGCCATCGACGGCACAGGCGGCCGGCACTGGCGCCTCGGCAAAGTCGACCTCCGCTACTAGCAAGCGCGTCAGCGGCAGTGTTCCGGCGGGCAACGCTCGCATTCAATCCACCCGCAAGAAAAGAGTGATTGTCCGTGTGCCGGCCCGTCCGTCGGAAGGGCAGCTGGCTGGCCTGCACCGATCCGAAGACCCGCTCGAACTCAAGTCTTCAGTCGCACTGGTCGTCAACCAGGACACCGACGAAGTGCTGTTCGAGAAGAACACGCACGCCGTGCTGCCGATCGCATCGATCACCAAGCTGATGACGGCGCTGGTCACCGTTGAAGCCAATCTGCCGCTGGACGAGGAACTGACCGTCACGCAGAACGAGGTTGTTCGAGCCAACATCCGTTCGAACCTGCGTCCGGGCATGACCATGACGCGCGACACTGCATTGCATCTGGCGCTGATGTCCTCCGAGAACCGCGCGGCGCAACTGCTTGGCCGGACCTACCCTGGCGGGCTGGACGCGTTCGTCGAGGCGATGAACGCCAAAGCGAGCATGCTCGGGATGAGCGATTCGCACTTCGCGGACCCGACGGGTCTGTCGCCGGACAACCGTTCCAGCGCCAACGACCTGGTGCGACTCGTCAAGGCGGCCTACGAGCACGACGTGATCCGGGAGCACTCGATCAGTGGCGAGCTTGCTTTGCCGGTGGGCCGGCGCGTGGTCCGTTACGGGAACACCAACCGCCTGACGGCGAATCCTGACTGGGATATCGGTCTGCAGAAGACCGGCTATATCTCGGCCGCGGGCCGTTGCCTGGTGATGCAGGCCGTGGTCGAGGGCCAACGTGTGGTGATGGTCCTGCTGGACTCGGTCGGCAAGTACTCCCGGATTGGCGATGCACAGCGCATCCGCGACTGGCTTGCCACCAAGCGGCTGGGAAGTGGCGAGAACAGTTCGACCGCCAAGCCGGTTGCAAACGTCTCCTCGGCAGCCAAGCCGATCTAGTTCTCCGGGTTCCGGGCGGCTTGTCAGGCCGCTGCCGCGTGTCCCAGGGCGGCCGAGATACGCACCGCAGTGGCCTGAAGATCCTCGATCCAGTCGTCCTGCATCCGCTCGGCGGGTGCCGATACCGAAAGCCCTGCAACCAGCCTAGCCGAGTCATCGCGGATACCGGCCGCGATGCAACGGACTCCCAGTTCGAGCTCCTCGTTGTCGCGCGCGTAGCCGCGTGCGCGAACCTGTGACAGTTCCTTTTCGAGTCGCGGCAGATCGGTAAGGCTGTTGCGTGTATGGCCGGCGAGCCCAGTGCGCGTTGCGTATGCGCGCACGACGCGGGGATCGTCGTAAGCCAGGAACAGTTTGCCGCTCGACGTCAGGTGCAGCGGAGCGCGTCCCCCGATGGCACGGACGACCTGCATTCCGGAGCGTTCACTGTACGAGCGATCGATATAAACGATCTCGTCGCCCTGGCGCACGGATAGGTTTACGGTCTGCCCTGTTTTGCGATGCAAGTCGCGCATCGGCTCCAAGGCGGCTTCGCGCACTGACAGGCGTGCCTTCACGAGATTGCCCAGTTCAAGGAGGCGCATCCCAAGTCGATAGGAACCCGGAGTTTCTGCACGGTCAACGAATCTTCCGATGACCATGTCATTTAGAATCCGGTGCGCCGTCGATGGATGCAGCCCGGTCGCCCCTGCCAGTTCTTTCAGGCTTACCGGATCAGAACGCGACGCGAGCGTGTCGAGCAGCTTCATCATCCGCTCGATGACCTGTATGGCTGTCTTCTCGCGTGTGGGCGTGGACATGGTGCAGAGCAATAATTTCGTTGCCAGTTTTATACCACCATACGAAACGCCGGCCAAGAGTGCTGACGTCGCTGAAGTTGCGAACGCGCAAATGGGGGCCAGATCGCCTGGCCGCCTTGTTGCGCGGCAGCAAGCCTTCTCCTGCATTGCGACCGTGCCATGCGTGTAGCGCTTTTCGTCACATGCCTGGTGGATGCCGTACGGCCTGAAATAGGGTTCTCGGCAATCAAGTTGCTCGAAGCCGCCGGCTGCGAGGTCGTGGTACCAGAGAGCCAGACCTGCTGCGGGCAACCGGCCTACAACTCCGGTGACAGCCCGACCGCGCGCGTGCTCGCAGAAAAGGTACTGCGCGAGTTCGATGGCTTCGACTATGTGGTCATCCCAAGCGGATCGTGCGGCGGGCAGATCAAGGTGCACTACCTCGAGCTGTTTCGCGACCACCCGGACCTGAAGTCACGAGCGGAGCGGCTGGCGGGGCGCATGTACGAGCTGACGGATTTCCTGGCCAGCGTGCTCAAGGTCAGCAGCGTCCCCTCGCAGTTCGCGGGCCACGTGACGTACCACGACTCCTGCTGTGGACTGCGCGAGCTCGGCGTGAAACAGCAGCCCCGCGCATTGCTCGGCATGCTGCCCGGCGTGCAGATCACGGAGTTGAACGGCTGCGAGCAGTGCTGCGGTTTCGGCGGCACGTTCTCGATCAAGTTCGGCGATGTCTCGGGCGCGATCGTCGATGAAAAGTGTCGAAACGTGAAGGCGACCGGCGCCGATGCGGTCGTACTGGGCGACCTTGGCTGCATCCTCAACATCGAGGGGCGGCTGCGTCGCACCGGCGATACAACGACGCGCGTGCTGCACATCGCGCAGGTACTGGCCGGAGACGCCTGATGCAGACACAGTCGATGCACTTCAAGGAGCGCGCGGGCCAGAAGCTCGCGGACGCGCGGCTGCAGAAGAACCTGAAGAAGTTGTCGGAGAAGTTCGTTACGGCGCGGGCCGCCGCGATCATGGAAATCGACGACTTCGAGGGCACGCGCGATGCAGCCGTGGAGCGGCGCAATCGCGCGCTCGCCCGGCTGGATCTGTGGCTCGAGACGTTCGAACGCAACGCTCGCGCCGGGGGCGCTCACGTCCTTTACGCGCAGAACGCGGAAGAGGCGACGCGGCTGATCGTCGACATCGCGAAGAAGCACGGCGTGCGCAAGGTGACGAAGTCCAAGTCAATGGTTTCGGAGGAAGTCCAACTCAACGCCGCGTTCTCCGCAGCCGGCGTGCAGCCGGTGGAGACCGACCTGGGCGAGTACATCCTCCAGATCAACGACAACGAGCCGCCGTCTCACATCATTGCGCCGGTCATCCACAAGGACAAGGAAGAGATTTCGGCGCTCTTCGCGAAAACCCATGCGACCGCGCGCAAGACCGAGATCACCGAGCTGACGCGCGAGGCGCGCGAAGTGTTGCGCAGCCACTTCCTGTCGGCCGACATGGGCGTTACAGGAGCCAACTTCCTCATCGCCGAGACCGGGTCGGTCGCCCTGGTGACGAACGAAGGCAACGAAGGCATGTGCACGATCATGCCGCCGAAGGTCCACGTGGTGCTCACCGGAATCGAGAAAGTCCTGCCGACCCTCGAGGACCTCGCCACGTTGATGCGGCTGCTGCCGCGGTCGGCGACCGGGCAGCCGATCTCCAACTATTTCTCGATCCTCTCCGGCCCGCGCCGCACCGCGGATCTCGACGGCCCCGAGCACATGTACTACGTGCTCGTCGACGCGGGACGAACCGGTCTGCTCGGCAGCGAGTTCCAGGAAATGCTGCGCTGTATCCGCTGCGGCGCGTGCATGAACCACTGCCCCGTCTACCAGAAGATCGGCGGACACGCCTACGGCTGGGTGTACCCGGGCCCGATGGGCTCGGTACTGACGCCGAGCTATGTCGGGCTGGAAAACGCCCTCGATCTGCCGCACGCCGCGACCTTGTGCGGCCAGTGCAGCGTCGTGTGTCCGGTCAAGATTCCGCTTCCCGAGCTCCTGCGCAAGCTCCGCGAGAAGCAGTGGGAGCGCCATCTGCGGCCCTGGTACGAGCGGGTGGGCGTGGGAGTGTGGGCGTTTGCGGCGACACGCCCGTCACTGTATGCATTCGGCGCCCGGGTGGCGGCGCGCATGCTCAACTGGATGGGCGGCACCGAAGGACGCATTCGCCAGCTACCGCTCGCCAGCGGGTGGACGGGGACGCGCGACTTTCCGGCACCGAGCGGCCGCACCTTCCGCGACATGTATCGCGAGCGCCGTACCGGACGGTCCAGGGCCTAGGCGGTCCTGCCGACTCTCTGGTAGACGGGACCACGTTCGTCGCGCGCGGCCGCGTATAGCGCGACATGCTCGGTACGCCAGGAGATCGGCTCCGCCAGCGGGCCGCTGCAGGCAAAGGCGCGCACGTCCCGGAACAGCGTGACATGGGCGACGAACGCTTTCCGGTCGTAGGCCACACCCAGCGTGTCGAGCTGCGCGCGCACCGCATTCACTGACGCCTCCAGGACGAGATCGGTCGGTCCTCCGGCCCAGCCGACGCGCGCGCGTGGAAACCAGCCCAGGCAATCCACTGTCCAGTCGAGTGGATGGAGCATGAGGTCGTCCATGGATGGCGCCAGGCGTGTGGCGGCGGCGGAATCGAGTTCGCCGATGAAGGCCAGCGTCAGGTGCAGATTGCGCGCCTGCATCGGTCGCGCGGCAGGAACCTGCGCGCGCAGCGTGGCGAGCAACTGCTCGAGTGAGTGGCGGGTCGCGTGATCGGGCCAGGCCGCGACGAAGCAGCGCATCAGGCCGCGCGCGCGGTGCGCCGGCGGTTTCCGCGGGGGCTGGCCGTGCTCGCCTTGCGCAGGGCCTCGACACAGTCGGCCACGAGGTCGGGGCCGGTGTAGATGAAGCCCGTATAGATCTGCACCAGGGTTGCCCCCGCCTGGATCTTTTCCACCGCGTCGGCGCCGCTCATGATGCCGCCGACGCCGATGATCGGCAGCCGGCCCTGCAAATGCCGGGCAAGGTGGTCGATCACCACGGTCGCGCGTTCACGCAGCGGGCGTCCGGACAGGCCGCCGGGTTCATCGGCATGCGCCAGCCCATTGACCTTGTCCCGCGCGATCGTCGTGTTTGTTGCGATGACACCGTCTACGCCGTGGGCGACGAGGATGTCTGCCAGTGGCGGGATCGCCGTGTTGTCGAGATCCGGCGCGATTTTCACCGCCAGCGGCACGCGCCGGCCGTGCTCATCCTCGAGGCGGCGGCGCGTATCGCCGAGAACCTGCAGCAAGCCCACCAGCTCGCGTTCGCCTTGCAGCGATCGCAGGTCCTTGGTATTCGGCGAAGAGATGTTCACCGCGACGTAGTCTGCGTCGAGGTACACCGCGCGCAGCCCGGCGACGTAATCGTCCACGGCGCGGTCGATCGGCGTGCTGGCGTTCTTGCCGATGTTGAGTCCGATCACGCCGCCGGCCGCGCGAAAACGCCGTTGCGCTCTCACGTTCGCGACGAAGCGCTCAACCCCGTCATTGTTGAAGCCCATGCGATTGATCAGGCCCTGCGCCGGCACCAGGCGGAACAGGCGCGGCTTCGGATTGCCGGGCTGCGGGCGCGGTGTCACGGTGCCGGCCTCGATATGGCCGAAGCCGAACGTTCCGAGCGCGTCGACGTGCGCCGCGTTCTTGTCCATGCCGGCCGCGAGACCGACCGGGTTGCGGAAGCTGAGGCCCATGGCCTGCACCGGGAGATCCGGGATGCGGCGGCTCACAAGCCGCGTCAGCCCGAAAGCCGCCGCGTGATCGAGCTTGGAGAGCGTCAGTTCATGCGCGACTTCGGGGTCGAGCGCGAACAGGAAGGAGCGTGCGAGCGGGTAGAACACGCCGTCATTTTACCGGCGTGCCGCAGGGTCAAGCGGGGGTGCGCGATTCGCGCAGCCGCTCCCAGCGGCCGCCGCGAAGAATTTCGACGGGGCGGAAGCGCGCTTTGTAGGCCATCTTCGGACTTTCGGCGATCCAGTAGCCCAGGTACAGGTACGGCAGCTTCAGTGCGCGGCACTGCTCGATCTGCCAGAGGATGTTGAACGTACCGTAGCTCGCCGATACGACGTCGGGGTCAAAGAACGTGTACACGGAGGACAGGCCGTCGTTCAGCATGTCGATGATCGACACCATGCGCAGCGGGCCGGGCGCAGAAGCACCCTCCGGGGCAGGGTCGCGGAATTCCACCAGCCGCGTGTTCACCTTGCTCTGGAGCAGGAACTGCGAGTACTGCTCGCGGCTGTCGTTGTCCATGCCGCCCCCGGCGTGACGCGTCGCCTGGTAGCGCAGGTAGAGGTCGTAGTGCTCGGCGTCGAACGCCAGCGTGCCGACGCGGGAAATCAGATCGGTATGGCGCTGTGCCGCGCGGCGCTGGGTCCGGTTGGCACGGTATTCCGCCACCGGAACGCGCACCGGAACGCAGGCGCGGCAACCATCGCAATAGGGCCGGTAGGTGAAGATTCCGCTGCGGCGGAAGCCCATCTTGACCAACTCGCTGTACACGTCCGCGTTGATCAGGTGCGCCGGAGTGGCGACCTGCGAGCGCGCCTGGCGATCCTCGAGATAGCTGCACGGGTACGGCGCCGTTGCGTAGAACTGCAGCGCCGAGAAGGGGAGTTCCTTGAGGTTTGCCACGTCAGTCCGCGCGCCCGTACGCCGCGAGTTCCTCGTTCAGCCGACGCCGGTAGCCGGCCCAGGGGATGGGCAGCTGGTTGACCGCATGCCGAACATGCGAAGTGAACTCGTGTCGCGCGATCTCACGTCCCCCGAGCGAGGCGAGGTGCCTCGTGTTCTGCTGGCAGTCTATCATCGGCACCCGCTCCCGGAGCAGGACCCGTACCAGGGTGGCGAGCGCGATCTTCGAGGCATCCGGGACCCGCGCGAACATCGATTCGCCGAAGAACATCCGGCCCAGCGCTACTCCGTACAGGCCGCCCACCAGATCCCCGTCGATCCAGGTTTCGACCGAATGCGCCAGGCCGCGCGAGTGCAATTCTCCGTAAGTCCGCATGATATCCGGCGTGATCCATGTGCCGACGTCGTCTGAGCGCGGGGCGGCGCAGGCTTGCATGACCTCGCTGAACGCACGGTCGATCGAGATTTCGACTGCGGGGTCGCGAGCGCTGCGGCGCAGGCTTTTCAGCAGCGAGCGCGTCACGCGGAACTCCGCACAGTAGAGCACCATGCGTGGGTCAGGCGACCACCACAGCACCGGCTCGCCTTCCGAATACCAGGGAAAGATGCCCTCCAAATACGCCGCAATCAGGTGTTCAGTCGTGAG
>Ga0316605_10000518_pt1 | contig 26691 bp, 23 predicted proteins | sample OWC_soil_day20_n_FD_207666 | JGI IMG/M metagenome (GOLD analysis project Ga0316605, IMG submission 207666) | Wetland soil microbial communities from Old Woman Creek delta, Ohio, United States - OWC_soil_day20_noCT | ecosystem: Environmental > Terrestrial > Soil > Wetlands | place: USA: Ohio...
ATTTTTCGATTTCCGCCATATTTGTTCCGACATTAGGCTTGAGGGCGGAGTCTCGATGAAAACCAGCGCCAGCCCTGCCCCCGGCTTCTCGCCCACCCAGCGCGCCATCCAGCGCCTCCCGGCGCACCTGCGGCGCTACGTGGTGGACCAGGACTATGGGGCCTACACGCCCCGGGATCAGGCTGTCTGGCGGCACATCCTCGCCCGGCTCACCCACCGGCTGACGACGACCGCCCACGAGAGCTACCTGGCGGGCCTGGCGGCCACGGGCATCGGGCTGGAGCGGATTCCGAGCCTGGATGACATGAACGAACGGCTGCAGCACCTGGGCTGGTCCGCCGTGGGCGTCCGCGGCTTCATTCCGCCCGCCGTCTTCACCGAGCTGCAGTCCCTCGGCGTGCTGGCCATCGCGGCGGACATCCGCAGCCACGAGCACATCGGCTACACCCCCGCGCCCGACATCGTGCACGAAAGCGCCGGCCACGCGCCGATCCTGGCGGACCGCCGCTACGCCAAGTACCTGAAGCGCTGCGGCGAGGCCGGATTCCGGGCCATCGCCTCGGTGGAGGACCAGGCCGTCTACGAGGCCATCCGCAACCTCAGCGTGGTAAAGGAGGACCCCGCGGCCCAGCCCGAGGAGATCACCCTCGCGGAAGAGCGCCTGCGGGCCGCCGGCGCCAGCCGGCGCTACGTCAGCGAGAGCACCCGGGCGAGCCGCCTCTACTGGTGGACGGCGGAGTACGGGCTGGTCGGCGACCTGGCCCAACCGAAGCTCTACGGCGCGGGCCTCCTGAGCAGCCTGGGCGAGGCGGAACACTGCCTGACCGACGCGGTGAAGAAGGTTCCCCTGAGCCTGGCCTGCGCGGACACGGAATACGACATCACCCGCATGCAGCCCCAGCTCTTCGTGGCCCGCGACTTCGACCAGCTCTTCGAGGTGCTCGAGGCCTTCGAGGCCACCCTGGGCTGGCGGCGGGGCGGCGATCACGGCCTTGAAGAAGCCCTGCGCGCCCGCACCGTGAACCACCTCGTCCTGGATGGCGGGCTCGAGCTCACGGGCAAGGTCGTCGCCCGCACGCCCGCCCGGCGCGAGCTGCGGCCCGGCCTCGGCACGGCCCTGGTCCGCCTGGAAGGCCCCGTGCTGCTCTCCCGTGACGGCAGGGCGGAAGGCCGGCCCTGGCCCGGCGAGGCCCTCGTGGCCTTCGGTTCCGCCGACCTGCCCCGCCGCGGCGAATTCAGCCTCGACCTGCCCTCCGGCCTCTTCCTCACGGGGTTCCGGGTGGGCGAACACGAGGTGATCAACCTCCGCGGCCACCAGGACGGCCGCCCCCTCGACCTGCCCAGCTGGGCCCTCCTGCTTCTCAGCGAGGGCCTTCCCTCCGTGGCCGGTGGACCGGCGGACCCCGGCGCCTGGGACCAGTGGTTCGGTGATCCCGGCTCCCTGGCCGAGGGCGAGGCGGAGGCCCAGGCCCGGGAGCGCAAGGCCTCATCGCTGCCGGAGGACGTGGCACAGCTCTACCGGGACATCCGCGCCCTCCGCGAAGGGGGCTCGCCCGATCCGGCAGACGTCCAGGCGCTCCGCGCCCGCTCGTCCGCCCATCCGGACGAATGGTTGCTGCAGGCCGAATTGGCGGAGTTGGAATCAGGACTGGAGGTGGCGCGATGAGCTGGATCGAAACCGATGGCAGCCTCGTCCGGGAGTTCCGGACGCCCGATTTCATGACCTCGTTCCGACTGGTCAGCGCCCTGGTCGAACCCGCCGAGGCGCTGCAGCACCACCCGGACATCACCTTCGGCTGGGGCCACGTCCGGGTGGTCCTTACCACCCACGATGCCGGGGGCCTCACGGACCTGGATTTCCAGTTGGCAAAGGCCATTGACAAAGCAGTTAAGCCTTTTGATCTATGAGATTTGGCGGATTCCGAGCTGTCCATCCCCTGGAAGGTCCGTTATTCTGTAACGTCCAACGAGGAGTCCCTTGCCGAACCCGCCGACCTCCCCCCGTTCCAAGTACGCCCTGCCAGTCTCCCTCCTCGCCGTCGCCGGCGTGGCGGTCCTGAGCCTCGGCTGCCGGGCCGACCAGGTGGCCCACTACCGGGTGCCCAAGGAGGCCGCGGCCTCGCATCCCGACCACCCGGGCCACGCCGAGGAGTCCATGGCCGCTCCCGCGGGCGCCGACCTGCCCGCGCCGCCCGTCCCCACCGGACAGGGCGCCCTGAAGTGGTCCCTGCCCAAGGGCTGGAGCGCCCAGGGAGGCAGTGGCATGCGGTATGCCACCTTCCAGTCCCCCGTGGCCGGCAAGCTCGAGGCCACCGTGGTCGTGCTGCCGGGCCCCGCCGGAGGTGAGCTCGCCAACGTGAACCGCTGGCGCAACCAGATCGGCCTGCCCCCCCTCGACGAGGCGGGCCTCGCCAAGGCGCGCACCGTTCTGAAGACCAAGGCCGGCGCGCTGAACGTCTATGACTTCACCAGCGATGGCCAGGCCAGGTCCCGCACCGTGGCAGGCTACATCGCCACGGCCGACGGGAACACCTGGTTCCTGAAGATGACCGGGGACGCGGACCCCGTGGCCAAGGCACGCCCCGACTTCATGCGCATCCTGGAGAGCATTCACCTTGATTAAGCCACTCGCCCTCCGAACCTGGTCGTTCCTGAAGTCCTTCCAGCTGACCATCGTCCTGCTGGCCCTCCTCATGGCGCTGGTGGTGCTCTGCACCCTCGCCCAGGTGGAGATGGGCACCCAGGGCGCCGTGAACGCCTACATGCGCAGCTTCCTCGTCTGGAAGCACTTCGCCTCCGTGCCCTTCGGCGTGCCGGTCTTCCCCGGCGGCGCGCTGGTGGGCCTGCTGCTCACCATCAACCTCATCGGCAAGACGCTGGACATCAAGCTCAGCTGGGGCCGCTCCGGCATGTGGCTCGTCCACGCCGGCCTGGTCATCCTGTTCGCCGGCGAGTTCGTGGCCGGCATGATGCAGGTGGACACGCAGATGTCCATCGAGGTCGGCCAGACCGTCAACTACGTCCAGGCCTACAAGAACATGGAACTGGCCGTCATCGACGTCACCGACCCGAAGTGGGACGAGGTCTACTCCGTGCCGGACACGCTGCTGGCCAAGGGCGATCCCATCGCCATTCCCGGCACCCCCATCACGGTGAAGGTGAAGAAGTACTTCCCCAACGCCGAGCTCACCACCCTGGTGCCCGGCGCCGAGCCCTCCCTGGCCACCGCCGGCGTGGGCACCGGCGTGTCCGTGGTGGGGATTCCCGTGGTCTCCGCCGACAACGAGATGAACCAGACCTCCGCCTTCGTGGAGTTCACGGCGGGCGGCCGCAGCTACGGCACCTGGCTGGCCTCCGTGGCCCTGGGCGCGCCCCAGTCCTTCACCCACGAGGGCCGCACCTACGCCATCTCCATGCGTCTGCGCCGCCAGTACCTACCCTACGCGTTCACCCTCAAGCAGTTCCGGCACGACGTGTACCCCGGCACCCAGATCGCCAAGAACTTCTCCAGCCTCGTCCAGGTGGTGAACCCCTCCCGCCAGGAATCCCGGGAAGTGCTGATCTACATGAACCAGCCGCTGCGGTATGAGGGCAAGACCTTCTACCAGGCGAGCTTCGGCAAGAACGACACGCTGTCCATCCTGTCCGTGGTCGAAAATCCCGGTTGGCTGCTCCCGTATGTGTCCTGCGTGCTGGTCTCCATCGGCCTGCTCGTGCACTTCGCCATCGTCCTCCGGCGCTCCCTCAAGCGGCGCCAGGACCAGAAGGAGGGCTGAACATGAAGAGCCTGACCAAGTACCTTCCCTGGGGCGCCTTCGCCCTGGCCCTGCTCATCGCGCTCGTCGTGGCCCTGCCCGGCGGCAAGGTGCGCGGCTTCGACGTCAACACCTTCGGCACCCTGCCCATCCTGGAGGGCGGCCGCGTCAAGCCGCTGGATTCCGTGGCCCGCAACTCCCTGCTGGTGATCCACAGCCGCCAGGGCTTCCGCCACGAGGGCCGCGCCATCGGGCCCGACGAGTGGATCCTCGACGTGATGTTCCGGCCCCAGGTGGCCGACCAGCAGCCCATCTTCGTCATCGATGACCTTGAGGTGCTGGGCCTCATCGGCGCCAAGCAGACCAAGAACCGGAACTACTTCAGCTTCGCGGACCTCTCCTCGCACCTCGAGGAGATCCAGAAGCAGGCCATGACGGCCCAGCCCATCCCCCCGCAGAAGCGCACGCGGTTCCAGGGCGCCATCGTGAACCTGTTCGACCGGGTGTACCTCTACTACAAGCTGCGCAACACCCTGCAGCTGGCGGGTTCCCCCGGCATCGCCTGGGAGCTGCAGTCCCTCGGCACCCCCGAGGCGGCCCTGCGCCACCAGGACCTGACCTCGCTCGCGCACTTCCGCATCCTGCCGCCGCCGGCCGGCGCGGGGCCCGACGCCTGGATGAGCATCGGCGAGGGCCTCACCGCCGCCAACAGCGGCAGCGGCCTCCATCCCGGCCTGGTGCCCATGGCCAAGCTCAACCTGGCCTACGTCGCCAACGACGCGACCGCCTTCAACCAGGCCCTGACCGAGATGAAGGGCGTGGTGACCACCCTGAAGCCCGGCGCCCTCAGCCACGCCGCCAACGAGATCACCTTCAACCGGGCCCAGCCCTTCTTCGTGGGCCTCACGATCTATTTCATCGCCTTCCTGGTGCTCTGCGTCTCGTGGATCTACAAGCCCGAGCTGCTGAGGCCCACCGCCTACTCGCTGCTCTTCGCCGGGGCCATCGTCCACACCCTGGGCCTCGCCGCCCGCATCATCCTCATGGGGCGCCCCCCCGTCACGAACCTCTACTCGTCAGCCATCTTCGTGGGCTGGGCCGCCGTCATCCTCGGCCTCATCATCGAGCGGATGTACCGCAAGGGCTTCGGGACCGTGGTGGCTTCCATGGCGGGCTTCGCATCCCTCATCGTGGCCCAGAACCTGGGCACCGACGGCGACACCATGGGCATGATGGTCGCCGTGCTGGATTCCAACTTCTGGCTGGCCACCCACGTGGTGACCATCACCATCGGCTACTCCGGCACCTTCCTCGCCGGCGCCATCGCCATCGCCTACGCCCTGCGCAAGCACATCGTCGTGAAGACGGACGTGGAGACGGACAAGGCCCTCGTCGACATGGCCTACGGCATCATCTGCTTCGCCCTGTTCTTCAGCTTCGTGGGCACCGTGCTGGGCGGCATCTGGGCCGACCAGTCCTGGGGCCGCTTCTGGGGCTGGGACCCCAAGGAGAACGGCGCGCTGCTGATCGTGCTCTGGAACGCCATCATCCTCCACGCCCGCATGGCCGGCTACGTGCGGGACCGCGGCATCATGGTGATGGCCATCTTCGGCAACATCATCACCGCCGCCTCCTGGTTCGGCGTGAACCTCCTGGGCGTCGGCCTCCATGCCTACGGGTTCACCGACAGCGGCTTTGTGTGGCTGATGGGCTTCTGGCTCACCCAGCTCATCTTCATGGGCATCTGCTACGCCCCGCCCCGCTTCTGGGCGCCGCGTCCCGGCGCCAAGGCCTAGGATCGGTTCCACTCCAAGAGAAAGGCTCCCATCCGGGAGCCTTTCTCTTGGGGCCTGAGCCCGTCCTCAGGGCACCTTGCGCATCGCTCCCTCCAGGTAGGTCGCGAAGGCCTCGGGCTTCCCGGGCGGGGCGATCTCGAAGCGCAGGGTCACCCGGCCGGCCTCGGCGCCCTTCAGGTAGGTCAGGCGGAACCGCGGCCCCGGGCCGGCGTCGCTCGTGAAGGCCACGCCGGAGGGCGCCTCCGTCACGAGGTAGCGGATCACGTGTTCCTCGTTGTCGAGGTAGAGGGCCTTCAGCTGCCCGCCCTCCACGAAGAAGGTCATCAGGTCCTCATGGCGGGCCACGGGCCGGCCGTTGGCGGCGGGATAGTCGGCATGGCTGCGCCGGACCAGCACCTTCCCATCCAGGTCGAAGCGGAAGCTCGCCTGGCCCGTCGATTGGCCGGGTTTGCCCTCGCCCTCGCCGCGCCACTCACCCGCCAGGAACCGCAGCGCGGCGAAGGGATCGGCCTTCGGGGCCGCGGCCGGAGCCTGGGCTCCCAGGGATAGGACGGCGACGGCCGCGAACAGGGTGGCGCGCATGGAATCTCCTCGGTCGGAAAGGCGGTGCCCGGTCAATCCAGGCGAGTGGTGCCCAGCAGGCGGTCCGGGTCCAGCCTGTCCTTCAGGGCCTGGTTCACGGCCTTCACGGGCGCCGGCGTATAGGCGTCGTAGAAGCGCTGGTTGTGCGGCCCCACGCCGTGCTCGGCGCTGTAGGAGCCCTCGAAGCCGCGGACGGCCAGGTCGTAGATCCGCGTCTGGAGCTCCGCCACCACCTCGGCGGTGGGCCGGGGAGCGTCCGCCTCCCGCCACACCAGGTTGAGGTGGGTGCCGCCGTCGCCCCAGTGCCCGAAATCGCAGGCCCGGATGAAGGGATACGCCTCGGCCAGCAGCGCCACCGCCGCCTCAGTGAACGCGGCCATGCGGCTGCGGGGCACGCTGATGTCGAAGGCCAGCACCTTGCCCTCGCTCCGCAGGCTCTCGCTGATGTGGTGGCGCAGGGCCCAGAACTCGTCGGGCTTGCCCATGAAGACATCGGTGAGGCCCTCGCCGGCCTCGCCCTCCACGAAGGCCCCCAGGCGCTCCTCCAGCACCCCGGCCAGGTCGAGGGCGGCGCCGGGCAAGGTGGAGGAGAGCTCGACCAGGGCCGTGTAGGCGGGCGGCTGGCCTGTCCCGTACGGGTTCCGCAGGTCGGGATGGTGGGTGAACACGGGTCCCAGCGCGTTGGCGCTGATCACCTCGAAGGCGGTGAACACGTCCGCCAGGTCGCGCTCCAGGCTCTGCAGAAGGGCGAGCACCGCCTCGCCGGACACGCAGCCCACCAGGGCCGTGGCCTGCTGCCGCGGCACCGGCACCACCTGCACCACCGCGCCGGTGATCACGCCGTAGATGCCGCTCGTTCCCACGAACAGCTGCTTCAGGTCCAGCCCGGTGTTGTTCTTCCGCAGGCGGTTGAGCGCATCCACCACCGTGCCGTCGGGCAGCACCACCTCGAGGCCCTGGAGGTTGTGGCGAACGTCGCCGTACTTGAGCAGGCGGGTGCCGCCGGTGTTGGTGGCGATCATGCCGCCGAGGGTCGGATCCGCACCCAGGTCGATGGGGAACAGCAGGCCATGCGGAGCGAGGGCCTCGTTCAGGGAACTGAGGAGGACGCCGCCGTCCACCAGGGCCGTGCGGTTGACGGGATCCACCTCCAGCCGCTTGTTCAGGCGTTCCAGGCTGAGCACGAGCATCTCGCCGCTGGCGTCGGGGTTGGAGGCGCCCACCAGGCCCGTGTTGGCCCCCTGGGGCATCACGCGCAGGCCCCGGGCCTGGCAGTAGGCCATGAGCTTCGAGATCTCCGCGGTGGTGCCTGGGCGGGCGGCCGCCAGGGCCTTCCCGGCGCCGTACCGCCAGCCCGCCTCGTAGCGGGCCAGGTCCTCCGGTTCGGTCAGCACGGCGTCCGCGCCCAGCATGGCGCGCAGGTCGGCGGCGATTCGGGCGGATTCGTGCATGGCGGCCTCCCTGTCCTCAGCTGATCCAGGCCCGGACCAGCGCCTCGAAGCGCTCGCCCCGCTGCTCGAAGTTGTCGAACTGGTCGAAACTCGCGCAGGCCGGGCTGAGCAGCACCTGGTCGCCCGCCTGGGCGAGGGCGAGGGCGGCCTGGGTGGCGGCGTCGAACCCGGGCACCACATCGTGGGGCAGGTCGCCCAGGTCGCGCTCGAGCTGCGGGATGGCCTCGCCCAGGAACACCAGGCGCCGCAGCTTCCCGTCGAGCGCCGCCCGAAGGGGCTCGTAGCTGGCGCCCTTGTCCGTGCCGCCGAGGAGCAGCACCAGGGGGCCCGGCAGGGCGCGGATGGCGGTCAGCGTGGCGTCCACGTTGGTGCCCTTGGAGTCGTTGTAGGCGCGCACCCCCCCCTTCTCGCCGCAGAAGGCGATGCGGTGGGCCAGCCCGGGATAGCTGCGGAGCCCCGCGCGGAGGCCCTCCAGGCTGGCTCCGCCCTGGCGGGCCAGGAGGCAGGCCGCCAGCGCGTTCTCCACGTTGTGGGTGCCCGGGATGCGCAGCTCCGAGCGGTTCAGCAGCGCCTCTCCCTCCAGGCGCAGGAGGCCGTCGCCATCGCACCAGGCCTCGCATTCGGCCCAGCCGAACCGCGCGGTGCGGCCGGCGCCGGGCGCGTCCCGCCACCACTCGGGGTGGGCCAGGGGCACCACCCGCAGGTCTTCGGGGGTCTGGCCCTCGAAGGCCCGCAGCTTGGCGAGGCGGTAGGCTTCCATGGTGCCGTGCCGCGCCAGATGGTCGGGGGTGAGGTTGAGGAAGGCCGCGCCCTCCGCGTGGAAGCCCAGCAGCGATTCCAGCTGGTAGCTGCTCAGCTCCACCACCAGGAGCGCCGCCGGGCCCACGCCCTGCACCGCCTCGATCATGGGCGTGCCGAGGTTGCCGCAGGCCGCGGCCCGCAGTCCGGAGGCCCGCAGCAGGTGCGCCGTCAGGTCGGTGGTGGTGCTCTTGCCGTTGGTTCCGGTGACCGCCAGCACGCGGCTGCCGTCGTTGCGTTCCCGCAGCACCCGGTGAGCCAGTTCCACTTCACCGATGACCGGAATGCCCCGGCCGAGGGCCTCCGCGACAAAGGGCGCCGTGCGCGGAATGCCCGGGCTGATGATGAGCTCGCCGCAGCGGTCGAGCAGAGAGGAGGGATGCGCCCCCCACACGCCGGGAATGCCCGCCAGGGCGAGATTCAGCTCCAGGGCCTCTCCGGGATCGGGGCGGCTGTCCGTGAGGACGACGGGGCGGCCCTGCTGCGACAGATACCGGGCCGCCGCCAGCCCCGAGCGCCCCGCTCCCATGACCACCGTCCGCATGGTTCCTCCCCGTCCAGAGTAGCGGGGCCCGGGGGCGGGGACACCAGCCTCCCGCCGCGATACACTGGGTTTGAGCCCTCGAATGAGCGCGGAGTGGACATGCCCAGGGCCATCGTCGAGCAGTTGCTGAGTGGAAGGGGCGCCGTCGTGCCCCATGTCCAGCCCATGTACCGGCTGCGCGACAACCGCATGGTGGCCCAGGAGTACCTCGCGCGGCTCCTGGATGAATCAGGCATGACCCATCCGGTGGGCCCCATCCTCCAGGATCCGTCCCTGGCGCCCCACGATCGCCTCGCCCTGGACCTGCGCTTTCTCGAGGCCACCTTCACGGCCCTCTCCCACCAGGGCAATGGCAGCCACCTGCACTTCGTGAACCTCGAGCCCGTGAGCCTCGAGGCGCCGGGCTTCTGGGACTGCCTGCCCCGCTGGCTGGGCGACCTTCCCTTCCCCACGGAATGCGTGGTGATGGAGTTCACCGAATCCCAGGGCGTGCATGACCCCGAGGCGCTGCGGGGCTACGCCAACCGCCTGCGGGACCTCGGGCTGCGCGTGGCCGTGGACGACCTGGGCGCCGGCGTGGCGAGCCTCACCCACATGGCCCGCCTGGCGCCGGACTTCATCAAGGCCGACCGCAGCCTCGTGGAGCAGGTCCACCGCCGCCCCTACCAGGCCGCCCTCCTCAACGCCCTCTCCCACTTCGCCCAGCACATGCGCATCGGCTTCATCGCCGAGGGCATCGAGACCCTCGAGGAGCTGGAGGCGGTGATGGACGCGGACGTGCCCTGGGGACAGGGCTTCATCCTGGGTCAGCCCTGGCCCACGGGGCCCAAGCCCCTCGCGGTGCTGCCGGAGTTGATCTAGCGCAGCTTCAGGGAACTCAGGGCGAGGATCGAGCAGACGATCGCCGTGATCCACATGCGGATGACGACCTTGGTTTCCTGCAGGCCGCCCAGCTCCAGGTGATGGTGGAACGGCGCCATCCGGAAGATGCGCTTGCCCCCGCGCAGCTTGAAGCTGCCCACCTGCAGGATGACGCTGACCGCCTCCACCACGAAGAGGCCTCCGGCGATGACCAGCAGCACCTCCTGCTTGATGATCACGGCCACGGTGCCCAGCGCGCCGCCCAGGCCCAGGGAGCCCGTGTCGCCCATGAAGACCTCCGCGGGATGGGCGTTGAACCAGAGGAACCCGAGGCAGGCCCCGGCCATGGCGCCCATGAAGACGGAGAGCTCCGCGCCGCCGGGGACGTGGGGCACCACCAGGTAGGCGGCGATCTTCGCGTGGCCCACGCTGTAGGCGAGGATCGCGTAGGTGAGCGACACGATCAGCGTGCCGCCGATGGCGAGGCCGTCGAGGCCGTCCGTGAGGTTCACGGCGTTGCTCGTGCCCACCATCACCAGCCAGATCCAGGGAATGAGGAACAGGCCGATGTCGGGGCGGAAGTTTTTGAAGAAAGGCACGGAGAGCTGGCTGGTGGCGGTCCCCCGCAGGCCGAAGTGGAGGATGAGCCAGGCCACCACGAGCGAGATGCCCGTGAGGAGGGCCATCTTCTGCCAGCTCGTGAGCCCAAGGTTCTGCTTCTTGAGCAGCTTCTGCGCGTCGTCGAACGCGCCTACCGTGCCGAAGCCCAGCAGGGCCATGAGCGCCACCCAGATCGCGCCGCTCTTGAGGTCGCACCAGAGCACCGTGGACACGGTGATCACCACCAGCACCAGGATGCCGCCCATGGTCGGGGTGCCCGCCTTCTTCTGGTGGTGCTCGGGGCCTACGTCGCGGATGTGCTGGCCCATCTTGAGGGCCGTCAGCGTGCGGATCACCCAGGGGCCCAGCAGCAGGCTGAGCACCATGGCGGTCGCGGCGGCCATGGCCGTGCGGAAGGTGACATAGCGGAAGACCGAGATACCCGGCACCACGTCGCGGAAGGGATAGAGCAGCCAGGGGAGCATGGGTGTCTCGAATCAGGAATCAGGAATCAGGAATCAAGAATCAGGAAGCAGGAATCAGGAATCAGGGGTCAGCGGGCCAGGAGCCAGTCCACCGCGCGCTCGGCGCGCCAGAACCGGCTTCCCTTCACCAGGATACGGGCTCCGGGCGGAATTGCGGAAAGTCCCGACGGGTCATCGCGCAAGGTCTCGAAATCCGGGAAGGCCGCCGCGCCCGCGCCGAACCCTTCGGCGTAGCTCTCGGCGAAATCGCCGTAGGCGAAGAGCCGGGAAAGGCCCAGGCGTTTCAGGGCCGCGGCTGTGTCGCGGTGGATCCTCGCCGCGTCCCCGCCCAGTTCCCGCATGCAGCCCAGGATCGCCACGGCCTCGCCGCCGGGCAGGTGCAGCAGGGCCTGGGCGCAGGCCTGGATGGAATCTGCGCTGGCATTGTAGGTCTCATCCAGGAGGCAGCCGCCCCCGGCCAGGGCGTGCAGGCGGCCGCGGCCGGGCTCGGGCGCCACCGCCGCCAGACCCGCAGCGACGCGCCCGGCGTCGAAGCCGAGGTGGAGGGCCAGGGCCGCGGCCAGGGCGGCGTTGCGCACCTGGTGGTCGCCCGGCAGCTGGATGCGCAGGTCGAGGCCGCCACCCGGCGTGCGCAGGCGGAAGGCCGAGCCGGCCGCGCCCAGGCTGCGGATGTCCTCCCAGCCGAAGGCCTCGCCCTCGCCCACGGGCAGGGCCACCGCGTGCCGCGCCCAGGGCTGCTCGCTGATCCAGCGGCACCAGGGATCGGCGGCCAGGTGGGCCCAGGTGCCGCCCCGGTTCAGGCCAGCCACCAATTCGCCCTTGGCTTCCGCGACGCCCTGCTGGCCGCGCTCGAAATATTCGATGTGGGCCGTGCCCACCAGGGTGACCAGGCCCGCGTCCAGTGGTGCGATCTCCGTTAGCCGCCGGATCTCGCCGGGCGTGCTCATGCCCATCTCCAGCACCGCGGCGTCCAGGCCCTCGGGCAGCGTGGCCAGGGCTTCCGGCAGGCCCAGGGTGTTGTTGCGGTTGCCGGGCGTCTTCCAGCCGCCCACGGCCGCCGCGAGCAGCTCCTTGGTGCTGGTCTTCCCCACGCTGCCAGTGACGCCGAAGACCACGCGGGGCCGCACGGCCGCCAGGCGGGCCTGGCCCCAGCGCTGCAGGGCGGCGAGGGTGTCGGGCACCACCAGCTGTGGACAGTCGCTGTCCAGTGGATGGTCCACCAGCAGCGCGGCGGCCCCCTTCTCCACCGCCTGCGCGGCGAAGTCGTGGCCGTCCCGCTCGGCCCGCAAGGCCACGAAGCAGGCGCCGGGCTGGATCGTGCGGGTGTCCAGCGAGAGCGAGGCGGGTACCACCGCGCCAACTCCAAGCACCTCGCCGCCCACCTGGGAGGCGACCTGGAACAGGGACCAGAGGCTCATGGCATCTCCCGGGCCGAAGCGCGGCGCAGCCGGTCCCGCACCGCCATCCAGGCGTCGCTGTCGGGCACCCGCTCCATCACGATGCGGTCGAACCCCGCGTCGTCGAGCTCGTGCAGCAGGGCGTAGAGCCGGGTGCCCACGGCTTCGGCGTCCAGGGGCAGCCGCACGCCATGGACGCCCGCCGGCAGCACGGGCAGGCGGCCGAGGCCCACGTAGGCCACCCGGCCTACGGCCTCGTCCACTCCGGAACCGGGCGCCACCAGCTCGAGCCGGGCCCGGGGCGCATAGTGGCGCTGGGCCATGCCCGGGGCGGTCTGCACCTCACCCTCCGCCACCGCCCCCTCGAAGGTCTCCAGCGGACCGATGAGCGCGGACAGGTCCGCCAACGAGACGGGCCCCGGCCGCAGGATGCGGGCCCGCCCGCCCGGTTGGTCCAGGCCCCGAAGATCCAGGATCGTGGATTCCAGGCCGGCCCGGGTCGGGCCGCCGTCCAGGATGAGATCGACCGCCTCCCCCAGACTTGAGGCCACATGCTCGGCGCGGGTGGGGGACAGGTGCTGGCTGCGGTTGGCACTGGGCGCCGCCAGGGGCCGCCCCACGGCCCGGATGAGTGCCAGGGCGACGGGATGGGCGGGACAGCGCAGGGCCACCGAGGGGCCCCCGGCCCGGACGATGGCGGGCACGGCGGACGAGGCGGGCAGCACCAGGGTGAGGGGTCCCGGCCAGAAGCGCTCCGCCAGGGCCTGCGCCGCGGCCGGCCAGTCGGACACCAGGACCCGCGCCGAGGCGGGGCCGTCCACATGGAGGATCACCGGATTGGTCGCCGGGCGGCCCTTGGCCGCGTAGATGCGGGCCACCGCCTCCGGGTTGAGGCCGTCCGCGCCCAGGCCGTAGACCGTCTCCGTCGGGAAGGCCACGAGCCCGCCCGCCGCGAGGATCGCCGCGGCCTCGCGGAGAATCGGGTCGTCAGGGCCCGCGACCGGCACCAGACGGGTCAACGCGAGGCTCCAAGCACCGCTTCCACCGCGCCGCGGTCGCTGTAGGGATGCTTCACGCCGTGGATCTCCTGGTAGGGCTCGTGGCCCTTGCCCGCCAGCAGCAGCAGATCGCCGGGCCGGCAGTCCGCCAGGGCCCGGCGCACGGATTCGCGGCGGTCGGCGTCGCGGTGGTAGCGGTCCGCATCGGCGCGGAGCGCCGCGGGGATGCCCGGCGCCGCGTCGTCCAGGATGGCCTCCGGATCCTCAGTGCGCGGGTTGTCGCTGGTGTGCCAGAGCACGTCGGCCCCTGCCGCCACCGCCGCGGCCATGAGGGGCCGCTTCGTCCGGTCCCGGTCGCCGCCGCAGCCGAACAGCACATGCAGGCGACCGCCCGGCGGCAGCAGCCGTCTCCCCTCGGCCAGCAGCTTCTCGAGGGCGTCCGGCGTGTGGGCGTAGTCCACCATCACGCCGAAGGGCTGGCCGCAGTCCACCCGCTCGAGGCGCCCCGGGGCCCCCGTCACCGCCGGCACGGCGGCCACCAGCCGGCCCAGGTCGAAGCCCGCCTCGGCGCCGGCGGCGAGGGCCGCCAGCAGGTTGTAGACGTTGAAGCGGCCGAGCAGCGGGCTGGCCACCTCGAACTCGCCCTGAAGGGCGTGCAGGTGGAAGGTGGTGCCCGTGGGCCCCAGCCGCAGGTCCGAGACCCGGTAGTCCGCCTCGTGGTCCAGGGCATAGCTCCAGCAACGGCCCCCCTCCAGGAGGCGCTGGCCGTAGGGGTCGTCCCCGTTCACCAGGAAGCGCTCGCTCTGGTCCCGCAGGGCGGCCTTGGCCTGGAAGTAGGCCTCGAGGGTGCCGTGGTAGTCGAGGTGGTCCTGGGTGAGGTTGGTGAAGACGCCCACCTTGAAGCGCGCGCCATGGACCCGGCCCAGGCAGAGGGCATGGCTGCTCACCTCCACCGCCGAGGCGGCGTCCCCGGCCCGCACGCTGCGGCCGAGCCAGCGGTAGAAGGCCGGGCTTTCCGGCGTGGTGCGGACCGCCTCTTCCTCCAGGTCCCCCGCGGCGTTCAGCACGGTGCCCACCAGCCCGCAGCCGAGGCCCGCGCCGCGCAGCAGCTGGCGGATGAGGGTGGTGGTGGTGGTTTTGCCGTTGGTGCCGGTGACGCCCACGAGGGCCAGGCGCTCGTCGGGCGTGCCGTGCAGCCGGCGGGCCATCTCCGCCATGCGCAGCCGCGGCTCGGCGAGGAAGGTGCAGGCCGCCACGTCGGCGGGCACCGCCACGGGCGATTCGGAAATGACGGCGCAGGCGCCCCGGGCCACGGCCTGGGCGGCGAAGGCGGCGCCGTCGGCCTTCTCGCCCTTCAAGGCGAGGAAGGCCCAGCCTGGGCCCACCTCACGGCTGTCGGAGGTGAGGTCCACCACCTCCACATCCGGTCCCGAGTGGCGACGGGCGACCCCGTCGATGAGCGCGTCCAGGTTCATGAGGTCCCCGCTTTGATCTTGACCACCGCTCCCGGTTCCAGCGGCGTGCCCGGCTCGGGGCTCTGGCCCAGCACGCGCGTGGCGGTGGCGCCCGGCGCGGCCTCCACCTTGGGCTGGCCGCCCACGAGCACCACCCGGTGGATGGCGGCCTTGAGGCTCAGGCCTGTGAGATCCGGCACCCGGCCGCGCTCCACGTGCACGGCGGCCTCGTCTGTCTCGCTCACGGGCCAGTCGCGCAGGGAGAGCTTGAGGTCGGCCTCGCGGTCCGGATCGGGCGAGGTCTCGCGGAAGCGCAGGATGCCGTCGCCGATGCGCTTGAAGAGCGGGGCCGCCACGTCGCCGCCGGTGGTGTCGCCCGCAGGGTCGTCCAGCATCACGAGCACGCCGTACTGCGGCTTGTCCGCCGGGAAGAAGCCCATGAAGGAGGCGAAGTGGCGCCGGGGATCGTACTTGCCGTCGATGAGCTTGCGGCTGGTGCCCGTCTTGCCGAAGGCTTCGACCCCGTTGTCGAGCTTGGCCCGCTTGCCCGTCCCTTGCGTGATCACGCCCTTGAGGGTCTCCTTCATGAGGTTCGCCGTCTCCTCCGTGAGCACCTGGCCCCGCACCGTGGGCTTGAACTCCTTCAGCAGGAGCCCCTTGTCGTTGTAGATGCGCTGCACGAGGATCGGCTGCATGAGCTTCCCGCCGTTGGCCAGCGCGCAGCCGGCCATGAGGATCTGCAGCGGCGTGGTGTTCAGGCCGTAGCCGTAGGAGAAGGTGTACTGGGTGGGCACGCTCCAGCGGTCCGGCGCGATCATGCGACCGGCGCTCTCGCCGGGGAAGTTGAGCCCCGTGGCATCGCCGAAGCCGAACTTGCGCAGGTACTGGTAGTGCACGGCGGGGTCCAGGCGGATGCCGATCTTGGCGGCGCCGACGTTGGAGCTCTGCCAGAGGATCTCCTCGAAGGACAGGACGCCGTGGTGGTGGGTGTCGGTGATGGGCGGCACCTTGGGGCTGTAGAGCCAGCGCCCGCCGAGGCAGTCGATGCGCTCGCCGAGGCGGACCTTGCGCTCCTCCAGGGCGATGGCCGCCGTGAAGATCTTCATGGTCGAGCCGGGCTCGTAGACATCCTCCACCGGGTGGACCTTGCGGGCGGCCTTCTGGCGCTCCAGCTCACGGCGCAGCTCCTCGCGCTCGGCGTTGGACAGCTCCGACTCGGCGCGGTTCCGGAATTTCTTCGGCAGGATGTGGTTCGGGTCGAAGGTGGGCGTGCCCGCCATGGCCAGGATCTCGCCCGTCTGGGGATCCACCACCACCGCGTAGGCCGTGCGGGGCCTGGAGAGCCGCACCCCCTCCTCGAGGGCGTCCTCCACGATGTGCTGGATGGAGGCGTCCAGGCTCAGCTGCAGCGAGGCCCCGTTCACGGGGATCTGGCTGTAGTTCTCCTGCAGGATGAGCAGCTTGCCGTGGGCGTCCCGCGGGGCGATGAGTTCGCCCTTCACCCCCATCAGCTGCTTGTCATAGGTCTGCTCGATGCCCAGCTGGCCCAGGCCGTCGATGTTCGTGAAGCCGATGATCTGCGCCGCGAGGCTGCCCCGGGGGTAGAAGCGCTGGCTCTCGGGCTGGAACTCGATGCCGTCCAGGTTCAGGGCGCGGATGGCCGCCACCTTCACGGGCGGAAGGTGGCGTTCCAGGTAGACGAAGGTCTTCTTCCGCAGGAGCTTGTCCAGCACCTGCCCCCGGGTCTGCTCGAGGATCGGCGCCAGCTTCGCGGCCACCTCGCTGGCGAACTTGCGGTCCGGGTTGCCCCAGAGCCGCTCCTCCCCGCGCCCGGCGCGGTAGTCCGGGTAGAACACGCGGGGATCGGCGAAGAGGCTCTCGACCTTGATGGAGATGGCCAGGGGCTCGCCGCGGCGGTCCCGCAGCTCGCCCCGGATGGGCGGCACCGGCACCACGGTGGTGTGCTGCTGGTCGGCCTTGGCGCGGTAGCGCTTGTGCTCGATGCCCTGGAGCCACACCAGCCGCAGGAGGATGAGCAGGGCCCAGAAGGCCATGGCACCCATGATCCAGGGCATGCGCCGCGGCAGCAGGTCCTGGGGATCCTGCCGGCCCAGCAGGCGCCGGGAGCTGGGTGGTTCAGTGGCGAAGCGGAGGGACACGGGATGGCCGGGGCTGGATGGAGCGGTGACGAGGGGCTACAGCCCCAGCCTACAGCCTACAGCGCCTCGGACGAGACCGGACGGAGCTTGGCGATGCGCTGATCTTCCGCCGTGAAGGAGCGCCGGATGAGGTGCCCCTGCTTCCGGGGCTGGAGCCCCGCCTTCTGGGCGTAGACCTGGACCTCCTCCTCGCGCTGGTAGCGGCTGCGTTCCAGCATGAGCTTGCGCTGGAACTCCTCCTCCTTGCGGATGCGCTCCTTGATCTCACCCATGGCGTAGCTCATGCGGGTGCTCTGGATCTTCAGGTAGGCGAGCGTGCCCAGGGGCATGGCCAGGGCCAGCACCAGCAGCAGCATGCGGAGGATGCCCTCGCTCTCCACCATGCGGGTGGAGGAGGCGTTCGGCAGGGTTCCGGTGGCCATGGGGGACCTCGTTCAGGCGAGCCGTTCCGCCACGCGCAGGCGGGCGGACCGGGAGGGGGGATTCGCGGCGGCTTCGGCGTCGCTGGGTGCGAGGCCGCCGGCGTGGATGAGCTTCACGATGCGGGGGAGCTCGACCGGGGCCGTGCGGCCCGGGCCGTCGTAGATGCCCGCGAGGCGGCGCAGGGTCTGCTTGACGATGCGGTCCTCGAGGCTGTGGAAGCTGATGACCGCCAGGCGCCCGCCGGGGCGGAGGTGGCCGACGGCGGCCTCCAGGGCGGCGGCCAGCCGGTCGAGCTCGCCGTTGACGGCGATGCGGATGGCCTGGAAGGTGCGGGTGGCGGGGTCGCTGTGGCCCTTCCGCTTGGCGGGCTCCCTGGGGATGACCCGGTAGACGGCCTGGGCCAGGTCGTGGGTGGTCTCCAGGCGGCCGTCCTGCAGGGCCCGGAGGATGGCCCGGGCGATGGGCCGGCTGGCGCGCTCTTCGCCGTAATGGTAGATGGCGTCGGCGAGGCTCTCATCGGTCTGCTCGGCGATCCAGGCGCGGGCGGAGAGGCCGTGCTCAGGATCCATCCGCATGTCGAGGGGCCCTTCGTCCCGGAAGCTGAAGCCCCTTCCGGGGCTGCGCAGCTGCAGGGTGGACACCCCGAGGTCGGCCAGGATCGCGTCGAACCCGCCGGGGGCCTCCGCCGTCCGCCAGGCGAGGAACGAGGCGTTCTCCCACAGGTCCTCGTAGGTGCCGGGCAGGATGGTGAGCCGGGCGTCCGCGCCCAGGCGCTGACGCGCCAGGTCGCGGGCTTCGGGGTCGCGGTCCACGCCCAGGTAGCGGGACTGGCCGTCGGCCCGCGCCAGCAGGGCTTCCGCGTGGCCGCCGAGGCCGAGGGTGAGGTCGAGGATCCGCGCCGCGGGCGGCAGCACCAGGTTGTCGAGGACCTCCTGGAGCAGCACGGGGACATGGACGGGGGGCTGGGCGGTCATCATCAGATCCCCAGGTCCGCGAGCTGGGCGAGGTCGTCGGCGCCCAGCGGTTCCGCCGCCAGGCGGCGCTCGAAGCCGGCCTTGTTCCACAGGGCCAGGTGGTCCATCTGCCCGAGCACCGCGACTTCGCCGGTGAGCTGCGCGGCTTCGCGGAGGATGGGCGGGATGACGAAGCGGCCCTGGGCGTCGGGCTCCACTTCGCTGCCGAAGTAGGCGGTGGTCTCCAGGAACTTGCGCTTGGCGGGGCTGGTGGACGGCAGGGCCGCCAGGCGGGCTTCGATGGCCTCCCAGACCGGCAGGGGATAGAGCCGGGCCGACCGCCCGTCCAGGGAGGTGAGGTAGTGCCGCAGGGTGCCGGCCAGGGCTCCGCTCCCCTCGCCCTGGGCGAAGGATTCCAGCTCGGCCTTGAAGGATGTGGGGAGCTTCAGACGCCCCTTCTCATCCACCGTGGCCGGTGAGTTTCCGCGAAGTCGCAGCACCGGTAACGCCTTTCAACCAGTTACCCAAACGGAGAGAACGAACCGGAGCGAGACCACTTTGATCCACTTCGAACCACTTTTCTCCACTGAGAACCACTTCAAAGTCTAGAAAGACCCAGAAAGGCAACAAGCGGAAATAAAAGCGAAATCGACGCATAACCTGGCGATTCTCATCGAGAATGGCGAAATTCATGACCTCGCGGCCACGTTCTCGCCGGCCTGGCCTGGTTCCGCGGAGGAAGATCGCCGATCAAGGTTTCGCTTTTTTTCGACCCGCCAGCTGTCCGGGGAGCCCAGATTCTCGAGAATCCGGCCACGTCTCTCCTCCCTCGCCGCCTGGCCAGGCCCGAAGGCGTGCCCCGAGCACCGCGCGTTTCGCCCAAGGGACCAGCCCAAAAAAACGCACCTCTGCCTGATTGGGGCGATCAGACCGCAGATCAAAACCTGGTTCTGAATCTGTCTGGCTTCATTCGACCGACATCCAGCCGCTGATGACTGAAAGGGGCCGGGACCGGGGCCCACATCATGCCGTCGCCCTCTCCGTTCCTTGTGGAAGCGTCGACCGAGGCGGTCAGAACCCCTCAGGCGGCCCAGACCAAGGGGTCTCTCCAAGATCGCCCGGCGCAGCCAAGATCGCCCGGCGCAGCGTGGGTTACTAACAAAATCCTAACGCCCACCGTCCAAACCCTAACGCGGCCCTAATGTCCCGAAGCTCATTCTGCTTCGACTGGCCGGTGAGCCGGTGTTGGAGCTTCGATGAAATGGTCCCTTCTCCTGTGTGCGTTGGCCAGCCTGCCGGCGCTGGCTCAGGCGCCGATCCAGGCGCCGGTCACCTCCGGGCCGGCGAAGGCCGCCGAACCGTTCGCCTTCGCCGACTTCACCTGGCTCAACGGGAATCCCCGCACGAAGGAGTCCGTGATCGATTCGAAGTACTTCACGGGTGAATTCCGGGCCGACGTCAATGCGGTCTACAGCTTCAATCATCCCAAGGACCACACCCTGGTGGGCTCCTGTGAGACGGGCCGGACGAATGAGGTCCAGGTGCAGCAGTTGGGCCTCGGCGGCGATTTCCACTGGGACAACGTCCGGGGCCGCGTCATGACCCAGTTCGGGATGTATTCCTCGATGACGCCCCGCAACGACGCGAGCCCCAGCCGCGGCCAATGGCAGGCGGACAACGCCTACCGCTACCTCTCCGAGGCCTACGGCGGCTACCACTGGGACGCGCTGAACGGCGTCAACCTCGATGCGGGCATCTTCATGTCCTACATCGGGCTCTTCAGCTACTACAACTTCGACAACTGGGCCTATCAGCCCTCGTATGTCTCCGCGAACACGCCCTGGTTCTTCAATGGCCTGCGCCTGCAGGTGTTCCCGACGGACAAGCTGAAGCTGGAGCTTTGGCTCGTCAACGGCTGGCAGTCCTACAACACCTTCAACAACACCCCCGGCATCGGCGCGTCCCTCAACTGGCGCCCCTCGGGCAACCTGAATGTCATCTCGAACAACTATTTCCTGGGCGCTGACACGCTGGGCAACCAGAAGCGCACCCGCCGCCACACAGACAACAGCATCCAGTGGAAGTACTACGACCAGCCCGAGTCCTTCCTTGGCAAGATGGCCGCGACCTTCACGTTCGATCTGGGCGACGAGCAGGGCGGCGGGGTGAGTCGATCCGGGACCGCCGCCGAACCCAAACAGTATTTCGCCGGCTGGATGCTCTACAACCGGTTCTGGTTCGCCCACGACCGTCACGCCATCACCATCGGCGGCGGCGCCATCACGAATCCCGGCCGGTACCTTGTCCTGATGCCTCCGATCAATGGGGCCACCGCGGCCTCAGGAACCCCCTACTTCACGGCCAACCCGGGCGACCCCTTCCACGCGTGGGACTGCTCGGTGACCTATGACTACATGCCCAGCCAATACATCACCTTTCGCGGTGAGTTCAACCGGCGGGGCGCCAGCGTGCCCTATTTCGCCGGCGAAAACGGCATCACGCCTCCGGGCGGCAACCAGGGCCCTCTGGGCTCCGCGGTGGCCGGCTGGGCCCCTGATCTCCGCAAGACCGAAAGCCGCCTCAACCTGGCCCTTCTTGTGAAGCTCTGACCTTGGATCCTTCCCATGCGCCTGCTCATGCCGTGGTTCCTGCCTCTCGCCGCCTTCATGGGGTGGTTGGGGACCCGGATGGCGCGGGAGGTCGGCCGCCACGACTCGAAGCGGACAGGAGAGGCCGCCTTGGCCTTGGCGGTCATGTGGTTCCCCTTGATGGCCTGGATCCTTGCGCAATTCTTCGGCGACTAGCCCTGGAGCAACCATGACACCTGCCCTGTTCATCGCCGCCCTGCTGGCGCTCGGCCTGCTGGCCTACCTCGCCTTCGCCCTCCTCAGCCCGGAGTCCTTCCAATGAGCCATGCCTGGATCCAGAATCTTGCCTTCCTGGCCGTCCTTCTCGCTTTGGCTTTCCCGCTGGGTGCCTACATGGCGAAAGTCCTGGAGGGGGAGTGGACTTTCCTGCATCCCGTACTGGGCCCAGTGGAACGGGGCCTGTATCGCCTCATGGGCGTCCGATCCCAGGAGGACATGGGGTGGAAGGCCTACGCCTGGTCCATCACGCTCATCAAGCTGGTCGGACTGGGCGCCGTGTTCCTGCTGATGAAAACCCAGGCCGCCCTGCCCTTGAACCCTGAGGGGATGGGCAACGTGGCCACCGACCTGTCCATCAACACGGCGGTGAGCTTCATCACCAACACCAATTGGCAGACCTATTCCGGCGAGAGCACCCTCAGCTACCTCACCCAGATGCTGGGCCTCGCGGTGCAGAACTTCCTTTCCGCCGCCACGGGCATCGCCGTGCTGACGGCGTTCATCCGGGGGCTCACGCGGCGGAGCGCCGCGGGACTGGGCAACGCCTGGGTGGATCTGGTCCGAAGCACCCTCTACATCCTGTTGCCTCTTTCGTTCGTGTTTGCCCTGTTCCTGGTGTCCCAAGGCGTCATCCAGAATTTCAGCGCCTACGTCCGCACCAGCGGCGGGCAGGTGTTGGCCATGGGCCCCGCCGCGTCGCAGATCGCCATCAAGATGCTGGGAACCAACGGCGGCGGTTTCTTCGGCGTGAACGGCGCGCACCCCTTCGAGAACAGCACGCCCTTGTCGAATTTCGCCCAGACCTTGAGTCTCCTGCTGATTCCCGCCGGCCTGTGCGCCTCCTTCGGACGCATGGTCAAGGACCGCCGCCAGGGCTGGGCCCTCCTCGCCGCCATGGGCGCCATCTTCGTTCTGGCCCTGACTGTGTGCACCCAGGCAGAGCTGCGGGGCAATCCGCGTCTGTCGAGTGCGGCCGCCACTCAGGCAGCCACCCTGTCCCAGGCCAGCGGCAACATGGAGGGGAAGGAGGTCCGCTTCGGCGCGGGCGGTTCCGCCCTGTGGGCCACCGCCACCACCGCCGCGTCGAACGGGTCCGTGAATGCGATGCTCGATTCCTTCACGCCCTTGGGAGGTCTCGTGCCCATGCTGCTCATGCAGCTCGGCGAGGTGGTGTTCGGAGGTGTCGGTTCGGGCCTGTACGGCATGTTGATGTTCGTCCTGGTGGGCGTCTTCATCAGCGGACTCATGGTGGGCCGGACACCGGAGTACCTCGGGAAAAAGGTGGAGGCCTTCGACATGAAGATGGCTTCCCTCGCCATTCTCCTCCCCTGCGCCGCGGTGTTGATCGGCTCCGCCGTCACCGTGCTGACGCCTGCGGCCACCGCTTCCGTCAGCAACCCGGGGCCCCATGGGTTCAGCCAGATCCTCTACGCCTGGAGCAGCGCCGCCAACAACAACGGAAGCTCCTTCGGCGGACTGGCAGCCAATACCCCCTTCTACAACTACGGGCTCGCCACCGCCATGCTCCTGGGCCGCTTCGGCGTCATCTGGCCCGTCATGGCGATGGCCGGGTCCCTCGTCCAGAAGAAGCACACGCCCGAGGGCCTCGGAACCCTTCCCACGCACACGCCACTGTTTGTCGGGGTTCTGATCGGAGTCGTGCTGCTGGTGGGCGCCTTGACCTTCATCCCAGCCCTGGCGCTCGGCCCCATCGCCGAGCACCTGTCGATGCATTGAGGCGCGCCGTGGTTGGTTCACGCCCCCACTCGGACTCCGCTGGCGAACGGCCTGCCGCCGTTCCGCGGAACCCTTGGTTCCAGTTGCTTCTTGTCATGTTGATCGCGCCTCTCCTGCTCACGCTCGGCATGTCCCTGTCTCGATAATCGACCCCTCTTGAAGGAGGCCATGGTGGTTTCCCATACCCGGCAAGCGATCCAGGCCCGCCCCCTGTTTGAATCCCGCATCGTGCGGCGCGCGGCGGTCGATGCGCTCCGGAAGCTCAATCCGCTCCATCAACTCCGCAATCCGGTCATGTTCACCGTGTGGGTGTGCAGCGCCTTCACTACGGGGCTGTGGATCCAGGCTCTGGGCGGCCATGGCGAAGGACGGCCGACGTTCATCCTGGCCATCTCGCTGTGGCTCTGGTTCACCCTGCTCTTCGCCAACTTTGCCGAGGCCATGGCGGAAGGCCGGGGCAAGGCCCAGGCGGATGCCTTGAGGAATTCGAAGAAGGATGTGAAGGCGCGCCGCCTGCTCGGACGGGAACGGACGGGGCCCTCGGAGACCGTCGGCGCCACAGTCTTGCGCATCGATGATCTGGTGCTCGTGGAGGCCGGCGACACCATCCCGGGAGATGGGGAGGTCGTGGAGGGCGTCGCGACGGTCAACGAAAGCGCGATCACGGGGGAGAGCGCGCCTGTGATCCGGGAGAGCGGCGGGGACCGCTCCGCCGTCACGGGGGGTACCCTCGTGCTTTCGGACTGGCTGCTCATCCGGATTTCCTCAAATCCTGGCGAGAGTTTCCTCGACCGCATGATCGCCATGGTGGAAGGCGCCAAGCGCCAGAAGACGCCCAACGAGATCGCCCTGGACATTCTTCTCGCGGGGCTCACGATCATCTTCCTGTTGGCCACGGCCACCCTGCTGCCGTACTCGATCTACGCGGCCAAGGCAGCCGGGCAGGGCCTTCCGTTGAGCCTGACAGTCCTCGTCTCCCTGCTGGTGTGCCTCATTCCCACCACCATCGGCGGCCTGCTGAGCGCCATCGGCATCGCGGGCATGGACCGCATGATCCAGGCCAATGTCATCGCCACGTCCGGCCGGGCCGTGGAGGCAGCTGGGGATGTGGACGTGCTGCTGCTCGACAAGACCGGCACCATCACCCTGGGCAACCGCCAGGCCGTGGCGTTCCTTCCGACAGAGGGGATCGACCTCGCGCATCTCGCCGACGCCGCCCAGCTTTCCTCTTTGGCCGACGAGACCCCCGAGGGGCGAAGCATCGTCGTCCTGGCCAAGGATCAGTACGGCCTGCGGGAGCGGGACCTCCACGCCCTGGACGCCCACTTCGTGCCCTTCACCGCCCAGACTCGGATGAGCGGGGTCAACCTGGGCGAACGTCAAATCCGCAAGGGCGCGGCCTCGGCCATTGAGGAGCATGTCCAGGGCCTGGGCGGCAAGTTCCCAGAGGACCTCCGGCGCACCGTCGACCAGATCTCCATGGCAGGCGGGACGCCGCTCGTGGTGGCCGAAGGGCCGCGCGCCCTGGGCGTCATCCAGCTCAAGGACATTGTGAAGGGCGGCATCAGGGAACGATTCGCCGAGCTGCGCGGCATGGGCATCAAGACCGTCATGATCACCGGCGACAACCCGTTGACGGCCGCCGCCATCGCGGCCGAAGCCGGGGTGGACGATTTCCTGGCCCAGGCCACCCCCGAGGCCAAGCTCAAGCTCATCCGCGAGTACCAGGCCGGCGGCCGGCTGGTGGCCATGACGGGCGACGGCACCAATGACGCGCCAGCCCTCGCCCAGGCCGACGTGGCCGTGGCCATGAACAGCGGCACCCAGGCCGCCAAGGAAGCGGGGAACATGGTGGACCTCGATTCGAACCCCACGAAACTCATCGAGATTGTCGAGATCGGCAAGCAGATGCTCATGACCCGTGGCTCGCTGACCACCTTCAGCATCGCCAACGACGTGGCCAAGTACTTCGCCATTCTTCCGGCGGCCTTCGTGGCCACCTATCCCGCCCTGGGCGCCCTGAACGTGATGCGGCTCCACAGCCCGGAGAGCGCCATCCTCTCCGCGGTGATCTTCAACGCCCTTGTCATCGTGGCGCTCATCCCCCTGGCGCTCCGCGGCGTGACCTACCGTCCGGTGGGGGCCGCCCAGCTGCTCCAGCGCAACCTGCTGCTCTACGGCGCCGGCGGCCTCGCCGTCCCTTTCGTGGGCATCAAGCTCATCGACTGGCTGCTCGTCACCCTTCGTCTCGCCGCCTGAGGTCTTCCCATGAACCTGCAACTCCGACCGGCCTTGATGTCTTTCCTGGCGTTCAGCCTCCTGACAGGCGTCGCCTATCCCCTGGCGATCACCGGACTCGCCAAGCTCCTCTTCCCCCACCAGGCGGAAGGCAGTCTCATCCGCAAGGACGGCCGGGTCATCGGCTCGGAGTGGATCGGCCAATCCTTCAGCGCTCCCGGGGAATTCTGGGGCCGCCCCTCGGCGACCCTGGATGCGGCGGGAAAGCCGCTTCCCTACAATGCCGCCAACAGCGGGGCTTCGAACCTGGCTCCCAGCAACCCTGTCCTTTGGGGGGCTGTCCAGGAACGCGTGGCGGTCCTCCGTGCCGCCGATCCCCTGGCCACGGGGCCGGTGCCAGTGGATCTGGTCACCGCTTCCGGGAGCGGCCTGGATCCCCACATCAGCCCGGCCGCGGCCGAATTCCAGATTCCGCGGGTGGCCCGGGCCCGGGGCCTGGAGGCCGGGCGGCTGAGGGCGCTGGTGGCCGCCCATACCGAGCCCCCGCAGTTCGGGATCCTCGGCGAGCCCCGCGTGAACGTCCTCAAGCTGAATCTGGCCCTAGCAGCGCAGCGGTAAAAGGCAGGACACTGCGGTGACTGCGATGCGATAGCCTCCCCCATGCCCGAACCCCGCCGGCCCGACCCTGACCAGCTGCTCCGCCAGGTGCAGGAGGCGGAGGCCATCCAGCAGCGGGCCAAGCTGAAGGTGTTTTTCGGGGCGGCCCCGGGCGTCGGCAAGACGTACGCCATGCTCTCGGAAGCCCAGGAACGGCGTGCGGAAGGCGAGGATGTGCTCATCGGCGTGGTGGAAACCCACGGCCGCAGCGAGACGGCGGCCCTGACCGAGGGGCTCGAGGTGCTTCCCCGGAAGGAACTCGCCTATTCCGGCCAGTTCCTTCCGGAGTTCGATCTGGAAGCGGCGCTGGCGCGGAAGCCGGGCTTGATCCTCATGGACGAGTTGGCCCACACCAACGTGATGGGCTCCCGGCACGCGAAGCGATGGCAGGACGTGCTCGAGCTGCTGGACGCGGGCATCGACGTCTACACCACCATGAACGTGCAGCACCTGGAGAGCCTCAAGGACGTGGTGGCCCAGATCACGGGGATCCTCGTCCGCGAGAATGTGCCCGATACGATTCTCGAGCGGGCCGACGAGATCGAGCTGGTGGATCTCTCTCCGGACGACCTGCTGGTCCGGCTCAAGGAGGGGAAGGTCTACCTGCCCGACCAGGCCCGCCATGCGAAGGACCATTTCTTCCGGAAGGGGAACCTCCTCGCGCTGCGTGAACTCGCCCTGCGCCACACCGCGGAGAATGTGGACGCCCAGATGCGGCGCTACATGGAGTCGGAGGGGATCCGGAAGACCTGGGCCGCCGGCGAACGGCTGCTGGTCTGCGTCGGTCCCGACGGTCTCTCTGAACGGCTGATCCGCGCCACCCGGCGCATGGCCGGTTCCCTCGGAGCATCCTGGGTGGCCCTCTATGTGGAATCACACCGGCACCTCCGGTTCAGCGAGGAGGAGCGTGGACGGGTGGAAGCCAATCTGCGGCTG
>Ga0316605_10000519_pt1 | contig 26676 bp, 32 predicted proteins | sample OWC_soil_day20_n_FD_207666 | JGI IMG/M metagenome (GOLD analysis project Ga0316605, IMG submission 207666) | Wetland soil microbial communities from Old Woman Creek delta, Ohio, United States - OWC_soil_day20_noCT | ecosystem: Environmental > Terrestrial > Soil > Wetlands | place: USA: Ohio...
GTGAGACGACTGTGTAACACCCTCGGCGCCCAGCGGCCGTCGGGACGAATATCGGCCAAAACCGGCGTCCGGTCTGTGCGCTTCAGCACATGAGAAATCCAGCCGCCAACCTCCGTCGCGCCGGAAACTACGGCAAGCGGCGCTGTGGCTTTGCTGGTGGCTTTGTCGCCGGCGGCTTCTGCGCCAGATGTTTGGCGATCACCGACGGCAGCGTTTGCGGCGACCGGATGCGCAATTGCTTGTTGACATTGAAGCGGCCGAAAACCACCTCGATATCTTTCACCGCCACGCCGAATTTCCCCGCCAGAAATCGCACCATGTGGTCTGTTGCCCGGCCCGCCACCGGCGCCTCGGTAACGCTGATGTTGAGCTGATGGCCCGTCACCTTGCCAATCACATCCTTGCCCGCGCCCGGCTTGCCCAGCACATTCAGAACCAGGGTTTCGCCATCCCAGGCGCAGAAGGAATCCAGCTCGGCGCGGGGGGATTTAGCCATGGTTCTGACGTGAAAGCATAAAGGGACTCATGGGCTAGGGCATGGACTCATTGGGCTGAGAGACCAAAAACCTGACCAAATCTCCAACGGTTTTTACTTTTCCGTAGAGCGGGTTGGTGTGCGGATTCGCAAGATTACGACGAGCCCTTTGAGCTGCTTCAATAGCGATAATGTCTTCTACATCCTCCAGATCGATTTTCAGATCTCTCTCGAAATCATCGCTCCAGCGAACCGGAAAGTTCTTGAACTCCTTCCCCAAGTACTCTTGGATTTGTTCGTAGACGGCACGAACAGCCCAGGAATCATTTTCTCTGCAGTTTGCTTCGCGAGCAAAAGTGCAAATTGATTCACCGACTCTTTCGTTGGCGAGGCGGCGTAGATGGGCACGGGTGGCAATCATTTGATATGCCACGGCCACACCAAGAACAGCAGTGAAACCTCCGAAAGCGTAAGGACTATTCCAAACACCATATCCCCACGCAGCAATTAGCCCGACAAACAATAGCCAAGCCATAGTAGAGGTTTGGGGGCTTACATACTTGGACATGCGGCGAGAAGGCAGACGCATAGATTTGCCCTAACGTTCAAGGTCCGTGTTGACCGCAGGGTTGGGGGTCGGGGCGCAACCACTCATTGGGGTTCCACCTCATCGCGATCTGGAAGATGCGGAAGGCTGTTGTAGTGGCGCAAGAGCAGGCGGATAGCAATGACAGACGCCACACCAAAGAGACAGAAAAGCGCAAAGGCGCCGCCAGACCAGAGAGAGGCGCGCCCGGCAGACCAAGAGCCTGCAGCATTAAGCCAGGCTACGAAATAGAACATTTTCTGACGGTCTCCCAGGTACGTGTCGTGACATTCGCACCGAAGGCTCTCTCAATGATCCGCATAAACACAGGGCCTTTGGGGTTTGGCGTATAGGCGGTGAATACCTCTCGACCGATCATTCCGAGGACATAAGCGTCATCGGAAACAACCGGAAGAGGAACTTTCGATTCGCAAGATGCCCGAAGAAAGCTGACCACACGTTTCGCGTGGGGTGGAAATACGTAGTTAGTGTATGGATCTTGGGCCAGTAATTCCTTCAGATGGGCCGAGGAGCGAACGATGGTATAGAAGCTGCGGCCAAGTGATTCTTGGAGCGCAACCTCGGCCCGCTGCTCGATAGCGGATTCGGATTTTATGGAAGCATCAAAGGCGACATTGCCGCTCGACAGAATAGTCTTCACATTCGTGAAACCAGCAGTCTCGAAGGAACGCTTCAGATCAGCGCTCTTGGCGTTTAGAGGGCTGACACCGCGAAGAAAAGCAACGTAACGTGGCATGGCTCTGCGCAACCTAACCAGGCTGTAGAAAAACTGCTTGAGGGGTCATGTCATTCCCATTTCGGGGGTCACTTGACCATTCCCCGGCTGTAGATCGTGCAGTAGAGCGCGTTTTGAGACGTCGATTTTCCTGCATGGCTATCTGGAAATTTCGGAATGGGGTTTTTCTACAGCTTCAACGTTTGAATTGAGCGGACTGCGCGGAATTTTGCGCAGGTTCGCTCGAATGATGGGTTGGGCTCACTCGCTAACCTCAACGAACCCGCCAGTTTCGGAGTCTCGCTCGAATGCCGAGCCTACTGGTGCTGATAGATAAGGAACAATCGATGGGTCGTAATTAGCTATCGTATTTACGTCGTAAATATCCAAGTTTCTGGGGTCATCCATGTACTTCTGCGACTCGCCACCCGACATAAATCGCCAACCACTGTCAATTTCGTTGTCGGGGGAATCTCGGTACATATAGCCGACCTTCTTACCAACGACTGTTATGTGATCAGACGCAAAACACGATCCATAACCCGGAGCTATCGAGCTTATGTCAGAAGGAGAGAGGCGGAATGCTTTCTTCATGCATTTCATCCGAACATGGGGGAGTGGGCGAGATAGGCTTGTACCGAGGGGGCCCAACGTTTGACGTGAGGGGCCGGCGAAGGGCGGAGCCCGTTGCGAACCCAAAAGCGCAGCTTTTGGGCGGTCCCCTCGAACGACGGGTTAGAGCGCATTTTTGGGTGGCTCTTTCCAGAGAATGACAAATGCGGAAACGAGTGCCAAGGCCAATGGAACAATGGCGATTAAAACAATGAACTGTATCAATACGGTTACCGCCGCTATGGCGCCGGCAGACGCACAAATGCCGCAGAGTGCTAGGACATCAAGTTTCGTTGACAATGTATTGCGCCCCAGGCGATTGAAGGAAGCCATTCCCCAAGAAGCCGCAAGCGCCAGGAACGCTACGCAAATTATTGCGAGAGAAGGCCGATCGTCTTGTCCGCATGCGGACAATGGATTTTGGGCTGTCTCAAACCCGAAAATTACTGCCGCAGTAAGCGCCAAGACGGAAAACACTGCGAGGAGGTAGCCGGCAAGCCGCATGTACGCTCTAACGTTTAGTTCAGGGGCGCCGCGCCGCTTTTTGGCGCAGCGTCCCCTGCAACGCCGGGTTGGGCATCATTTATGCGAAGCTCATTAAGTACATCGTGTACGCGCTCTTCGGGGCTTTTGCCGCCCCAGAAGGTTCGCGACTCTTCCCCTGCAAACGTGCATTGAACAATAAGCGCCTTGCGTCCCTTCTCCCCATGTGGCGCACTAAACAGCACGGCAGATGAGATCGAGACCAAAGGGTCTCTGGCTCTTTCGTGCCATACCTTCCATATCTGCATCCAACCTTTACGGCCATCAATTTGGAGTTCTTGGGACTTTTCAAGATCAACGCGTTGAGGTGTCGAATGTAACGCTGACACAGACACTCCTCGTCTTAGGAAATCCGCAATCTGCGCCTTCCTGTAACTTTCATGCATGTCGTTTGTAACACGCTCGACGAGCGCCTTTGTGGTTTCCAACGTTTCCGGATATTGGGGCGGAAGCCGCCAAGTAATGAACACGCATCCGGCATTGCCCCTGGGCCTCCTATCTTCATCTTTCTTTATCTCAAGTAGAAGAACTCTGTCCGTATGGTCATCGGAATCGCCGCGGAATTTCGCTGCGGCTCTGGTTTCCTCCAATCGCTTTTCTGTTTCGTCGTGCCACTTGGATGGGACCACTAACGTTATCGTGCCGAATCGGTCTGTTAAGCGGGCAGAGCTACCAACGTTCGTTGATCCGTGGTCTTGAGCCATGCAAGAGAACGATGAAATAGCACCAGCAATCAAACAGAACTTCCGTTTCATGTACGGCTCGCAAGTGAAGTTGAGGAACGATGTGATGCCCAACGTAGAGCTAACCGGCGCTGCGCTGCTTTATCGCGCTGCGTCCAGCGACCGAGGGGAGCGAGGTTGAGCGCCATGTTATGCACGGACGTAGCTCTCCGAGATGATGTTGCTCTCAAACACACAATGCAAAGCTTCATGAGTTGCTACGCAGACCTCGATCTTTTGGGTTTTGCGGCTACCTGAGGATGCAATGCGAACAGAACACCAAAACTTGCCAGCCGACTCAGAAGTAGATTGGAGAAAGAGTTGGTGTTCGGACTCGTTTCCGAAGGGGCGGGCTGCGAGCGCGCTTTGAAACTGGGGGATTTCGTTTGAGGCAAGGGCAACGTTATGGATTTCTGGTGCCCGATCAGGGAAGAAATCTGTTTCTGCAACGAGATACCCCGCCTCTGGACACACACTCAGAATTCGGATCAGGTGTCTATTGCTCATAGTGCATAACGTCTGACGTGAGGGGCCGCCGGAGCGGCGAAGCCGCGGAGGGAACCTGCAAGCGCAGCTTGCAGGCGGTCCCTCTCGACGGATGGGTTGGGCGTCAGACGGCTCATGAGACGTGCTTCTTTGCGTTATGCCAGGCGTACGACAAGAGTTCCCGCAGCTCGTTGTCCTGGTGCTCAAGTACCAAAAAAGGGACTGTCCGCAGGATGGTCTCAGTTGCTTGAGCTGACAACACGGCGCGCAGACAAGCAGCGACGCGATGTTGAACTTCATTGACCATGCGGAGCTGTGACGGCTTGTCCAATTCGTCACTCGCCACTCGGTAGCTATTTCGTCCAGCGATAGTCAGTTCATGCATCAAAATGGCAAGAAACAGAGCTTGGCTGTTCGCTTCTTGTGAGACGAACCATTCGCCCTCGCCTTCGGCTTCCAATACGCGAGTCATTATGACGCCCAACGTGGAGTTTACGGACGCTGCGCGGCTTTATCGCGCAGCGTCCCCTGGAACGTAGTGTTATACGCTTTGAGCACGACATCTCCGAGGTCGATAATTTGCCCTCGACAGTCAGCCAACGTGATGCCCGATGTTCCTTTAGCTTTCTTATCTGAGTGAAAGTCGACCCGCGGATTCGCTTCGTCGTACCACCGGCGCTGAACTGTGACACTCTCTTCGCAGTAGTCGAACTTAGCGATTCCGTGATTGACCAATAGGCTCACGGACCCGTGGCGATCAAAGAGAACAGCGGCGGTGCCCGGAATTCCTGAGTTGGACAGCCCAAGAAAGAGACGACGGTCTGGGGAAGCAAATACTTGTTCAAACCAAACATTGTGAATTTGGGCGCGCAACTGCTCGTTCTCATAAACGCGGAACAGGAAGTCTGGTGATTTTTGGTCTTTCGTCCCATCGACTGTCAGCACAATCTTTGTGTCGCCGAACGTAAAGACTTTGTCGCTGACCTTCGCAGGATAGGACCAACTATCGGCGGTCACCGAAGGGGCCGCTGATAGGAGAACTGCCATCACAAATGCTCGAATCGTGGTCGCAGACGTCAGGTTAGCCATAGCGTATAACGTAGAGCTAACCGGCGCTGCGCGGCTTTATCGCGCAGCGTCCAGCGACCGAAGGGAGCGAGGTTGAGCGCCGGGTTAGGTCGCACTCGGAGGAAGGAACCGGCCCGATTCATTTGCTGGCTGCCCCACTTCTCAGGAAGAGACGAATTCCGGCGTCAGCCAGGCGATCTGTAGCGATCTTTGAGCGATTCAACTTGTTGAGGCGGAGCGTCTCGGACTCAGTAAGAAGCGCAAGTTGAAAGTGGCTCTGTACAAAGTCAATGAACTTGCTATCGCTCAATCCGGCTTCGATTTGCGCGATTGCAAGCCGCGTCAGCGCTCTGTGCGGATTCACATGCTCTATGAGAACTCTTTGGCCGGACTGATGGGCGGCGAATGCGTCTTCGGAGAATGGCGCGTTTGGTAGTTCGCGTAGTTTGTTGATGTGCGATAGAGCGGGATAGCAAAGCCTAACGCCAAGTATGTTGAGAATGCGTTCAGCGCTATGGATGGCACCCCCATTGTCTGTAAAGCCACCTGCGAGCATCCGAGCGCGCAACTCGGCGGCGAGCCGGAACATCTCGACCAGCTTGGGAGGATCGTACTTTCTCGATCGCGTGAGGAGTGGCGGCATTAGTTTCATGATATTCGGGAAAGTCGGCTTGTGCGACCTAACGTTTGAATTGAGCGGCCTGCGCGACTTTTCGCGCAGGTCCGCTCGAATGATGGGTTGGGCACCTATTTGACATCGCGCTGAGGTGACCGATTCGTCTCGGAGAGCCGACCGCCACTGAATACGTAGCGCGCCTTACTCTTCCTGCTTGGGCAACAGTTGGCGTCGCTGTCTTCATACTCAAGCGTGTCCACTTCAATGGCGTTCGCATCTGCCACGGCTGATGCGAAGTCGACATGCCTCCAAGTCTTTTCTCCGATCTTGATTACATCCAAGAACATGAATTGATCTTCGGATGCACCAAAGAGCGCCATATAGAATTGGTAGTTGTTGCCGCCACCGAAGCCTTCAATGGTGAATATCACAACTGATTTCTCCCCGAGCTTCTTGTTTCGTAGGCGTTTGTATGTTCGAGCGGCTTTGTATTCACTGGCTTGTCCATCCAACATGGCGCTAACGATGCCATCGGCCTTCTTTCCCAGGACGGACAACTCAGCTTGGCTGAGAGGCGCAGAAGCTTCAGGAGCCGCGAATGAGTGCGACCAACACAAAAGGGCAAGAACAACGCACAGGATTCGGGGCGTCATGGGGTTAAGGTGCCCAACGTGGAAGTGAGCGGCCTGCGCGGCTTTTCGCGCAGGTCCACTCGACTGTAGGGTTATGTTTCATGCTTCACCATTCATTTGTGGTTCTTCGAATTCGTGCGTATCAACTCGGTACGCGATCCCCCAGAAATCGGAGCCTCCATCGCAAATGATGATCGGGCTAGTTGATTCACGTTTTCGGAATGGCATGTCGTGGGGATAGAAATTCCCGTATATGAACCGCACACCCCCCCTGACGAAGCCAACGTATTGGCGATTGTAGGAGTGCGACAGCGGCGGAATTCGACCACCGCGATGTTTGTAGCTCACCAAGAAACGAGGAAGCTTAGTCTCTAGCTCAGCGATTTCCGCAATGGACGGTTCCCAGTATTCGGTTATTCCGCTCGGGGTGTTTCGGGAACACTGGGCGAGGAGTTTGGGGCCGGCTGCTGGAGAAAGCACAAACCGTCCCTCAACCGGAAAGAGCGGGTCTTGCCATGCTTGGACCGGGCAAGCACACGCCAATGCAAGCGCGGCAAGAAGAATGGCAGCGGAGACGGTTCTATGAAACATAACGTTTTAGGTAAAGGGCGGCCCGCTTGCGGGACGTCCAGCGAACGGAGGGAGCGACTTTGACCGCAATGTTAGGCGTGGGCCTGGAAAGATGAGAATGGCTTTTCATTTCAATCGGAACGTTCCAGTAATGCAGTTGCCCAGTCGTTCCAACATGATTCTCCGAGCGAATCTTCCTGTGCGCCAGGATGGGATTGAAGCCACCATTCTTTGACTTGGGTGTATTCCTCTTGAGTAAGGTTAAAGGGGGACCATTTTCCCATTCTTCCGTCTTGATCACACGGGTCGTAACCGACTAATAAGAATTCGTTTAGAAAATCTCGAGGAGGGAAAACCCCGGAGCTTTCTACCACGCCAAAAAAGCCATATAAGACCTTTGAGTTTTCGGTTAGTACCCTCTTGGCTTCAAAGACTGCGCTGGACATGTTTTGCGACGCCTAACGTTTGAGGTGAGGGACCGCCGGCAAGCGCAGCTTGCTTAGCGTCCCATCGACTGTCGGGTTATGCGTCTGGTGGTAGTAACTGATCAAGTGACGTTCCCTCCAAAAAACAATATTTGGACGACGGCTCTACCAAACAGAACCCGTGCGAACTTGCCCAATGGTGAACACGATAACCATACTTCAAGCCGTCTACAGAAGCAGGCAAGTGAACCCAAGCGAGTGCCACGCCATACACATGGGCCAAATAGCGCGCAGCACTTTCAGTTGCGTTTGGGTCTACCGGTAAACTCCGCGTTGCGCAGAATTCTTGAAAGTCGGACGCAGAAAGCTCACGTTGTCCAATGGACATTCGCAAATTCTCTGAGTCAGTGGAGTCTGGGATAGCGGACAAGCCAAGAACTATTCCATCAGGCAAGCCAAGCTCTGTACTGCAACGTAATCCGATCTGCTTGCCCGCCTCTTGAGGCAAATCGGCTTCTGGCCGTGACCAAATCTCTAACTCGATGATGAGTGGAAGTCTAGGACGCATAACGTTCAGCTTGAGGGGCCGCCGGAGGGCGAAGCCCGTAGGGTACCTGCAAGCGCAGCTTGCAGGCGGTCCCCTCGAAGCGATGGTTAGGACGCACTTTGCGTGACCTCTATGCCCTTTTCGAGCAGCGCTGTAATGACAGCTTGACCAAGGCGCTGGACCTCAGCGTTGTGAGATATACCCTTAAGTCGCTGCTTGAGTGAGGTGTGAGGCCGAACGAAGATGGACCATTGGATTGGGGTTTGGCGGTACCCGTCACCTTCCTCAGCCATGCTGGAACAGCCGATGGTGAATTCTGTTTCAGTCGGACTCAAATACTCGATCAACCAACCCCAGTCTTCGCCGAGGGGGTAACTGGCCACAATGCCTTGTTTGGCAAGCGTCTGGGCCAGCCACAATGCAAGCTCGAAGCCATAGACCCCGGGATTGCCTTGGCACTCTTCAGGCAGGATTGGCAGGAACTCTGCCGATGTGAACTCGATGCGCCACATGGTTGGTTGTGCGTCCTAACGTTTGAGGTAACCGGCCGGCGGAGGCCGAAGGCCGGAGCGAACCTGCAAGCAAGCGAAGCGCCGCTTGCAGGCGGTCCGGTTGACCGAGGGGTTAGCCGGCAACTTTGCCTCCCGCCGCACGGACACGCTGCAAAACATAGGCCTGCATTTCGGGCGGCAGACAGGCGAGCGGCAAAGTGCTGAACTGTGCTGGCGAGAAGAGCAGGAGCCAGACCTGAGGGAACTGCCAAAGCTCCGTAATGGCGGACCATTGATACGTTACGGTGCCGATGCCAGAGACGATGGTGAACGAAGACTCCTCGGCGCGAAAGATGGCTTGCGGGGCGCCCATTGCGCGGAACTTGCGAAGCGACGTGCGGTAGTGAATGAGGTACAGCGCCGCGACGAACACCATGCCGAGGAACAGAACAGAAGCCAGAACACCGACGACCCATGACGTATCGCCTCGCGCGAGGAGGAAGCCGAGGCAGAGAGCAACAACCAACAGCGCGGCCACGAAGCCGACTCCAATTGAGCGGCGCCAGAAAACAAACACGGCCGTACGCAGCAGCGGCTCGGTATAGATGAGTGTGGCCTCGTGCGACATGACGGCTAACGTGCTAGATAACCGGCTGCCGGAGCGCGCAGCGCGGAGGGGACCAACAAGCGCAGCTTGTTGGCAGTCCGGTTGATCGGCGGGTTAGACCGCACTGAGCTGAAGTCTTTGCCACTTTCCATTGCGCTCCCACTCAAGCGATGGTGCTGCTTTCGATCCGGTGGTTTCTTCTGTTCTGCGCACCGGCGATGCCAATAGCGTAAGAATAAACCGCTCTACATCCGACGCCATCTCGGTCTTGAGTTTTTCGTTTGTTTCGCCCTCAGTCGCGTAGTAGTCTGCCCAATCAGACCACATTTCCATCGTTCCATCGGTCGCGGCTGCAAACCACTCTAGAACGGTTCGTGGAACCGTAATCGTGAAAACGATTCGATCACTCTTCGGAATCTGAATCACCCAAGCGTCGGCGCCTTCGGATACGGCAACGCCAGTCATTGAGCGAAAACGTTGGATGCGGTCGAGCATGTGCGGTCTAACGTTCAGCTTGAGGGGCCGCCCGGGGGCGAAGCCCACGGGGAACCTGCAAGCGAAGCTTGCAGGCGGTCCCCTCGAAGCGATGGTTAGAGAGCAGCGGCCTGACTGAGAGCGATTTCATACGCGTCCTGAGCAAAGATGAATGGCCCAATACCTTCAATGGCGCGAGGTTCTTCATATCCGTTCTCGTAGGCGAAGTCTTCCCATGTGTATCCAGCATCGGTTTTCGTGACGCGCGTTGAGTACGCGCCGCAGCCAATGTCGCCACATTCGGGACAGATATAGAGAAGGACGCCACCACGTTCTGTGTCAGGATCGGCCTGCAACATGAGTTTCGCAATCGCCCTATGGTTTTGGTCAGGGAAACCCTTGACGAAGCACCCCATGAAATCGGAGTGACCACCATCAACCTTCAAGAGGGCATGCAGCAGAGACTCTCCTTCGATCAAGAAGTCTGAGGAGAGGCGCTCGGTGGTTGTACACGCATTGGACGAGCTGGCTGCGCGGAACAAGCTCTGGTGACTGAGAGTGGAGACGTTCATGCTCTCTAACGTTAAATGTGGCACCTATTTGACGGAATGTTTTCCATCATATAGGCTGTATAAAAAACCAGTATCATGTTAGTTCAATGACTTGGTTGAATTTAGTGGGGCTTGCGAAATGTCAGCGAAAACCAATAGTCCGTCTTCCGGTTCCAACTCGTCGCCCAGGCTGCTGGAGCAGGTTCGGGACAAAATCCGTCTCAAACACTACAGCTTGCGTACCGAGCAGGCATATCTGGATTGGATTAAACGATACATTTTGCATCATGGCAAGAGGCATCCCCAAGATATGGGGGCGGCGGAGGTTGAGGCCTTCCTGACACACTTGGCGGTGGCCGGCAAAGTGGCTGCTTCGACACAAAACCAGGCCAAGAGCGCGCTGCTGTTTCTCTATCGCGAGGTACTGGGAAGCGATTTGCCTTGGCTTGATGGGGTCGAGCGGGCGAAGGCGCCAAAGCGTTTGCCGGTGGTGCTGACGCAAAGTGAAGTGCAGGCGGTGTTGTCGCGCCTGTCGGGGACGCATCGGCTGGTGGGTGGCCTGCTTTACGGCGCCGGCCTGCGCATCATGGAGGCCCTGCGGTTGCGGGTGAAGGATGTGGATTTTGCGCGGGGCGAGTTGCTGGTGCGTGACGGCAAGGGCTTCAAAGATCGGGTTACGATGCTGCCGGCCTCTTTGGCGGCGCCGCTACAGGAGCATCTGGCCCGTGTGCGCGCCTTGCATGAGAGAGATGTGGCTGCCGGTGTGGCCCCGGTCTATCTGCCCTATGCCCTGGAGCGAAAATATCCCAGCGCGGGGCGCGAGTGGGCCTGGCAGTATGTGTTTCCGTCGGCCGGGCTTTCCACCGACCCGCGCAGCGGCGTGGAGCGGCGGCACCATGTGCAGGACCAGGCCTTCCAGCGGGCAATGAGGCAGGCGGTGCGCGATGCCGGCCTGACCAAGCCGGCGACGCCCCACACCCTGCGCCATTCCTTCGCCACCCATTTGCTTGAAGGCGGCTACGACATCCGCACGATTCAAGAACTGCTGGGGCATTCGGATGTTTCCACCACCATGATCTACACCCATGTGCTGAACAGGGGTGGGCGCGGGGTGGCAAGTCCCCTCGATAATTTGCATTGACTTGAAGGCCGCATGCAGCGGCGCTTACAGCCTTGCCTTTCCTGCAAGCGCCTATCGACGGGGCTTGCAGGCTTGCCTGCCGTGGAAGCGCCATTTGGCGCGGCGTTCAGGCCGACAGCGCTTCGCCGCCGGCTTTGCTGGCAGCCCAAGGGGCGGGCTTGCGCACCGCCTGCCATACCGGGCTTTCGATGGAGAGGGCGAGCTGCTTGGCAAGCTCGACCATGCCGGCGTAGCCGGCGTAGCCGAATTCCCGTTCCTGGTTGATGTCGAGGAAGGGGATGCGGGCCTTGAGTGCGGTGTAGAGGTTGCGGCCGCCGGCGATGAGGATGTCGGCCTGCAAGTCTTTGTAGGCGCCGAGCAGGCCCTTGGGGCTGCCGTCTTCGATCATCTTGGCGTCGTCGCCCATGATCTCGCGGATGCGGGCTTTGTCTTCTTCGGTGGATTTCTTGGTGCCGGTGGCGACCACGGTCATGCCCAGGTCTTGCAGGGCGGAGACGATGGACCAGGATTTGACGCCGCCGGTGTACAGCAGCACCCGCTTGCCGGCGAGGCGCTGGCGCCAGGGGGCGAGGGCGGCGTTGGCCTTGGCTTCTTCGCGCTGGATCAGGGCTTCGGTGCGGGCGTTGAGGTGGGGGTCGTTCAACAGCTTGGCGAAGTCGCGTAGGGCCTGGGAGACATCTTTGACGCCGTAGAAGCTGCCTTCGAAGAATGGAATGCCGTGCTGCTCCTGGAGCTTGCGCGCGACGTTGAGCAGGGCCTTGGCGCAGACCACCATGGTGGCTTCGGCGCGGTGCATGGACTGCACTTCGCGGAAACGGGCGTCGCCGGAAAGGGTGGCGAGAATGCGGATGCCGAGTTCGTCGAACAGGGGCGCCACGTGCCAGAACTCGCCGGCGATGTTGTATTCGCCGATCAGGTTCACGTCGTGCACCTTCATGCCGGCGGGCAGCGTGGCCAGCACTTCGGGGGCCACCGGCACCGGTTCGCCGGTGCCGATCACGTACTTGAACATGGCTTCGCCGCCGAGACGGTTGCCGAGATTCTTGGTGCCGTAGAAGCCGGCGGCATCCACCGGCACCACGGGTACGCCGTAACGCTCGGTGGCGGCCTTGCAGACGGCTTCCATGTCGTCGCCGATCAGGGCGGTAACGCAGGTGGAATAGACGAAGACGGCGGCGGGATGGTAGTCCTCCACTGCCTGCTTGATGGCGTGGAACAGCCGCTTCTCGCCGCGCCCCATGATGACGTCGGTGTCGGTGAGATCGGTGGTCATGCCCATGTGGTAAAGCTGGGGGCCGGAAGAGCGGGTGCCCCGGTTGTCCCAGGAAGAGCCGGCGCAGGCGATCGGGCCGTGCACGATGTGGGCGACGTCGGCAATCGGCAGCAGGGCGATCTGGGCGCCGTCGAAAGCGCAGCCGCCGGCCGTGGCGCCGGGCTTGGGCTTGGCGCAGCCGGATTTCTCCTTGGTGTTATGGGCGCAGGCCGGCTCGTCGAGGAGGGCGGCTATTTCCTGGGCTTTGAGGGACATGGGGGTCTCCTGGGGTTTGTACTGGTCTAGTGCAAGCCCTGTGCCATGGCGAGTGCATTGAATCTAAAGCATTATTGTCGCGGCGGGGCGTGTCGCAAAGCTAACAATCCGGGGTGGCGGTGGGGGCGGCGTCGGAAGAAGTTACGCCGTTGGGTTGACACTCTGCAATCCAGAGTAATATGCTCTGCGTTACAGAGTGCGTGTTCAACGGGAAGGAGTTTGACATGGGGCAGGAGGGCGAAGGGTGATGCGAAGTCATGTATTTGAAGCGCCGAAGCCCCTCTCCCGCGAGGGGCTGCGGTATGCGCATATCGCTACATTGCATTGATTATTCGGAAAATAGTGTGGAGATCACGATTCCCTCCCCTTCAAGGGGAGGGTTAGGGTGGGGATGGGTGAAAACGCGTACGTCATTGAATTTCCGAAGGTGTTCTGAACCCATCCCACGCCCAGCCTCCCCCTGCGCGAAGCCCACCCGAAGGGGTGTGAAGGGGGAGGAGTGTCCTTTCCCGACTTGTGTGCATACCGTAGCCGCGAGGGGCGAGGGGTGAGGAGTATTTCACCGTCGAGCACGTCACGTTGCGCCCGGCAAGGGGTGATGGCAGATCGGTCGCTGGCCGGCATGGCGCGGCAGCGCGGACCGCTGGTATGGCTGCTGGGCGCTTCGCTGGTGCTGCATCTGGCGCTGATTTGGCTGATGCCGATGCCACGGGGCGATGCGGCTTCACCTTCCGCTCCTCGCTTACAGGTATGGCTGGCGCCGGCGGAGCGGCACGTCGCTGTTCTGGAACCGCGGCGCGTTACGGTGGATGCGACGCCATCGCGGGGCGCGGCGTCGGCGCCCCGGTCCGCGCGACCGCAAGCTCCCGCGACGGCTCCTCGGGTAAGTCTCGCTCCGTCCCCATCGTCTGTTGCGTCTGCACCGAGCGCGGCGGCTTTGATGGACAGCGCGCGGCAGATGGCGCGCACCGAAGCGATTCGGCTGGCCCCGCCTCGTGGGAAAGCCCCATCGCCCCAGGACGGCAAGCCTTCGCCGGAAGCCGTCGTGGCGGCCATGGCGGCGCGCTCTCGCATTCGGCCGGAAGAGACGCGGTTGGCCGATGGCACCTTGCGCGTGGTGAATCAGTGGGGTGTGCGCTATTGCACCAAGGCGCCGCCGGACTTCCAGCGTTCCGGCCCGGTGGGCCACGATGCGGTGGTGACGAATTGTTTATAGCGCGGCAAGCGCCGCGTTGAGGGAGAGCGAACGCAATGGCAACCAGTAATCAACTGCAATCCATTCAGGCCATGCTTACGGCGGGGCAGCGCTGCGTGCATCTGGATCGTCACAGCCTGCTGCTGTGGGGCGGCGTGGGCGGGGTCATGTGCGGCTTCACCGATCAGGTGCTGACGCCGGAACGCTTCCCTGACCTGACGCAACGCGCGGTGGCCTTGCTGATCTGGCTCGGCTTTTGGTTCGGCCTTATGGCCTGGGTCGATCATCGCCTGACGCGCCATGTGCGCTCGGCGCGGGAGGAGACGCTACCGTTCGCCCAGCAGCAGATCACCCGCGCCTGGTGGATGCTGATGGTGCTGGGCATCCTGTGTTCCTTCGCCATGTTTTTTCACGGCGGCGGGGCGATGATCTACGCCCTCTGGGCGGTGCTGCTGGGGCTGGGCATGTTGCTGTTCGGCCTGTTTTCGCGCCCGCTGATCGAATGGATCGGCCTGGCGACAATATTGATCGGCGTCGGCGGTCTTGCGGCAGGGCTGCCGATGACGACTGCCCAGTGGCTTACCGCGTCCTGCTTTGCCGTGGGTTTGCCCCTGGCGGGCTGGTTGGTGCATCACGTGGACGACCACTCCCGGCTTAAGCGCCTGCTGGCCCTGGGCGTCTGGCTGGTGGCGGTGGTCGGCGCTGGCCTAGGCGTGGCGCGCGTGTCTCCCGGCATGGCGCTGCCCGACGCCGACACACCGCTGGTGACCCTCGACCCCGGCAGCACGATTCCGCTACGGGTCGAAATGGGTGGCCCGCTGGTGAGCATTTCTCCCGATATCACGCTGCCGGTGGTGGTGAGTCGCAAGGTGCAGGTGGCGCTGAAGGACGGCCAACCTGATGGCCGCTATCGCATTGACGAGCAGCCCTGGAGCCGGGTGCGGGACGGTGCCCTCTACCTGCGCATCGACCGGATTGCGCCCCAGATGGGACGCGGCGGCGCAGAGATCGTGGTGCATGGCAACTTTACTTTTGCTGGAGACAAACAATGACGAATGCTCTTCCGACGCTCGATGCTCTGTTGCACCAACCGGTGCGCACCCAGATCGCCGCCTACCTGGCCGGGCGCGGCGAGGCGAGTTTCGCTGAACTGAAACGCGCCCTGGCAGTTACCGACGGCAACCTGGATGCCCACATGACCAAGCTGGTGGAGGCGGGCTACGTGGAGTCGCGCAAGGAAGCCGCACCCGCTGGCCGGCCCCAGACCGTATTCACCTTGACCGAGCCGGGGCGCGCGGCCTTTGCCGGCTATGTCAAAGCCCTGGCGGCCTTGCTCAATCCGCCGCCGGAAACGGCGGCGGAGTCTTCCCCATCCCTCTTTATCCGACCCATCTGAAAGGAAACCGCATGTCGAAACGTACTCTGATGGGTGCCGCCCTGATCCTTGCCTTGTCCGGTTGCGCCAGCATGCTGCCGCCCTCCCAGGACACCCTGGCCGCAGTGCCGGTGGTGGAGTTTCCGGCCGCGCCGCCGGCGGGGGAGTTCATCCTCAAACTGCCTGCCGGCAAGCCGATCCCGACGCGGGTGCTGATCGAGGGCAGCGCCCTGGCCAGCGGCGCGGATCAGACCCTGAACGCCAGCCTGCCCCGCGACCTTTACATCTATCACCGCTGGGTCAGCGAGGACGGCAAGAACTGGAAACCGGTCAAGGATCTCCTCGACATCAAAATCGCGATTTCGCTGCCTTCCGACGAACACCCGAAACCGGGCGAGATTCGCGTTACGGTGGATCGGAAGGAGGCGAAGTAGGGCCGTTAGAAGCCGTAGGGCTTGTGCAGCCAGTTCTTGACGATCTTGAGGTCGCGCTCGGGCAGGTAGGCAAAGCCGGCGGCGGCGTCTTCGGCCACGGTGCGGGCGACCCAGTGGGGCACGGCCTTGGTGGTGAGCATGTGGAAATACCAGGCGAAGGGATAGCCCAGGTGGCGATCGAAGGCGGTCAGGGCTTCGTTGAGGGCGAGGCCGCTGGTGCCTTCGCGGGCGCTCATTTTGGGTGCTTCGCCGTTGATGGCGGGCACCGGCGTGGCGCGGGTGATGGTCTGGTGAAAGCGATCCAGGTGTTCGCGCACGGCGATTACCCAGTGGTTGGGCAGGTCGGTGGCGTGGCCGGCGGAGCTTTGTTCCCAGTCGGCGACAAAGCGGTGGATCGGCTGCGGCTCAAGGGCCTGGGTGCGCATGCGGGCGAGAATGTCGCCAATGTGGGTGAGGCGGCGGAAGGCGTAGAACGGCAGGCCGATGGGCTGGCCGTGGGAACTTGGGTTGGCCGAGTCGGCCTGGCGCGGGTCGATGAATTCGTCGAGGGAGCCGGGGGCCGGGTCGCGGTCGAAGAGGGGGTGGGCAAGGCTTTCCTGCAAGTCTTCGATTTCGAGTTGCAGGAAGTCGGCGGCGCCGTTGCCGGCGGGGGCCACCAGATAGTGGGTGCGGCCGTGCAGGCGGGTGGCCTTGAGGCCGCTGCCGGCGTGGTCGTCGAGCACGGCGCCGATGTCACCATCGCATTCATCGAGGGCGGCTTCGGCCCATTGTTCCAGGTTGTCGGCGAGTTTCTGGCCACTGGCATTCACCACGCCGCCGAGGCGATACCAGCCGCCGCGACACAGCACCTGGCGGAAGGAGAAATCCGGCAGGTGCTTCTGCACTTCCTTGCTCAGGGCGCCAGGACCGGCGGCCACCGGGGCGAGGGAGCAGGCCTCGACGACAGATTGGGCGAGGGTTTTGCAGCGTTCGCTCCAGGCGGTGGTGGTCATGGTGTTTCTCCGGCGTTGGATGGGTGGGAGGATGAGTCGAGGGATTGGATTTCCAGACGCTGCCAGACGGCGGCGCGGACTTCGGCTTCGGGGTCGTTGAGCAGGGCGCGCACCGACTCCAACGGGGCGCGGGTCACGGCAGCATGGCGCACCCACCAGTCGGCATCGTTCAGCAAGTGGGCAGCGAGGCCAGGCAGGGCGCGTTCGGCGACGATGCGTCGCACTTCCGGCTCGGCGTCGTCGGCCATCTGGTGCAGGGCGAAGGTGGGCAGGCGGGCGGCCACGGATTTGCGTACTTCGCGCTCCGGGTCGTGGGCCATGCGCAGCAGCTTGCCGTGGGGCAGGCGGCGGGCAACGACGACGCGCACCAGATAGTCGGGATCGCCGGTGAGTTGCAGCAGATCGTCTTCCGGCAGGCGGTTGGCGAGGGTGATGCGCACTTCCCGGTCCGGGTCGGCCAGCATGCCTACCAGTTCGGCTAACGGCAGGCGCGTGGCGACAACGCGGCGCACCACTTCATCGCTGTCGCCGACCAGGGGGGCGAGGAGTTCCTTGGGTGCGTACTGGGCGGCGATGGCGCGTCGTTCCCAGAAAATATCGTTCAGGTAGTGCTGGGCTTCGTCGCGATTGGCGCGAAAGAAGCGGTCGATCTGGCGTCCGCTGTGGGCGCGAACGCAGGCGTCGCCGGGGGTGCAGCGGCAGGCGTCGAGGAGTGACAGCGCGTGGCGGCAGCCGTCACACAGCGCTGATGCGCTGGCGGACTGCAACTCGGATGCTCCCGGGGGCAAGGCCTTCATGGAGTTGGCGGCCAGCATCGGCGCGGGGTGAATCAGTCGGCCTCGTCCACCCGGGCGACGACGACGCCAGTGGCAGCGGCGAGGTCGGGGGTGAACTCGATGCAATGGCCGCTGGCGCCGGTAATCAGGTAGAGCCGGTAGTCGCCCGCCGTGGCGACGGGGGCCACCCGGGGCGATACGTCATCATCGCTGCAGAGCGTGAAATGGACGTTGGGGAAGCGGCTGCGCAAGCCGCCCACGTCGGTGTTGGCAGTGACGGCGGCGGTGATTTCGGCCAGGGTTTCGGGGGACATCATGCCTCCTCTTCGACTTCCTCGGCGTCCATATACTGGGCCAGGGAGGCGGCGGGAACGCCCATCACCTTGGCCAGCCAGGGCGGCGGTGTAACCAGCGCCTGCTGCAGACGGCTTATGACATCGCGGGTCGGGCCGGCCTTGGGAATCTTGATCGGATGAGCGCCGGTGCGCACCACCTTGGCGGCTGCTGGACCGCCGATGGACTGCATGTAAACCACCTGGCAGTCGGCAATCAGGGCGGCACGGGCGACGTTGCGGTCTTCTTCGTCATCGGCGGCGAGGGTGGGGCGGGCGTCGACGAGGCGCATCTCGGTGGGCGACACCTGGTAGATCAGGAAGCGTTCGCAGGAGCCGAAGTGGCCGTCGAGTTCCTCGCCGTTGTTGGAGGCGAAGGCCACGCGGATCGAGCCCGGCAGGTCGCCATTCTTGTAGGCGTCGAGGGTCGGCAGTTCGCTGTTTTCCACGCCCTCGCCCCAGAGCAGGCGCACGGCGCCCTTGAGGACATCCTGGTCGACGCCGACGGCGCAGTTTTCGTCGGCGTGGTCGCCGGCGATGATCTCGCGCAGATCGGTGACGGTGATCTGCTTGAGCTTGGTTTCGGTCAGGGGCAGCCCCAGCCGTTCGGCGATGGCGGTAACCAGGCCGGCGGCGCCGAGTCCCGGGATTTCACGGGCCGCGAGAGCAATGCGCAGGGCCGCTTCGTGGGTCATGGATTGGGACTTGGACATGGGGCTTCCCCTTGGGTCGGAAAAGAACAGTTTAGATATAGACGATGCAAGCGTCGCCAGCGGGGCAGACTTCGACGCACTTGGGCGAATCGTGTTCGCCTTCGCACTCGGTACAGGTGTCCTTGGCGATCTTGAAAATGCCGCCCTTGTCGGTGATCGACTTGGTCGGGCAGACGGGAACGCAGTCGCCGCAGGACGTGCATTCGGCTTGAACGATCTTCATTGCCATGATGAATCTCCTAATGTTGGTCGGCTATTCGACGCCGTCGAGCCGCTTGGCGCGAAGGGTGATCGGCAGCCGGGCAGGGGCAGGCTGGGGGTCGATGTAATACACACCGCCGTTGCCGAGCTTGATTTCGCCGCCCCACTTTTCCGGGGTGTCGAATTCCATCGAGGTGATGCTGTCCTCGATGTCGCGCTTGGGCATGTAGAACACGTAGCCCTTGTCGCCCTTGCGGATCATGATGTTGGCCATGGGCCTTCTCCAGACTATTTACGTATCTCTGACACGGATGATGGGCCGTAGCGAGCGATCCGAGGGCAAGGCGGCCGGAGCACAGGAACCGCAACGTACTGGAGGTACGTGAGGATTCCGAGCACCGCCCAACGCCGCCTTCGGATCGCGTAGTAGGCCCATCGCCGTGTTAGCGCACGAGGTCGTGGTTGTAGTCGGTAGTACCCATGCCGCGGGTCTCGTCGTCAAGACGCTCGAGGACGGCATTGGTCAGGGTGGTGAGGATGTACATGGCGCCCTCGTAACCCAGCGTGGTCATGCGATGCAGGTGGTGACGGTCGAAGATCGGGAAGCCGATACGGATCAGCGGCACCTCGAACTCCTTCCCCTTGTGCAGGGTGTCGCGCTGGATGTACTTGCCGTAGGAGTTGCCGATCAGGAAATCGGGCTTCTCGGTGAAGCACAGGCTGCGCAGATGCCACAGGTCGCACCCAGGGTAGGTCTTGGCGTTGGCGCCGTAGGGCGAGGATTCGAGCAGCTTCTTCATCGCCTTGTCCCACTTCTTGCTGCCGTTGTTGCAGAGGATGTGGGTGGGCTCGATGCCGAATTCCATCATTACCTTGACCATGCCCATGAGGAAGTCCGGATCGCCGTAGATGGCCATCTTCTTGCCGTGCAGCCAGGCGTGGGAGTCGGTCATCATGTCGATCAGGCGGCCGCGCTCGAGCTTGATGGACTCTGGGATCGGCTTGCCGGTGACTTCGGAAACCTTCATCAGGAATTCGTCGGTCCACTCGACACCCATGGGGATGTTGAGCTTCGGCACTTCATGGTTCCAGGTGCCTTCGACGTACTTCTTGGTCTTGTCGAGGGTCAGGGGCTGGAGCAGGAAGGTGGTCTTGGCGTTGGGGGCATCCTTCACCTCGTCCATGGTGGTGCCGCCGGCATACATGCGGAACTCGCCGTCAGCCGGGGTGTCGAGCACTTCTTCCGGATCGGAAAGCATCGTGTAATCGACGCCCATTTCCTTCATGTAGCGCTTGATGACGCGGTAGTTGCCCAGGTAGGTCTCGAAGCCCGGCACGAAGTTGATCTTGCCGTTGGAGCCGACGACCTTGCCTTCCATGCTGTTCAGCGTGAAGTACTTGAGGATGCCTTCTTCCATGTTGTCCCAGCCGGTGACGTGGGAACCGACGAAGCTGGGGGTGTGGGCGAAGGGGACCGGGTAGTCCTCGGGGATGTTGCCTTCCTTCTTGGCGTTGTTGATGAAGGCGTTCAAGTCGTCACCAATCACCTCGGCGATGCAGGTGGTGGAAACCGCGATCATGTCGGCGCCGTAGAGCTTGGAGGCGTTGGCCAGACCTTCGTGGATGTTCTTCTGACCGCCGAACACGGCTGCGTCTTCAGTCATGGAGTCGGCGATGAAAGCGATCGGCTCCTTGAAGTGGCGGTTGAAGTAGGTGCGGAAGTAGGCGACGCAACCTTGCGAACCGTGGATGTACACCATGGTCTTGTGGAAGCCGAGGCCGCACAGGGCGGAACCCAGGGGCTGGCAGGCCTTGGCCGGGTTGATGGTCAGGGCTTCGCGCTTGAAGTTGAGTTCCTGATATTCCTTCGAGGTGGTCCATTGGAAGGTCTCGGCGACCTTGTCCTTCGGGTGCGTCTCCTCGAACTGCTCGCGCTTGTTGGAGATCGTTTCCTTGTAGTTATCGTCCCGGAACAGGGGATAACAGGGCTTGATGTTGGCTAGGTCTTGCATCTTCATCTCCTTTGCCCGCACCACCAATCTGTGGATACGGGCGAAAGTTGGTCAAGGGTGTGTCGTCAGGCTTGTGGCGTGGCGACTCAGGCGGCCTTCTGGATTTCTGCCTCGGATGACTTGTCCCAGGGGGCCTTCATCATCTTCCAGCAGGGATTGTTGAGGGTCAGGTCCATGTCCTTGGCGAAGATGGCGAAGCCATCGCAGCCGTGGTAGGGGCCGGAGTAATCCCAGGAGTGCAGCTGACGGAAGGGCACGCCCATCTTGTGGAAGACGTACTTTTCCTTGATGCCGGAACCGATCAGGTCAGGCTTGCAGGCCTTGACGAATTCTTCGAACTCGTAGCCGGTGACGTCGTCGTAGATCAGGGTGGTATCACCCATGTCTTTGATGGTGCGGTCGTAGTCGTCGTTGTGGGCGAACTCGTAACCGGTGCCGACCACTTCCATGCCCAGGTCTTCGTAGGCGCCGACCACGTGACGGGGGCGCAGGCCACCGACGTAGAGCATCACCTTCTTGCCTTCGAGGCGCGGACGGTACTTGGCGATCACGGCGTCCATCATCGGCGTGTACTTCTCGATCACGCGCTCGGCGCCTTCCTTGATCTTGTCGTCGAAGAAGGAAGCGATCTTGCGCAGGGATTCCTTGATCTTGGTCGGACCGAAGAAGTTGTACTCAAGCCAGGGAATACCGTACTTCTCTTCCATGTGACGGCTGATGTAGTTCATCGAGCGGTAGCAGTGGAGGAGGTTGAGCTTGACGTTGGGGGTGTTCTCCATTTCCGCCAGGGTGCCGTCGCCGGACCACTGGGCAACCACGCGCAGTCCCATTTCTTCGAGCAGGGTGCGGGAGGCCCAGGCGTCACCGCCGATGTTGTAGTCACCGAGGATGGCGACGTCATAGGGTGTCTTCTCGAACGCCACGCCATCGCGGTTCGACAGAATCCAGTCACGCACGGAGTCGTTGGCGATGTGGTGGCCGAGGGACTGGGACACGCCACGGAAGCCTTCGCAGCGCACCGGCACCACGGGCTTGTTGATGGCGGCGGCGGACTTCTTGGCCACGGCTTCGATGTCGTCACCGATCAGGCCCACCGGGCACTCGGACTGGATGGAGATGCCCTTCGACAGAGGGAACAGCATTTCCAGTTCGTCGATCAGCTTGGCGAGTTTCTTGTCGCCGCCGAACACGATGTCCTTCTCCTGGAAGTCGGAGGTGATGTTGAGTTCGCAGAAGGTATCAATGCCAGTGGTGCCGACGTAGTAGTTGCGACGGCCGCCACGAGCATACTGACCGCAGCCGATGGGGCCGTGGGAGATGCTGATGATGTCCTTGATCGGGCCCCAGACCACGCCCTTGGAGCCGGCGTAGGCACAGCCGCGCATGGTCATGACGCCAGGCAGGGACTTGCGGTTGGAGGTGATGCACTTCTTTGACGACTCGAGTTCCTTGTCGTTGATCATCAAGTGCTTGGCCCGGTCCTTCTTGGCCTTTTCGGGGTAAACCTCAAGCACCTCTTGAATGAGGGCCTGGGTTTCTTCGCGCGAGAGCGCAGCCATAGTGTTTCTCCTTTGCTGGCGCCGGCAACTATCTGTGCACGGCACACGGTTGGAAAAAGGGTGCTACTGAAGCGGGCGCCGGAAGATCCCGGCGCCCCGTGCGGGCGATCGTGAACTTAAGCGCCAACAGCCTTGGACTTGCCGACGATGGTCTCGTCTTCCACTTCCATGATGCCGAACTCCATCAGCAGCTCTTCCAGTTCTTCCATCTCGATCGGAGTGGGGATGACGAACTTGGTGTTGTTCATCACCTTCTGGGCGAGGGCGCGATATTCGTCGGCCTGCTTGGCGGTGGGGTCGTACTCGATCACGGTCATGCGGCGGATCTCGGCGTGCTGCACGGCGTTGTCACGCGGCACGAAGTGGATCATCTGGGTGCCGAGGCGGGCGGCCAGGGCCATGATGAGTTCGTCTTCGCGGTCGGTGTTGCGGCTGTTGCAGATCAGGCCGGCCAGACGCACGCTACCGGAGTTGGCGTACTTGACGATGCCCTTGGCGATGTTGTTGGCAGCGTACATGGCCATCATTTCGCCGGAGCAGACGATGTAGATTTCCTGGGCCTTGTTCTCGCGGATGGGCATGGCGAAACCGCCGCACACCACGTCGCCGAGCACGTCGTAGAAAACGAAGTCGAGGTCTTCGTCATAGGCGCCTTCTTCTTCGAGGAAGTTGATGGCGGTGATAACGCCACGACCGGCGCAACCAACTCCGGGTTCCGGGCCGCCGGACTCAACGCACTTGACGCCGCCGAAGCCGACGGAGAGCACGTCTTCGAGTTCGAGGTCTTCAACGCTGCCCGCTTCGGCGGCCAGGTTCATGACGCTGGTCTGAGCCTTGGAGTGCAGGATGAGACGGGTGGAGTCGGCCTTCGGGTCGCAGCCGACGATCATTACTTTCTTGCCGGCTTCGGCGAGAGCCGCCACCAGGTTCTGGGTGGTGGTGGACTTGCCGATACCACCTTTGCCGTAAATGGCGCATTGACGCATTTTGGCCATGATGTAATCTCCTTGGTCAGTCGCAGTTAAATTGCTTGGTGAAGCGTTGGGGCAGGTTAAAAAAAAGCAGCTTGCGATGTCCTTATGGCAAAGACCATGCCAGACCAAGAAAACAAAATAAGTAGATGATTTAATGGAAGTAAATAATTTGGCGTCAGCGGGGAAGGCTTATTCGACTTGCGACAATGGCGAGGGGCTTTGTCGGGGTAACGACAAAGCCAGGGCAGCGCAGCCGTCGCTGCCGGCGGGTGCGCGTCTGCCCATCAATCGCTGCAATCTGCCGGCGGTGATCCTCGGCAGCCTCACCTTTCAGAAGCATCCGGCGCCGCTCAAACTCGATGGCGTGGAAGAGCTGAATCACGCCCTGTTCGAGCGCCTCGACCGCCTCACCTTGTCCCATCACCGGGCCGAGGCTTTCGATATCTATATGGAAACCGCCTTCCGCCTCTGTCATCTCGACGAGGCCGGCCTCTCGGGAAACAAGGCCAAGGGCCGTGCCAAGGCCAACTGGCGTCGCATCGTGCGTGGCTGGGCCTTCGACCCGGATGGCCGCGAGGCGGCGGTGCTCAAGGGCTGGGTGGAATCGCGCTTCGGCCTGACGCCGCGCCATCACCGCGAACCGCTGCGCGACCCGTCCTCCGCCGCCTACAGCCGCTACATGGAGATGCGCACCCAGGGCATCTATGGCACCAACGCCCTCGAATCCCAGCTTGATCTCATGTACGCCTATTGCCAGTACGAGTTCGCCCGCCAGGCGCCGACCCAGACCCATCTGCGGCTGTTTCGCGGCGTCAATCGCCTCGATGCCTTCGAGGAACTGGAAGACTGTAGCCCCCGCGAAGCCGGTGACCGGTGCGGCGCCGTGCTGCTCAACAACATCAACTCCTTCAGCCGCAATCGCGAGCGGGCCGGCGAGTTCGGCGATTACATCCTGGTCACCAACGTCCCTGTGGCAAAGGTGATTTTCCATTCCGCCCTGCTGCCCGGCGTGTTGCAGGGTGAGGATGAAATGCTGGTGGTGGGCGGCGCTTACGAAGTCGCTTGGACGACTTTTTGAACTGAAAACCTATTCACCGCAGAGGCGCCGAGGCGCGGAGAAAAGCGACGCAGAGAAAGTCGAAGACGAGATGGTGGGTGATGACGGGTGTTGCTCTGCGTTTCCTCTGCGCCTCCGCGCCTCTGCGGTAGGGTTTGATGTGTGGTCTTTAGGTCTGTCGCAAACACGACAATGCGTTCGGCTGCCGGGTAAAGCCATATGATTTGACGGGCTTTTTTTGTTGGCCCGGAAATTGCGACAAGGGAGGCTATTCCATAGCGAGGCCTTCCATGAGCCCAGAACTTACAACCCAACTGATCGCCGGCATCCAGGACGGGAGCATCGTTCCCTACCTTGGCCCCGGCGTTCTCGCCGACGTGCGCAATGTCGCCGACGGCCGTCCGATTCCCGCCGACAGCGATTCCCTGATTCTTGCCATGAACGACGGCCGCCCCATGGCGCCCAAGCTCATGTACGAGTTTTCCCGCGCCGCCATGAACGTTGAACTCAAGCGCGGTCGCAGCACGGTGAACAAGTTTCTCACCCGCACCTACGGCGAGACCGAATGGACCCGTGGGGCAGTTCATGACTGGCTCAAGACCCTCAAGCCCGCCTACGTCATCGACATCAACCGCGACACCCAGTTGCAGGATTCCCATGTCGGTATCCCCCACACCCTGGTGACGGGCATCTCCCGCCTCGGCGGCACCGACTACCGCTTCAAGCTGTTTGAATACGATGGCGAAACCTACCGGGAAATTCCGGTGGAGGAGGCCAAGCCGCAATTCCCGGTGCTGTTCAAGCCCATGGGCAGCCCCAAGCCGCAGCCCAACTACATCGCCTCCGACGCCGACTACGTGGACTACATCACTGAGCTGATGGGCGGCTTTGCCGTGCCCGGTTTCGTCAAGAAGCTGCGCACCGGGAAGCGCTACGTGTTTCTCGGCATGCGCTTCAACCGCGACACCGAGCGCATGGTCATGTCCGACATCATCTACGGCGCCGACAGCCAAGCCGGCTGGGCGCTGATTCCCGAGGCCAACGACAAGGAGCGTCGCTTCTGCGCCAAGATGGGCGTGGAGATTGTGGATGCCGATGTCCTTGACTTGATGGCCGCCGAAGCGGCTTTGGCGTGATCCGAATTTACTCTTTCTCTCTCCATCCATAAGGTGACAACAATGCTGCTCGACCAGTATGAAAAAGACGGCCTATTCTTCAACATGAACTTCAAGGAAGCTGCCGGCGCTGGCCTTTCCGCCTATCGCGGCGAGTTCATCCTCAAGGAAGGCGAAGTCGGCGACGCCCAGGGCCGTCGCAAGCCGCCCTCAGAGGTCATGAAGCACTCCATCCTGTTGTGCGGCGCCGACAAGATCAAGTTCGCCTCCGGCTGTCTCGACGAACTCGCCCAGCTCGGACTGGTGATCGAGACGTTCAAGAGCGGTTTGGCCGCCGACACTCTCGCTATCTTCTTCGTGATGAACATCGGCAAGCCGATGCTGATCGAGGCCGAAGGCGCCACCCTGGCTGTGGTTCCGATGATCGAAGGTCTGGCCTGGAACGAACTGATGGAAATGACCGGCCTCGAAAAGGGTGACTTCAAGGGCCAGGGCAGCGGCGAGAAGGTCGTCACTCTATATGACGCCGTAAAGGGCCTCAAGCTCAAGGGTGACAAGGTTTCCCTTACCGACGCCCTGACCCAGACCATCGTCGTCAAGCGCGAAATGCGCGGTCCGATTTAACCGAAATTCCTCACCACAGAGACACAGAGGCACAGAGAAAGGCCAGAAATCACAACAGCGAACCGCCTTCATTGAGGGTGTTCAGTGATGCTCCGGTTTGCTTCTCCTCTGTGTTCTCTGTGCCTCTGTGGTTCAAATACGGTTTTCAGGGCTACATCTTGATGTTGGGCATCTCGAAGCGCCAGCAGTTGCGTTCGCAGGGCTGCGAGAAGGTCTGGGCGGGCTGAGCCCAGGTCGGGTCGGGTTTGAAGTCGCGCACCCAGTCCGGCACCTGGTCGGCGGCCATGGGTTTGGCGATGCCGTAACCCTGGGCAAGTTCACAACCGAGTTGCAGCAGCAGCGCGCCGTGTTCGGCGCTTTCCATGCCTTCGGCCACCACTTGGCGGCGGAAGGCGCTGGTGAGGCCGATGATGCTTTCGATCACCGCCATGTCTTGCGGGTCGTTGAGCATTTTGGAAATGAAGCTGCGGTCGATCTTCAGGGTCTGGGCCGGCAGGCGATGGAAGT
>Ga0316605_10000521_pt1 | contig 26657 bp, 24 predicted proteins | sample OWC_soil_day20_n_FD_207666 | JGI IMG/M metagenome (GOLD analysis project Ga0316605, IMG submission 207666) | Wetland soil microbial communities from Old Woman Creek delta, Ohio, United States - OWC_soil_day20_noCT | ecosystem: Environmental > Terrestrial > Soil > Wetlands | place: USA: Ohio...
TCGAGGCCTTCATCAACCTCATCAACTTGGCGATTGACGAAAAATCCCCCTACACCGGCGGCCACTGCCAGCGGGTTCCCTCCCTGACCATGATGCTGGCCGAGGCAGTGAATGCCAGCGGCGACGGTCCCCTGGCGGACTTCAACATGTCCGACAAGGACCGATACGAACTCAAGATCGCCGGCCTGCTCCACGACTGCGGCAAGGTGACAACGCCGGTGCACGTGGTGGACAAGGCCACCAAGCTGCAAACCATTTTTGACCGCATTCAACTCGTGGACACCCGCTTCGAGGTTCTGCGCCGCGATGCCGAAGTGCGCGCCCTCTCGCGCATGCTCGAAGCGCGCGAGAAGCAGGACGTGGAAGCGGAAGCGCACATCTGGGAAGAGTACGAAGCCGAATCCCGCGCCATCGACGACGACCGGGACTTCCTGCGCAAGTGCAATATCGGCGGCGAAGCCATGAAGCCCGAGGACCAGCAGCGGGTGCGTGACATCGGCCACCAGCGCAAGTGGCGTAACGTCGAGGGTGTCGAAGCCGACTTCCTCACCGCCGAGGAAGTGGAAAACCTCTCCATCCGCGCCGGCACCCTGACGCAAAAAGAGCGCGAGATCATCAATTACCACATCGTCGCCACCATCAAGATGCTGGAGCAACTGCCCTGGCCCAAGCACCTCAAGAACGTGCCCGAATACGCCGGCGGCCACCACGAGCGCATGGACGGCAAGGGTTACCCCAAGGGGCTGACCCGCGAGCAGATGTCGGTCCAGGCCCGCATCATGGGCATTGCCGACATCTTCGAGGCCCTCACCGCCCGCGACCGCCCCTACAAGCACGGCATGAAGCTGACCCAGGCCCTGTCGATCCTTGAAAACTTCAAGAACAATGGCCATATCGACCCGGATTTGCACGACGTGTTCGTCAAGCAGCAGGTCTACCTCGACTACGCCAAGCAATACCTTAACCCGGAGCAGATCGACGTCTCGGCGGAGTAAGAAGATTTGGGCGCTTATGGTAAAGCGACACCTTATTTGCCATAACCGATCCTCCCGATGAGTACCCAAAGTACTGCAAGGGCCGTGAGGGTGGCTCAGTGTCCCTCGCGGTTGCTTAGCTTTACGGTATGTAGTAACGTTTCTACATTATCCGAGGAGGTGGCTCCATGACGATCACAACCCTGTCCAGCCGTGAGTTCAATCAGGATGCCGGTCGCGCCAAAAAGGCCGCCAAGGATGGCCCGGTGTTCATCACTGACCGGGGCCGGCTTGCCCATGTGTTGCTGACGGTCGAGGAATATCAGCGCCTCTCGGGGGCATCGTCCAGCATCATTGACATGCTGGCCATGCCGGCCGCAGCAGACATCGACTTTGCGGCGCCCCGCGCCCAGGGGATTGCGAAGCCGGCGGACTTTTCCTGATGTACCTGCTGGACACCAATGTTGTTTCCGAGTTGCGCAAGGCCAAGGCCGGCAGAGCCGACCCCAACGTGACCGCCTGGGCCAGTGGAGTTCCTTATGGCGGTCTGTTCATATCTGCCATCACCATATTGGAATTGGAAATGGGCGTGTTGCTGGTGGAGCGTCGCGATGCTGCACAGGGAGCGATCTTGCGGGACTGGCTGGACCAGCATGTGATGCCCGCCTTCCATGATCGAATCTTGCCCATTGACGCAGCCGTCGCCCGGAGATGCGCCCGTCTCCACGTTCCCGACCCCCGAGCCGAACGGGATGCCCTGATCGCTGCCACGGCACTCGTGCATGGCATGACCGTGGTGACCCGCAATATCGGCGACTTTCAGTCCACCGGGGTACCGCTGTTGAATCCATGGGGTGGCCATTAAAAACCATCCAATCCTCAACCCGATTGCCAAATACACCCGACAACTGCCGTTTTTCGTCACATGGGTGCGCAATTCGTCATGGGCTAAGTGCTTGGCCGTGACGTGAGTCACGAAAAGTCAGGGTTCACGCCCTGGAAAATATGGCACAAGCTTTGCTAAACTAGGGCAGGCGGATTTCCGTCCCGACTCGAAAAGGAGAGTTCCAAATGATCAAGCGTACTCAAAAGGGTTTCACCCTGATCGAACTGATGATCGTGGTTGCGATTATCGGTATTCTGGCTGCCATCGCCATTCCCGCGTTCAGCGATTATCAGAAGAAGGCAAAAGACTCGGCTGCCAAGGCTGATGCTAAGAATGCCATCACCGTTGTCCTCGCTGCAACAGCTTAATAGAAGGGAACTGACATGAAAAAGGTAATTATTGGTCTGTCGCTGGCTGTCATCTCTTCCATGACCTTCGCCGCTGACTTGAATGCCGGAGCAAAAACCACGGTGACGAACTCCACTCCCGCCACCGGTGTTACGGCTGGTAATGTTAGTTGTGACATGGTTGCTTCGACGGAAACTGCGACCATTCAGCTTTCCAAGGACGTGGTTGGTTCAATTGATTGCACGTCAACGGCAGCAGGTATTGCTACCGCGCATCCGGGCGGTAAGGGTAATGTCTATGGTGCGTCATCAAATGGCGGTAAGTTGAGCGAGGCAAAGCAGGCCGCTGAGTTTACAAATGCAGCCGCTGCTGTGGGTGTCACTGCTACCCAAGCCACCGCCATGAAGAGCGCCAGCTAATAGAGTTAGCAATTCGGAGTCAATTCGGGGACAGACCACGTTTGTCGACCTGATAAGCAACTCCCCAATGCCCCGTCCCCGAAAGAGGACGGGGTATTTTTTTGTGCTGGAAATATAGGCTTTGCATTACCATTTGCATGTTTTCAGCTCATCATCCATTCCAGAGGAAACCCCATGCGCGAGTTCTTGTACTCCGCCATCTATATCGGCGTTCGTGGCCGGGCGATCCACGGCATATTTCTGCTCGGTTTCTGTCTGCTCGGTTTCAGCTATCTGGCGGCTGGTTTTTCTCCGCGCCAACCCCAAGCGGTGGCCCTCGACGTGGGTCTTTCCTTCCTACGCTTCAGCCTGGTGCTGCTTGCCATTTTCTGGGTGCAGGAACTGGTGGGCAAGGAGTTCGAGCGCAAGACGGTGCTGGTGGCTTTCGCCTACCCGGTGCCGCGTAGCAGTTACCTGGTTGGTCGCTATTTTGGCGTTGTTGGCCTGCTGCTGATCGCCGGGCTGATACTCGGTCTGTTTCTGTGGTGGGTGGTGCTGGTGTCCGACCACGGTTATGCCCAGGGACGTGCGGTGGACCTGGGCTGGCCGTTCGCATTGGCGGTGCTGGGGGTGGTGATTGATGCGGCGGTGGTGGCGGCGTTTACTCTGTGTATTGCCTCCCTGTCCACCGTGACTCTGCTGCCTCTCGTCCTGGGCGGGCTGTTCGCCATTATCAGTCGCGCACTGGGCCCCATTCTCGATTACCTGCGCCACGGGGCTGACGGCGACCGGCAAATGGCGGAAAACTTTGGCCCCATCTTGGGCCTCGCCCAGTGGGGGCTGCCGGACCTCTCCCGGCTCGATTGGCGCGTCGGGCCGCTTTATCAAATGAATGTGCCTTGGGATACGCTGGCCTGGTCGGTGGCGATGGCGCTGAGCTACGTCGGCCTGATGCTGGCCCTGGCGGTATTTTCCTGTCGTCGCCGGGAACTGCTCTGAGCATGGCGCTTACCTGGCGATGGGTGCTGACGGGTCTGCTGGCGGCGGGCCTCTACTGGGGGAGCGTGGCCCGCCTTGAGGGCGTGACGCGCTCCGACATGGAGTTGGGTACCCTGGTCAAGCTGCCCTTGTTCATTGATGTGGCCCTGGCAGGGGGGGATGGCTACATGGCGGCCAATATTGGCGCGGTGCGGGCCATGACCGCGTCGGTGGATGAGCAGAGCCAGCAGGGGGCCGGCCTGAAGGTACTGGCGGAGGTTGAGATGGACGTATCGCGCCTCAATCCTGGTCATGAAGACAATTATTACGTGGCCGTCGCTTCGCTGGTAGGGACGGCGGAGCACAAGTCCGGTATGTGGATACTGCGGCGGGCGATTGATGCCCGTCCCTACGACTTCATTCCGCCCTTCTTCTACGCGGTGTATCGCATGCACTACGACAAGGAGATACTCGACGGTGCAAAGTGGATGCGCCTCGCCGCCGCCCGCAGCAGCGATGAGCGGAATGCCATGGCTCTGGAAAAGACGGCGGCGCGCTGGGTTCAGCGCGGCAGCGATCCGCTGATGGCGGCCAAGGTGCTGGATGCCATGGCCAGCGAGGCGCGGCACGGTTCCCTGCGCGACTATATTGCCAAGCGCGCGACTCAGGCGCGGCAACTGGCAGAACTCCAGGAGGCGGCGCAGCACTATGGCGAGAAGACCGGCAAGCCCCCGTCAACCCTGGACGCTTTGGTGGCGTCGGGATTCTTGTCCGCCTTGCCTGCGGATCCGGTGGGCATGGGTTACGAACTGGACAAAAAAGGCGTTCCCGCGATACGCGCGAACAAGCCGAGGAGATAGAGACGTGAATGCGATTGTTCTCGATCAGGTGAGCAAGACCTACAAGAAAAGCTGGGGACGCGGGGCTTTCCTTGCCGTGGATGGAATTTCCCTTGTGGTGGCGGAGGGGGAGGCGTTCGGTTTCATTGGCGCCAATGGTGCTGGCAAGAGCACCACCATCAAAATACTGACCGGCGCCTTACAGGCCAGCGCTGGCAGCGCCAGTGTTCTGGGACGCCCGGTTGCCGACCCGCTGTCGCGTCACGGTCTGGGCTATGTGCCGGAAAACCCCTGTTTGCCTGATCTGCTGACGCCCTTCGAGATACTCTCGATGGGAGTGCGTTTGCATCGGCTCGGGACGGATCGGCCGGATGCCCATGTTATGGGCTGGCTAGAGCGTTTCTCCCTTGCGCAGGTGGCGAAGAAGCCGATCCGTACCTTTTCCAAGGGCATGACACAGCGCGTCGCCTTAGCCCATGCCATGGCGGTGCGGCCACGCTTGCTGATCCTCGACGAACCTCTTTCCGGCCTTGATCCCATCGGCCGGCGCGAGGTGGTGGACATCATTGCCGAGTACAACCAGCAGGGTGGCACGGTGTTTTTTTCCTCCCATGTGCTGCACGACGTGGAATATCTGGCGGATCGCTTTGGTCTCATCCATCAGGGCCGACTGCTGACTGTCCGCTCGCCCCAGGAACTCGCAGCGGAACGGGCCGATCGCTTTGTGGTCAGTTTCCAATCTGATGCGGCAGTGGATGGCGCGAGCCATGTTCGCGCCCAGCAGTACGAGAAGGAGATGCCACAACACGAGCTTCCGGCCTTCCTTCAACGGCTTGAGGTTGTCGGCGCCCGTCTGCTCGGGGTAAGGCATGCGGTGTCGCTGGAGACGGTGTTTCTTGATCTGGTGCGTTCGGGCGGCGATCGGCCGGACGTCCGCTAGCCCCGTGGCCAGCCTGCCCTTGGGGCGGTTTCGACACACCGACTTGATGCCGGTATCGCGCCGCTTGTCACTGAGAGGCATGTTGCTGGGCCTGGCGTGTTTCACCTTGTGGCTGAACGCCAATCCCTACATCGGCATTGACCATGATGCGCGTCTTTACGCGCTGATGGCGTTTCGCTGGGTCAATCCGGAGGCCTATCTGCGCGATCCCTGGTTTGCCTACGGCTCTCAGGATGCTTACTCGATTTTCTCGCCGCTGCTTGCCCAAGTCTTTTTGCTTTTTGGTGTGGCCAAGGGGGCGCTGCTGGCGACCCTGACTCAGGGGGTGCTGTTTGCGCTCTCCGCCCTGGTATTGGCGCGGTCAGGCTTGGGGCGGGCTGGATATGGCCTCGCGGCCATGGTGATGGTGTCTTTCCCACTTCTCTACTCACCGTCCGACATGCTGTATGTGACGGAAGGGTTCGTGACCGCACGGGGTTTTGCGGTGCCTCTGTCGCTGATGGGATTGGCATTCTCGGTAAGGCGGCGCTATCTCCCGGCGCTATCGTTCCACGTGCTGGCCTTCTCGTTGCATCCGATCATGGCCCTGGCGCCGGCTGCCGTCAGTTTTCTCCTTGGCCTGGATGGGGCCTGGCGCCGTCGTCTGGCGCTTGCCGGCGTGGTGGGCTATGTCAGCCTGCTGTACGCCGGAACGCGAGGGTGGGTGCCGGTGATTGACGGCGTGTGGCGTTTCTTTGTCGAGCCTGCGCCTTTGATTTTTGTTGGCAACTGGGTTGCCGGAGATGCGGGCAGGCTTGCCTGCCAAGTGGCGTTTCTGGTGCTTGCCGGTCGCCTGGGAACCTGCCGGCTTCGGCCTCTGTACCAAATGACGGCCCTGGTAGCGGTGCTGGGCGTGGCATTTTCCCTCCTCGCCGGCGCTGTCCCCGTGGTCCTGGCGATGCAGGCGCAATTCTGGCGCGGACTCTGGTTGCTGCAACTGATTGTGCTGCTGGCGGGTACGGACTTGTTTCTCCGGCACCTGCTGCGCTGCCACGCCCGCTTTCGCCGACTGGCGGCGCTCCTGGCCATGTCGCTGTCGCTTGCTTTCTTGCTTGCGCCTTGGCTGGCGCTACTCTTGATGTTGCTGATGGTGCTGACGAAGCCGGCAGGGAGCCGGGCAGTGCTGGTGCGCATGGAGTTGCATCTGCGCACTCATCCTGCGGCATACATCGTAGCCCTAGCCGGCGTCGGGGTGTTGCTGCTCCCCTTCTGGGCGATGGAGGTTGCCAGCCGGACCAAGACTATCGTGACGGTAGGCCTGGTCAATGAGTTCATCGTCGGCTTCTGGCGCAATGCCGGCCTCGGCGTGGTGGCTCTGATCTGGTGGCGGCTGAGGCGGCGCAGAGGTCAGGTCGCCTTTTCGCTGTTGCTCGTTGCCGCGCTGCCTTTTGCCGCGCTGAACTGGGATATGCGCTCGGCGGGCCAGAAGGCTGCCGAAGCCCACTACGATCCAGCCGGGCAACACAGCCCGTTCGCTGGCTGGATACATCCAGGCAGCACGGTTTACTGGCACGAAAGTCCGGAGAAAGTTTGGCTGCAACTGACCACCGCCGGCTATGCCAGCACGACTCATGTGACGGGGATGGTGTTTTCGCGGACCCGCACCGAGCTTCTTCATGAACGCCTGGGGCGCGTGGCTCTTGCGACGCGACGCGACGCGGCACGTTATCTGGACAAGGACTGGCGCGACGTCATGGCGGGTTTGCCGGGCCAGATGCAGCACATGTCGCTGGTGCGCTACAACGTCCTTGAGAGTTATGAAGTCGCCGGCCGCCTCAGTCGCAATGGCATCCGGCTGCTGTGCGGTGACCCCGAACTAGACTTTGTTGTCGATCAGCTGCGTCTGGAGGGGAACTACGCCGCAGTGGCGGATCAGGCGCAAGCGGGAAGCAAGGAGCCGTACTACCTCTATCGCTGTGCCGATCTGCGACGTTAGTGGTTCGATTCCGTCTGCTTTTCCTCGTGGTACTCATCGTCCACGTTGATCGACCAAATGGATGATTTGTCCGTTGCCCCCGAGAGGATGGCTTCCACCGCCAGTTTGGCCGTCAGCATGGAGTGATCCTGGTTGTTATAGCGGTGCATGCCGTTGCGTCCTACCAGGAAAAGGTTGGTGAACGTGTCGGTGTGGCGGCGGAGGACATCGAATTGATCGTAGCTACCAAAGTAAGCCGGATAGGCCTTGGGAATACGCTCAACGTGAAAGTCGAGCGCATCGGCGGTGTTGATGAGGTCGATCTTGGCAAGTTCGGCGATGGCAAAATGCCCCATGTCGTCGTCAGATAGCCGCCACAGGTCGTCGCCTTCCTGGCAGAAATATTCGAGACCGAGCCAAATGGTATCGGCGTCCCGCACCATGGCTGGACTCCAGTTGTTGAAGATTTGCAGTCGTCCGAGTTTGACGTCCGGCTCCTGAATGTAGATCCAGGTATCGGGGACGAGATTGGCGCGGTGGCCGGCGAGTTGGCCGCGGCTGGGCCTGAGTTTTTTCACCAGCACACCGACGGTGAGAAAGTCGCGATAGCACAGCCCGGCGGCCACTTCCCGTACCGGCGCGGGAGCGACCGGCGCGAGGCCGAGAACCAGGTCACGCACTGGCATGGTGGAGATGACGTGGTCGCAGGAAATTTCCTCGCGCTTGCCGTTGCGATCCTCTGCCACCACCGACGTGATACGACCATCCTCGTGGCGCAATTCCTTGACCGTGAGCCCGTGGCGTATCTCGCCGCCCTTGGCACGAACCAATTCCGCTACCACCTGCCACATCTGGCCCGGTCCGAACTTGGGGTAAAGAAAGCGCTCAATCAGACTGGTATTGACGCCCTTCTGATCCACGCTGGCGCCGGATCCCCGGAACAGTTTACGCACCGCATGGCCAATGGCCTTGGTGATGGAGAGTCCCTTGATGCGCTGGGCGCCCCATTCGGGACTGATATCGCGGCAGGGAACGCCCCACACCTTTTCGGTGTAGTCCTTGAAGAAGGTGCGATACAACTCGCCGCCGAAGCGATTGACGAAAAAGTCTTCCAAGTGGCGCTCGGGAGTGCGCTGGAAAAGCATGGCGAAGATGTAGCTGAATCCGATTTTCGTCAGCCGGACCAGGCCCAGATTGCCCATGGTGTTGGCCGAAAGGGAGATCGGATAATCGAAGAACTTGCGCAGGAAGTAGATGCGCGAGAGGCGGGGACGGATCAGGAGGTGGCGGTCGTTGACGGGCATGACGCTGAGACCGTCGGTGTTCTTTTCCAGGGCCACGGGAAGAATTTCCCGCCACCAGTTCATCACCCAGTCGGACTTGGAGAAGAAGCGATGGCCACCGATGTCCATGCGGTTGCCCTGATGGTTGATGGTGCGTGAGATGCCGCCGACGTCATCGAGGGACTCGATGATGATGGGGGTTGCGCTATCGGACCGGCGCAGCAGTTCCAAAGCGGCGGTAAGACCGGCTGGGCCGGCGCCGATAATGAGGACGCGCTGGTTTATTGGAAATCGCTCTATGAGCATCTATGGTAGGTGGGGCAAATTGGGCTATGAAAGGAGGTGATGTGAGGTTGATAAATGCTCTGTGTCTTCAGGCGACGTATCAAGGGTCGTTCCATGGTCTGCAATATGGAGGCACGTACGACTATTTTGAACTGATATTATCGGTCTCGGTATCAGGCTCGGCGGATGTTACTGGCACGGTGCGTATAACTTGAGAAAAATTGGAAGAGATACAGGAGTGGCCGTCTGGATAGAAAAGAGAGCGGTTGGCATCCTGCTAATCGGTTGGGTGGTTTGCGCGTCGATATGGCATGCGTTTGGACCAATCTCGGGGGTGTATTCCTTTGATGTTGCGTTGAATATATTTGCGCGAGAGATGGCCGAGCCGTGGGCTTGGGAGATCGTTCTATTTACGGCAATCATTGCGGTGGTGATAACGCCTGGACGGATTGGCTATTGGGTTACCGCGCTGGAGTCAGTAAGTCGTTCGGACGCATGTAGATCATTGGTGTGGGCGGTATTTTGCGTCGTGGTCGTTGGCGCCCCTCGATCATTTCTTTCAACATTCTCGCTCATGCTTTGCGTAGCCCTATGGGGATTGTTCACCCCATATCCCCGGTTGTTGCGTCAGTTCGCCTCGGGCGTTGTCGGCTACTTGGTTGTCGGGTACGCGTTTACTATGTACAAGTCCGCAATTTTCTGGGACCGAATGTCTTGGGATAACGAATTAATTGCGGCTGACAGGTGGTTGTTTGGTAACTTGCCCCATCGAATGTTCGCGGCGTGGGCACAAGCTTCTCCCGAATTGCTGGCATTAGTCGACTCCGCATATCTGAAGCTCTTCGCAATCATGGTCGCCATCTTGGCGTATTGCGTTGTTGCGGAAGGTCGGGAATTGGCTGAACGTTACCTGCGGGGGCTAAGCGTACTGTATTTGCTTGGTGCCGTAAGCTATTTCGCCCTTCCGGCCTGGGGACCATTTCAGTCCGATTTTGGTGCTTTCCCACCGGAAATATGGGACCCTAAATTGTGGAGGGTTGCCAATATACAAGCCTTCATCCTGGAAAATTCGCAGCGCATGGCGATGGGGCGCGGAGATATGGGCACCATCTACCCATTTGCATTTGTCGCTGCCATGCCATCACTGCATATTGCCGTGCCTGCATTAGGCTTTTGGTTGTTACGGCCGAGGCCACAATCCATGTTGATAACGATCCCGTTTTGTGTTGCGACTGCAATTGCGGCCTTGGCTACTGGGATGCACTACGGTGTCGATCTTTTGGCTGGAATTGTGTTGGCATGGGTTGCGGTACGAGTGGAGAAAGCAACCAGAAAGTGAGTGACTCCTCGGCAATCGCTATGCTGCTTTGTTGGTTCAGAGTTTGAGCCTGTTGAATAGGGATTCAGGAATGAATTTGATCACGGCCATGATGACCCTCCAGAACCCTGGAACGTAGATTTCTCCATTTCGTTTCTCAAAAGCCTTGACGATTTGCTGTGCTACTCCGCTGGCGCTTGCCCAAAGAGGGCCCTTTTTAAAATCTGCGGTCATCGGCGTGTCGACGAAACCTGGCTTTATGGTGAGTACGCGCACTCCCGCTGGGTATAACCGCTGCCGAACTCCCTGTAAGAAAATCGAGATCGCGCCTTTGGCCGTTCCGTAGACGTAATTCGACTGTCTTCCCCGGTCACCAGCCACCGAACTGATGACACCGAGGGCGCCATGCTTTTGGTGCTCGAATACGTTGGCAAGATGAGTAACAAAAGAAAGAGTGCTAATCAGATTAGTGTGCAGCTCGTGCTGGGTGATCTGGAAGTTGTGCTCACATGCTTTTTGGTTGCCAAGTGTTCCGTGGGCAATCAGGACAATGTCCAGTCCGCCAAGAATCGAAATCGCCGTGTTGATAACGTTTTGGTGTTGGCCAACATCGTTAGCATCAAGCACCGAATAGCTAGCATTTTGGGCACCACGCACAAGCAAATCGGAAGTTATGGCTTTTAGGCGCTCTTCATCTCGAGCGATAAGGTAGAGGTGGCTTCCTTCTTCAGCCCAAATCCTCGCCGCCGCCGAGGCTATTGCTGAGGTGGCGCCGATAATGAGAATCTTCTTCATAGCAATCCTAGGCGTTGAGACTGAAGCGAGGAGAATTTGCCGAGGGCATGGTATTTCTCACGTATGCCTTGGAATTCTTCCCACCGGGAGTACGTTGCCTTAAACATCGCTTCGCTCATGCGCGCATCCTTGGCAAGATACAGTCGTCCGCCATAGTCGTGGACGAGACGATCTAGTTTCTCCAACATAGAAAAAACCACCGGGTCGGCATTGAAGTCCAGCGCAAGTGTGTAGCCATCCATTGGAAATGAGAGATGGTTCTGATTCGCCTTGCCGAGCCGCTTCAGTACGGCAAGGAAAGATCCCCTGCCTGAAGCGGCAATGTGCTCAAGTATCGTCGCGATGCCCGGTAAGCCAACAGCAGAGGGAATGACAAGCTGATATTGCAGGAACCCCTTGCTCCCATACAGGCGGTTCCAGCCGATGACTTTGTCCAATGGAAAAAAGAAAGGTTCGTGGCCGATGCATTGCGTAGTCGGAGTACTCGGCGCCTTACCGTAATAGAGGGTGTTGAAAGCCTTGACGGAATATTGGTTGACAAGGTTGGGCGGCAAACGCGGCGGAAGGGGAATTAATGGCTCTTGCTTTAACGCGAGCAATCCATCATCAGCATGTTCCCCAAGCATGACAACTGAGCGTCCAAGGTGCTTGTCTCGCGCCAAGCAGTCAATCCAGGCGACGGAATAGGTGGAGGAGGCGTTTTCGTCAAACGCGGCAAGGGCCGAATGCAGGTCCGGCACCCTAATGGTTGTCAGGTTGATGCTACTGGAGCGGATTGGTTTAAGACGCAGCTTTGCACTCAAGATCACGCCGGTCAACCCCATTCCACCGCAAGTTGCGTGGAAGAGGTCGGAATGTTCGGTTGGGGAAGCGCAGATTCGCTCCCCATTTCCCAGCAGCATGTCAATTGATTCAATGTGCTCGGTGAACGTGCCTTCAATGTGGTGGTTTTTCCCATGAATGTCACTGGCGATCGCTCCGCCGATAGTGACATGGCGTGTTCCCGGGGTAACAGGGAGGAACCAACCTCTTGGCATAAATACTCTGAGTATCTCCTCAAGGGTTACACCGGATGCACAACTCAAACTACCAGTTTCTTCATCAAAGGAGAGAAAACAGTCAAGGAAGCGAGTGTCGAGAATTATGTCAGCTAGGCTACTATCCCCATAGCTCCGCCCCAGGCCCCGCGCAATAAGCTTTGGCGACGCGGAGATGAATTGTCGGGACGCGGCAAAACTAGTCGGCGATTCGACAAGTGCCTCGGTTTGCGGGAACCTTCCCCAGCCGAATACTTGACTCATGTTATGCCAGCAGAAGCGGGAGTTCTGGTGACAAAAACAAATCGCTTATCAAGAAAATACTTGATTATGTACCCCATGGCGAGTCCTAGAACTGCTCCAACATAGCGCATTGTGTCAGTGCCGAATACGTAATGGAAGGTGTATTCGACGGACCAGAACAAGGCCGTAGTTATTATGCCCAAGCTTGAGTAGAGGACAAATAGCTTGCTATCGTGAGAAAAACCATCTGATTCGAAATAGAAAATGTGGCGCTTCTCCAATACATACTTGATTGGCAGGCCAGCCACAGTGCCCAATGCGATGGATAGCTCAATGCAAAGTGGTCCCCGATAGAGCCAAATAACCAGTGCTTGGCAGCCAATGTTCGCCAGCGTGGCAACGCTGGCGAATAAGGAGTAGAGGACCGCAATACGTAGGGCGCCGGAAATCATTTCATCACCCTGGCAAGAAGGAATACCCCGATTACAAGAGATCCAATGATCCAACTGACTCTGTCCTTCAAGGCGAAAACAATCGGGTCGTGGTGCATTTCCCCGCGGTGAGCAATCAGCCAAGCCCTTGAAATCCAGTAAAGTAGAAATGGACATGCCGACCAAATAATTTCAGGGGTGGCGTAGAGTTCTGCGGTGTGTTTGTCTTGAATATAGAGTGCAAGCACGAGAACCGCGATATAGCCAGCTGCCGTGCCTAGACTGGAAACGATACTCATGTCTTCAGGATAGTAGCCGCGACCGCGAATCTGGTCACGAATTCCAGCGCCCAGGGCGCCGTAGAGTTCTCCATAGCGCTTGATGAAGGCAAGGCTGAGGAACAAAAACATGGAAAATGCCAAAAGCCAGAATGATAGGGGAACAGGAACCGCTACAGCACCTGCAATAATGCGCAGCGTATACAGCATGGCCAACCCGAGAACATCAAGCATGACTATCTGCTTGAGGCGCAGAGAATAAGCAATCGTGAGTGAGAAATAGCAGGCGAGGACAATGGTAAAAATTGGCGGTAGCAAGCATAGCGCAATGACAAATGCCGCAACCAATAGAGTCGGCCACATTGCCCACCCTAGTCCTAGATCAAGATGGCCGGCGGCGAAAGGACGGCGGCATTTCCGTGAGTGGTGGCGGTCATGCTCGATGTCGAGCAGGTCGTTGAGAATATAGGCACTTGATGCCGTTAGGCCAAATACCACAAATGCTAATACCGTCTGTATTGTCCCGCTAAGGGAGGATTGGACTTGATGGGCTGCTAAGTATGGTACGAAAACGAGGAAATTCTTCATCCACTGGTGCAATCGCACTGCCTTCAGCAATGAAGTTAGGCGTGGCGGATTTCCTTTGCTGAAAACGGTGATGAGATTGCATAGAGTTGCCGTGTGCTGGATTTTCCGCTGAGAGTCCGATACCAGGTGGCCGTTGTTTGCAGCGGAAAACACGGCCGTGCTGCTCTTGTGGGCACCAACGTAGTCGAACCCCTTCTCGCCAAAATGCTGAACCAGAAGAATTCTTTTTCGCAGGCCTGCAGAAGAACCATCCGCGTTGGCGACAAGAACTTGGTCGAACAAGTTGAGATGCTGTGCGATACGACCCGCAATTGAAGACGAACCGGCGGTAATGAGAATGAGCTGACTACCGGCAGCCTTTTGGAGGCGGAGCCAAGCTAGGAGTTTCTGGTTGTAGGGAAGCGTCTCCACATCGAGTTGCAAGGTGTCGATGAGGCTCTCGGGAACCTGAGTCCTTCCTCCCAGAAGCAAGGGCAGCATAAAGGCCATGCGCCAAGGTTGATGGCTAACAAGTTGGTTCTGCTCTTCGGCAAACAAGCTTGTATTTGTCAATGCGTCGTCCAAATCAACAACAATGGGGTGACGCGATGAAGTAGTCTGGACCATGGCTGAAACTAATGGCGCCCCTGGCGGAAAACGACGGGATGACGTCTAGAGGGGCGGGGTGGCAACGGAAAAATGGTGGAATGCTATAAAACGTCGCGAAAGTAAAGCGACAGATGGCTGGATGCCACATTTATGGCCGCAAGGATGGCTCATTCTATCTGCTTACGGTCTGAAGCGGATTCTCCATGGCTCCTTGATAACGAGTGCACTCAGAATGTGGAATGGTGGGGTGCTCAGTTCAGGCTTTCGTTAATCTAGCAACGCTCACTGTTGTCAGATGTCGTGGCCACACTTGATACGGCGCTGAATGGTGAAGGCCGCAATAAGGGCTAGCGCCGCGAGAACAGCCGTTAGGCGAAGGAAGGGGGGGCTATAAGTAACCTCCAAGGTTCCGGCTGCGTGGGGCGGGATCTGGGTTGAAAGGAAAACTCCGTCCACGGGTTCAATCGGTAGGGGGGTACCATTAAGCGATATGCCTACGCCCGAATAGGTCGGGCGTGAAAATACAATTCGCAATAATTTGTCGGAAGTGTTTTCAACTTGAAGACTTTCATGCATGGCCGATGTGTTGGGCGCGGATGCCGAAATGCTTAGTGGAGCTTCGGCCCAGGTTACGCTTCCACTTTGAGATGCGGGAGGTGATGTGCGTTCAAAAACAAGAACGCTACTGTCTTCGCCCACCTGACGCCATTCGGCCGGCCAATTGGGTGGTTGTTTAAACTGCCTCTTCTCGATTGCTAGACGACGAAGATTGAATAGTTGGTCGCGTCGCAAAGGAATGCCTGCTACGGGAACCTCAAATAACAACTCCAGTGCGTTGCGGCATGAAAACCCCCAAACATTGAAGCAGGTTGCCTTCTTTATGCCAGCATTTGGCACAGCGGAATACCCGTTGATACTCCTTGCATTCGTCCAGAGTGTGATCGCGCCAGAGGGCAGGCTTGATGTTCCCACTTCTCCGACGAGACGATGAATCATCATCGTATTTTCAGTGTAAGCGGCTCCAGCCATGGTTGGAGTGCCTTGTACAGAGTCGGGGCCAGGCCATTCAGGTAAGTTGGGGTGGTGTGGCCATAGCATATGAATAAGCGAAAACAGTGCAGCGGTGGTGATAAGAAGGCTTCCCCATGCGGTAAGCAGGCGCTTTTGTAGGCATTGCCGTCGGAAAAACTCGAGAGCCAGAACGCTGACGAAAGCGAGGGAGCTTAAAGACGAGATTTGCTGTGGGTTACTGGAGAAGCCGATGTAAATCATCGTGATCGCATATAGGCCGAGAACCCTGCCGGAACCGGAAACCTCGGTGCATGCATCTTTGTGCGATAAGAGTAGCGTGGCGAGCACGATCAGCAAGACCTGATAGTAGGAAATGAATCGCATTGGCCAGCGTAAAAAGTACAGGTTTTGCGGGCCAAGTGAAAGCAGAATGAAAACACTGACTCCGACAGAAATGGCAAATATGGCTGGCTCTCTGCGGCGACGCCATAGTTGATGGCGGCAGGCGAGTAGTGAGGGTAGGACAAACCAAGCGGCGAAACTAGTTGGTGCTTCGGCAATCCATCCGTAAATTCGATGAATCTGTGGAAGGTAGGCTGGCCAACTTAGGGCAACTATGGCCTCCAGAGTCCCGATCATGTCGCCATCGTTTGCTACCTTGGATGGCCTTTCCGACAGAACTGCATTGTCCAGCAGTGGGGCAATGGCAGGCGATGCAAGTAGCAAGGTAAAAATTCCGCCGCATAGAATGAGAATAGATTTTTTGCGATCGCCGCTTTGATAGGCAGCAAAAGAGAAGATGCCAATTAGTATTCCGAGAGCTATCCATCCATGCGGCCAGCCGCTCATCATGCTTAATGCTCCGAAGCATATTGCCGCCACGAATCCGCGACCTTTAGCCAAGAACAAAGCCCAGAACGCGAGAGATACCATCAGCCAGGCGTCGGTCACCAACGCATTCCACCAGGCAGCAGCGTACCAATAAGACATCGTGCTTGTGGTTGCGCATGCAAATCCAGCTACGGCGGCTAACGCGGCGCGGCCACCAAGGTTTATCACAAAAAAATATGTGCCGGCAGACAATACAAGAATGTGAAATCCGGAAAACATGAGCGCAGCGAACGCCTTGTCCGGGATGAGTGAAACAACGGCATACAGGGCCAGAGAGAATGGGTTGAATAGTGCAAACTGTCCTTCCCCGAGGAGGTTTCCGCCATGCCAGGTCCGGTCGGATATCCATGGCATCTGTCCTGCTCTTAGTTGAGTTCCAATTTCATGGAAGGTTGGCAAAAACAGATGCTTGTTGTCGTCATAGTGGTAATACCCAGTGACGGATAGCTCTGGGATGCATACTGATACGAGCGTCAGCACCATCAATGCGACAAACCAATAGCGGTGATCTTCGGCGGGGTTCGAGCGTTGGGCTATGTTGTGGCAATTAAGCATATTGTGTAACCACGGCAGATATTGAACGTGTGTAACTTGACGCTAGGAGAATAAGATGGTGCGCCTCATCGTGAAATTGAATGCCAGAATCGAGATGGCAGAAATTGCCTTGGAGCCGAGATAATGGATGTGTCCATATTCTGTTAAGACATACAGCAGCGCGTTGTTCAGGCCGAGGCCCACGACGCCAATGCTACAGAAGATGATGAATTCATGGCTTCTATTGGGTATTGCATGAAAGTCGAAAATCCAAGCGATACATAGGGCATAGTTTGTTGCAAGCCCAAGTAGAAAAGCCACGGTTGCGGATGCGAGATAGTGCCAGCCGAAATGCGCCGTGAGCATGTAGAGGCTGGAAAAGTCGACGATAAAGGCGATGCCGCCAACCACAACATAGCGAATGAACTGAACAGGCAAGGGATGGGGCAACGATCACGCCTTCCAAGAGTGACAGAGCACTAATGCGAAAATGGCAACCGAAAAATGGTTCGCCCGATCCTCAGCGTAGTGCTGCTTGAGCTGCTACTCGCGTTGGATATTCCAAGGCGGTGATTTTAGCGAAGGATTAGGCAGGCTAGGCCAATAGATCAGTAGAAATTACTGCCTTTAATACCGCGCATGCCCGATTATCTCGTCCAGTGAAGCGGAACCACCAGATGCTTCCCTTGCGAATTGACCAGCTATTTTGCTGACCCGTCAATATTATCGCTGCAACCTGACCCAACGTAGGTTGATGGCCCACTAGAATAGTGGTTTTTGATGCATCTGGCCACTGCCCAGCGACTAAGTGGTCCTCTACACTGGTACCGATAGCAAGCTTTGGTTCCAGCTCGAACGGCAGTTCGAGGGCGGTGGCGGTTTCCTGGGTGCGATCCGCCGGGCTGACGAGGATACGGCAGCCCTTGCCGCCATGGGGCAGATGGTCGCGCAGCCAGTGCGCCATCTTGCGCGCCTGTTTCTGTCCGCGCGGGGTGAGGCGGCGCTTGGCATCGGGTTGGCCTGGCTGGGGGTCTTCGGCTTCGGCGTGGCGCCAGAGTATGAGGTCCATGGCGCAGAGCTTATTACATCTTCTTGACGGCTGCGTTACAGCATGCGCGGCAGGTCGAAACTTCTTAGCTGCTTGAGGTTGGCGGGAATGCCGGCCATGAGCTTGGCGTGGCGCGGGCCGTGCCAGCCGCCGATGAGGGTGACGGCTTCGCGCAGGCGGGCGTCGTCGCCGGCGCAGTCCATGAGCAGGCGGCCGGCGTTGGCGAGGTCGTTGAGCTGACCGAGGGTGTCCTGGGTGTTGCCGAGAAGTTCCAGCAGTGCGCTGGTCTGGCGCGGGCGCATCAGGGGGGCGAGGAATTCAAGGCCGTAGCGCAGCCGTTTGATGCCGATGCGCAGCTGATGCAGGCTGACCGGATCATCGGTGCGGGCGGCGGCGGCGAGGCGCAGCACCTTCCTGCGCAGGCGCTTGAGGCGGCTGGCGGCGAAGTCGCCGAGGGTGGTGAGATTGGCGAAGAGGTCAGTGTCGGTGGACTGACTGCCGTGGCTGGCGAGGCTCTGGAACGACTTGCCGGCGAGCAGCAGAAGCTGGCCATAGCGGGGCGACTGGAGCAGGCGCAGGGCGTCGGCGCGGGCGGCGAAGCGGCGCTCGGTGGCCATGCCGGCGAGGGCGGCGAGGCGCGGTTCGTCGGGCAGCACGGAAAGCACGGGTGCGACAATTTCCTCGAACAACACATCCTGGTCGCGGGCGTGGCCGAGGCGGGTTGTGAGTTCGCGCAGGGCCGGCAGAAGGTCGTCGTCGAGGGTGACGGGCAGCACCGGGGCGAAGAGACGGATCGCCGCGCGCAGACGGCGGGTTGCCACCCGCATCTGGTGGATGAATTCCGGGTCGCCGTCGGCACAGGCGCCGGCGTGGTTGTGTTGCAGGTGTTCAAGGCAGGAGAAGGCAATCACCTGCACCGCCTCGCGCGGCGCCATGGTGGCGGCGAGGACGGGGGACTTGGCCTTGTAGGGCTCGGCGGCTGGATTCTTGTTATGAAACAGGTGGTAGCCGCGCTCGGCCTTGGAGAGCAGGGCCGGCGTCAGGGGCAGGCGCAGGGCGAGGGTCTCGGCGAGGGCGTAGATGTGTTCGACGTCGCCGCCGATGAGTTCCAGTTCGAGTTCGGAGATGGCCTCGCGGCGGCCGGACGAGGCGATCCAGCCGCGATCGAAGGCCAGTTCAATGGCAACGCCGGGCGCTGGCTCGAAGCGGTAAGTGAGGCGGCGGAAATTGGTCTCGAACAGGGGCGCCAGCCGGCCCTTGATGCGTGGCCGCTCCAATAGGGCGCGGGTGGGTTCGTGGCTGACCGGACTGAAGTCGAAATGGCCGTCATAGGGCGTTTCCCACTCGGGCCGGCTGGTGAGGCCGGCGGCGGACTTGCCGGCGCACTTCACGGTTTGCAGCCACTCCTTGCCCTGGCGACCGAGGCGGCGCAGACGCAGGGCGACGCCCTTGCGGTGCAGGTCGAGTGTGGGCGTGTCGTAATACAGGTTGAGCAGTTCGCCGTTATGGCGTGAGACTGCCTGCTTCAACAGCGGGTGGCGCAGGAACAGCAGTTGGGCGCTTTCCGGCAGGGCGAGCTTGAGTTCGATCTCGTGGGCCATGGCGGGAGTTTAACCCCATGTCGCTCTGGGGATTATTACAGCGCGCTATTCGTAACGCAGGGCCTCGATCGGCAGCAGGCGCGAGGCCTTGCGCGCCGGGTAGTAGCCGAAGAAGACGCCGACCGCACCGGCAAAGCCGGCAGCGAGGACGATGGCCGAGATCGAGAGGTCCACGCGCCATTCGGCCAGGTGCCCGATCAGCTGCGAGGCGCCGATGCCGAGGGTGATGCCGATGGCGCCGCCGAGCAGGGAAAGGGTGATGGCCTCGACCAGAAACTGGGTCAGGATGTCTTTGGCGCGGGCGCCCACGGCCATGCGCAGGCCGATCTCGCGGGTACGCTCGGTGACCGAGACCAGCATGATGTTCATGATGCCGATGCCGCCCACCAGCAAAGAGACCGAGGCCACGGCAGCAAGCAGCATAGCCAGTACCTTGGAGGAGGCTTCCTGGGCCTGGAGAATTTCCGACAGATTGCGCACGTTGAAGTCGTCGTCCTGGCCCTGTTGCAGGCGGTGACGCTGGCGCAGCAGGTCGCGCATCTTTTGCTCCGCCTCTTTCATGTTGGCGCCGTCGCGCACCTTGACGGTGATTGAACCCACCGAGCGCGACTTGGCCGCCACGGTGGCCCCCAGCACCCGCTTGCGGGCGGTGGAAATGGGCATCAGCACCAGATCGTCCTGGTCCTGGCCGCTCATGCTCTGGCCCTTGCGTTCAAGAACGCCGATCACGGTCAGTGGCACCTTGCGGATGCGGATCACCTGGTCGATGGCGCTGGTGTCGCCGAACAGGCTGGTGGCCACGGACTGGCCGATGATGGCCACCTTGGTGGCGCCGTTGATATCCGCCTGATCGAAGCTGCGGCCTTCGGCGATGACCCATTCCCGTGCCACCAGGTAGTCGGATGTGATGCCGTAAAAGGTGGTCGACCAGTTGGCGTTGCCCGCTACCACCTGGCCGCTGCCGCGCAGCACCGGCGCGGCGGCCTGGATGTCGTCCGGCAGTTCCTTGGCGACGGCGTAGGCGTCCTCTTCCGACAGGGTGAACAGGGAGCCGGCGCCGCTGCGAGCTCCGGTGTAGGTCGACGACGCCGAGAACACCATGATGATGTTGGAACCCAGGCTGCGGATCTGGTCCTCCACCCGTCCCTGGGCGCCGTTGCCGACGCCGATCATGACGATCACCGCCGCCACGCCGATGATGATGCCGAGCATGGTCAGCGCCGAGCGCATCTTGTTCACGCGCAGGGCATTGAGAGCGATGCGCAGGGTGGCGGCGAAGTTCATGCGGCCTCTTTCGCGGAGCCGGTCTGACTCAGCTGGGCGGCGGCATTCCGCGCCGTGTTGGGTTTATCTTCGATGACCAAACCATCGCGGAAGCTGATGATGCGGGAGGCGAACTCGGCGATGTCGTGTTCGTGGGTCACCAGCACGATGGTGATGCCCTCCCGGTTCAGGGCCTGCAGCAGGGCCATGATCTCGACGCTAGTGTGGGAATCGAGGGCGCCGGTGGGTTCGTCGGCCAGCACCAAGGCCGGGTCATTCACCAGGGCGCGGGCAATCGCCACGCGCTGCTGCTGGCCGCCGGAAAGCTGGGCCGGATGGTGGTCGAGGCGGCTACCGAGGCCTACCTGCTCCAGGCGTCGCCGCGCCTTAACGTGGCGCTCGCCGGTGGCGGTGCCGCCATAGAGCAAGGGCAGGGCGACGTTATCGAGAGCCGAGGTGCGCGGCAGCAGATTGAAGTGCTGGAAGACGAAGCCGATGCGGCGGTTGCGCACTCCGGCCAGTTCGTCGCCCGAGAGCTTCGATACCTCCTGGCCTCCAAGCCAGTATTCGCCGCCGCTGGGATGGTCGAGACAACCGAGCAGATTCATGAAGGTGGACTTGCCGGAACCGGACGGCCCCATCACGGCAACGAACTCCCCCGCCGCGATGGTCACGGAAACGCCTTGCAACGCCGCCACGACGTTGTCGCCCATGCGGTATTCCTTGGTCAGGGCTACGGTGCGAATCAGGGCGTCGGTCATAGGACCCGGTCAGAACATTCTCGGGCCGCCGGTGCTGGGCTTGCTGGCGCCGTTCGGGGTCACGGTGCCGACGATGACTTCGGCGCCGTCAGCAATCTCGCCGGAGAGGATCTCCGTCATGGCGCCGTCGGTGAGGCCGAGCCGAACGGCGACCGCCTTGGGTTTGCCGTCGCTGTCGAGTATCCAGACGCGCCCGCTGCCGCCGCTGCCACTGGCGCGATTGGCTTGCGACTCAGCGGCCATTTCGGCGTAGCGTTTTTGCTGTTCCGGATTGAGCAGGGCGTTGATTTTCTCGCGCTGCTCGGCGCGGTTGCGTTCCATGGCCTTGGCGCGCTCGGCTTCCGGCAGGTCGCGGGCGGCGGCGAACTTGTCGCGCATGGCCTCGAACACGGCGTCGAGCTTGGTCTGCTGATCGGCATCGAGCTTGAGTTCGGCGATCAGGCGTTCCTTGAGTTTCTGACCGGCGTTGGCGCTGGCGGGGGCGTTGCCTGCCGCTGGGGCGCTCGCCGGCTTTTCCTCGGCGCCGGCACCGGCGGGACGGAAGCGCAGGGCGGCATTGGGCACCTTGAGCACCGAGTCCTTCTGCGCCGACGTGATGCGCACATTGGCCGTCATGCCCGGCAGCAGGGAGAGATCGGGATTGCTGGCAGAGATCACCACGGTGTAGCTGACCACGTTGGAGACCACCTGGGCCGCCTTGCGCACCTGCTTCACTTCACCTTCGAAGCTGCGGCCGGGAAAGGCATCGACGGTGAAGCTGGCCTTCTGCCCCATGTGGATACGGCCCACGTCGGCCTCGTCGATGGCGGTTTCCACCTGCATGTCGGTGAGGTTGCGGGCGATGACGAAGAGTTCCGGCGCTTGCAGGCTGGCGGCCACGGTCTGGCCGGGCTCGACGCTGCGCTTGACGACGATGCCGTTCACCGGCGAGCGGATTTCGGTGCGACCAAGATCAATCCGCGCCTGGCTCAACTGCGCCTCGCGCTGCCGTACCACCGCTTCGCCATTGCGCGCCTGCGCCTGGGCCACCTGCAACTGGGCCTGGGCGGTGTCGAAGAGGGTCTTCGCCTTGTCGCCCTCCGAACCGGTGATGAAGCCTTTCTCCACCAGCGTTTTCTTGCGTTCCAGGTCGCGCTGGGCATCGGCCAGGCTGGCCTGGGCGCTCAATATCTGGGCGCGCTGCACGGCCACCGAGGCACGCATCGCCTCCAGGTCGGCCTCGGCCTGGCGCACCTTCTGCTGATACGTCTCGGGGTCGATGCGGGCGATCAACTGCCCGGCCTTCACCTCGGTATTGAAGTCGGCGAGGATTTCCTTCAGCTGGCCGGAAATCTGCGAACCGACCTGCACCGAGACCACCGGATTGAGGGTACCGGCGGCGGCGACGGTGGCGACGATGGGACCCTTCTCCGCCTTGGCCAGTTTGTAGCGTGGCGCGTCACCGCTGGCGGCGAAGAATTTATAGGCGCCGACGCCGGCGGCAAGCACCAGCACGGCCACACCGGCAAGTAGAAGGGGGCGACGGTTCATGCGCCGATTCTAGCCCAGGCCCGCAGGACGGGCTGTAAGCGGATGTTTCTGGGCGATTCAAGCATGCCTGCCCGGAGGTCGCGTCAAATGGGCGTTCCAGGCAAAGCATGCCGGAAAACGCCTATCGACGCGGCTCCCAGGCCGGTGTTGTTTCAGGCCATGCCCGGGTTCTTCTCCATGCCCACCAGCTTCGGGGTGTTGAGCTTGCGGGCGCTGACGACCTTCTTGTCCTTCAGCCAGCGGCCCACCACTTCCCAGATCGGTTCGCCGCTGGCGCCTTCGGCGACCGGCGCCCAGCCGGCGACCTTGTAGGTCTTGCCGGCGTCGAGGGGCTTGCCGTCGAGGCGCATGTCGGTGATGCGGTGGCCGATGGTGGCGTTGGGGTTGCAGGTGTAGCTGAGGCCGCCGACGCGCACCATGTCGCCGCCCTGCTGGTAGTAGGGGTCGGGGTTGAAGAGGTTGTCGCAGACGTCTTCGAGGATGGTCTTGACCATCTCGCCGCTCATGTCGGTGAGGGTGGAGGCGGGGTAGGTGATGGCGGTCTGGTCCATCAGGTGCTCGAAGGTGATCTTCTCGCCCGGCAGCAGGGTGGTGCCCCAGCGGAACCCGGGGGAGAAGGCGATCTGGGCGCCCTTGACTTCCAGCATGGCGTCGAGGATCAACTGGTCCCAGGAGCCGTTGAAGTTGCCGCGCCGGTAGAGCAGGCCTTCGGAGACGGCGAGGGTTTCTTCCAGCTTGGCCTTGTGGGGGGCGCGGACCTTGTTGATATAGGCCGCCATTTCGGGGTCGGCCGGGAGAAGGTTGGAGAACACCGGCAGCAGCTTGTAGCGGAAGTTCTGAATCTTGCCGCCCCGGACGTCGAAATCGAGGACGCCGAGGAACTTGCCGTTGGAGCCGGCATTGGTGACCAGAGTCTGGCCGCCCGGATTTTTCACCACCACGGGCTGGGGGATGCCGTCATGGGTGTGGCCGCCGAGGATGGCGTCGATGCCGGTGACGCGGCTCGCCATCTTGAGGTCCACGTCCATGCCGTTGTGGGACAGCACGACGACGACCTGAGCGCCCTTGCCACGGGCCTCGTCCACCATCTTTTGCATTCCATCGTCCTGGATGCCGAAGCTCCAGTCGGGCACCATCCAGCGCGGGTTGGCGATCGGCGTGTAGGGGAAGGCCTGGCCGATCACGGCGACCTTGACGCCATTCATCTCGCGCAGGGCGTAGGGGCTGAACACCTGGTCGCCGAAGTCGGTGGTCTTCACGTTCTGGGCGAGGAATTCCATCTTGCCCTTGAGGTGATTGTCGACGATGTCCTTGACCCGCTCGGCGCCGTAGGTGAATTCCCAGTGGGGGGCCATCATGTCCACGCCGAGCAGCTTGGTGGCGTCCACCATATCCTGGCCCTTGCTCCAGAGCGCGGTGGCGGAACCCTGCCAGGTGTCGCCACCGTCCAGCAGCAGGGCGTTGGGACGACCGGCGCGCAGCATTTTGACCAGGGTGGTGAGGTGGGCGAAGCCGCCGATCTTGCCGTAGGTCTTGGCGGCTTGCTCGAAGTTGAGGTAGGTGAAGGCGTGGGCTTCGCGGGTGCCGGGTTTGATGCCGAAGTTCTTCAACAGGTGTTCGCCGACCAGATGGGGCGTCTTGCCCAAGGCGCCACCGATGCCGAGATTGACATTGGGTTCGCGGAACCAGATCGGCATCAACTGGGCATGGCAGTCGGTGAAGTGCAGCAGATGGACGTTGCCGAAACGCGGAACGTCGTAGTAACGGTCGGATTTTTCAGCGGCAAGCAGGTCGCGGGAATCGAGGGCAAAGCCGGCAGCGGCAGCGGCAGCCAGCACCTGCATGAACTCGCGGCGGTTCATGGATGACATGGGGTTCTCCAAAGAGAAAGGGCCTGGAAGTGACTATCTTTCCAGGCCCGTCAGGTTAGCGATGGCTTACTTGTTGACCGGCGATTCGGGATCGAGCAGGAGGGCCACCAGGTCTTTGATCTGCTTCTCGTTCAAGGCGCCGGCATGGCCGAAACGCGGCATGGCGGAACAGACGTTGAAGGCCTTGGAGTTGTAGATCTTGGAATACACGTATTTCTGCGTCTCCGCCGTGTTGCCGCGCAGCTTGCCGAATTTGAGCAGGCTGGGGCCGATGGTGCCGTAGGAAAGCTCCTTGGGATCGAGCTGGTGGCAGTTGTAGCAGTTGCCACCGACAGCGGTACCGAGGCCGTCGGACCAGGTCAGGCCGCGGCCGCTCTGGGCCAGCTTGTCGCCGGCTTTCCAGTCACCCATCAGTTTGCCGTCGGCCGGCAGCTTGACGGTGGAAAGCTGGTCGGCTTCCATCAGTTTCATCAGTTGCTCAGGCGGATTGTTGTCGTAGCGGTTGCATACGGTTTGCAGGGCGTCGTGGTCGAGGCGGTCCAGGGTAGCGATGCCCTTGGGCTGAAAGTCGCGCTTGACCATTTCCATCGCCATTTTGCGATAGTCGGGATCGGCAGCGGCGGGGGCGGAGACCAAAAGGCCAGCAGACAGGGCCAGCAGGGAAAGTGTCAGGGTTTTCATGTGCGTTCTCCTCCCGCTCAGCGCTTGATGGCCGGGCCGTTATAGACGGCGCCGTTGGCGGAGACCGCCAGGTAGGTAATCAGGGCATTCACCGATTCCGAGGTGTATTTCGGTTCGGGGAAGCGCTGCTGGCGGAAGCAGTCATTGATGCGCCACTGCATGGAGTGCAACTGGCTGGTGGAGACGCGATAGGCGGGCCAGCCGACGTAGGCGCGCTGGGTGTCTTCCTTTTTGGTCAGGTTGGGCAGGTCTTGCAGGCGGATGCGCTTGTTGTCCTCGCCGTGGCAGGTGGTGCAGGAGAAGTCGTAGGGGCCGCCGCGCAGGGTCAGCATCTGCTTGCCGACTTCGTAGGCTTCCTTCATCTTCGGGTGGGCGGTGGATACATTGACCTTCATGCCCTGGGACTGGGTGATGACATAGGCCACCAGGTCTTCCATCTCGGAGGGCTTGTCGGCGCTACCGAAGGGACGCTTCTTCACCTCGGCTTCCGGGATGCCCTGCAACTGAGTGATGCACCAGCCGATGCGGGTCTCGATGTCCATGACCCGGTCGGCATCGGCGAAGTAGCGCGGGGTTTGCACATAGGCGCCCTTGACGACGCCGGCGCCGAGGCCAAGGTCGCATTTTTCCAGGGAAGCGTTTTTCGGGCCGCGAACCTTCTTCCACAGCTCCTGGCCGCGAGCTTCATAGAGTTCGGCCGGATTGCCGTCTTGCAGCATCTCACGGTATTGGTCGATGCCGGCGGAAACGGCATCCTTGGCTGGTGCGGCGGCAGCGGGTGCGGCTACCGCAGCCTTCTTGGCCGCCTTGGCGGCGGGTTTGGCCGGAGCCTGGGCAAAGGCGCCAATTGACATTAGCGCCAGACAGCCCGCAATAACGGTTGTTTTCATAATCTCCTCCTGTTGAGAAAAATGGGAGGCGGTACATCGCCGCCCCCGATTGTTGTTGCTCGTCAGCTTGGTTTAGCCGATCGCTGCTTCGTCAGCCTTTTTGTGGCTACGGCCGGCGCTTTGCGCCTTAACGTTCCCATGCGTTCGCATGGGAACGTTAGCCTTTGCCGCAAGAGAGCTGACGAATCAGCTAATTGCTGCTTCGTCGGTCCTCTTGTCACCCTTGTTGTCTACCCAGTTCACCACGACCTTGTCGCCAGCCTTGTAGCCTTTGACCTTGAAGCCAAACACCGGGTTGCGGGAAACGGAGGTGCCGATTTCGCCTTCGACCACCTTCTTGCCAGCGATTTCCACGGAGGCGAGCTGGATGAAGTGGGCCGGAACGGTGTTGCCGGCGTTGTCCTTGCGCTGTC
>Ga0316605_10000522_pt1 | contig 26648 bp, 34 predicted proteins | sample OWC_soil_day20_n_FD_207666 | JGI IMG/M metagenome (GOLD analysis project Ga0316605, IMG submission 207666) | Wetland soil microbial communities from Old Woman Creek delta, Ohio, United States - OWC_soil_day20_noCT | ecosystem: Environmental > Terrestrial > Soil > Wetlands | place: USA: Ohio...
GAGTTGAACCATCGTCGCTAACCATTATCGGTTCGTTGCTTGCTTCGGAGGAACGGACATAAATCGGCGCCAGGGCCTCGCTCTGGGTGATTTCCACCATGCGCTCCCGCGCCAGTTCGAGGATGGCGAGAAAACTGACGACCAGGCTGCCAACGCCCTTGGATACGTCGAACAACTGCTCGAACACCACGAAACCCTTGCCTTGCAGGCCGCGCAGGATCAGGGTCATGTGCTCGCGCACCGAGAGTTCATCGCGTTTGACCTTGTGATGCTGATGCACCTTGGCCTGACGCATCAGGCTCAGCCAGGCCACCTGAAGGTCGTTGAGGCTCACCTCCGGCTGGGCCACCACCACCTTGTCAGCCACCCAGACGGTGACCCACTCGTAATCCCGATTCGCCTGGGGCAGCGCGTCGAGCTTGGCCGCCGCCGCCTTCATGCGCTCGTATTCCATCAGTCGCCGCACCAGCTCGGCGCGGGGGTCTTCCGGCTCGCCATCGTCCAGCTTGGGCGGACGCGGCAGCAGCATGCGCGACTTGATTTCCAGCAGCATCGCCGCCATCAGCAGGTATTCGGCCGCCAGTTCCAAGTTGCCCTTGCGCATCGCCTCGACGTACTTCAGATACTGGGCCGTCAGGGGCGCCATGGGGATATCTAGGATGTTGATGTTGGCCTTGCGGATCAGATACAACAACAGGTCCAGAGGCCCCTCGAAGGCCTCCAGGAAGATTTCCAGGGCGTCGGGCGGAATGTAGAGGTCGCGCGGAAGCTCCGGCAGCAGCTCGCCATAAACCTTGGGCCGATGAGGCTCCTGAGCCGCAGCGGGAACGCCGGGCAGATCGGAAAGCTGGTCTGGAAGGGCGTCCAGGACGTCGCTCACGAATACTCCAGGCCAATCGCCTCGCGCACGTCGCGCATGGTTTCCTGGGCCAGCTTACGAGCTTTCTCGCAGCCATCGGCGATGATGTTCTTCACCAGTTGCGGATCTTCCTCGTACCTCTTGGCCCGCTCGCGCATCGGCTCCTGCTCCTTGAGGATGCCGTCGATCACCGGCTGCTTGCATTCGATGCAGCCGATGCCCGCCGAGCGGCAGCCGCTCTGGACCCACTGCTTGACGTCGTCGCCGGAATAGATCTGATGGAACTGCCACACCGGACAACGCTCTGGGTCGCCCGGATCGGTGCGCCGCACCCGATTGGTATCGGTCTTCATCACCCGGATTTTCTTGGTGATGGACTCCGCGTCCTCGCGCAAGGCAATGGTGTTGCCGTAGGACTTGGACATCTTCTGCCCGTCCAGGCCCGGCATACGCGAGGCCTCGGTCAGCAGCGCCCCCGGCTCGACCAGGATCATCTTGCCGCCCCCCTCCAGGTAGCCGAACAGACGCTCCCGGTCACCAAGAGACAGGCTCTGGGCTTCGCCGAGCAAGGCTTTCGCCTGTTCCAGCGCACTTTCCTCGCCCTTTTCCTGGTAGCGGGTACGCAGTTCGTCGTAGAGCTTGCCGCGCTTGGAGCCGAGTTTCTTCACCGCCTCCTTGGCCTTTTCCTCGAAGCCGGGTTCGCGGCCATAGAGATGGTTGAAACGGCGGGCGATTTCGCGCGTGAATTCGATGTGCGGCACCTGATCCTCGCCCACCGGCACCTTGTCGGCGCGGTAGATCAGAATATCGGCGGCCTGGAGCAGCGGGTAGCCAAGGAAGCCATAGGTGGTCAGGTCCTTGTGGGTCAGCTTTTCCTGCTGGTCCTTGTAGGTCGGCACCCGCTCCAGCCAGCCCAGAGGCGTCATCATGGACATCAGCAGATGGAGTTCGGCGTGTTCCGGCACCTTGGACTGAATGAAAATGGTGGCCTGGGACGGGTCGATACCCGCAGCCAGCCAGTCGATCACCATGTCGTAGCTGTTCTGGACGATGGTGCCCGGCTCGTCATAGGCCGTGGTGAGGGCATGCCAGTCGGCGACGAAGAACAGGCAGGGGTATTCCTGCTGCAACTTGATCCAGTTGGCGAGCACACCGTGATAGTGGCCAAGGTGCAGGCGCCCCGTGGGGCGCATGCCGGAAAGAACTTTTTCTGCGTACATAAATGAGGGCTACAGAGCGAAGAGAGTCTTGATAAACAAAAGAAAAATACCCATCAGGGGGTAAAGCACCATGTCGATCACATGGGTAAACAATAGCAGCAACAGTATCCAGATGCCGTAGGGTTCGATGCGGGCGAAGGTCATGGACGCACGCATCGGCAGCAAACTGACAGCGATACGTCCGCCATCCAGCGGTGGCAGCGGCAGCAAATTCAGGATCATCAGCACCGCGTTGATGCTGATACCGGCCCGCGCCATGGCTTTCATGGCCTCGGCGTAGGGCTGGTCCGGCGTCAGCACCGCAAACTTGAACAGCATCGCCCACAGCAGGGCCATCAGCAGGTTGGCCCCCGGCCCGGCGGCCGCCACCCAAAGCATGTCGCGCTTCGGATTACGCAGGGCGCTGAAATTCACCGGCACCGGCTTGGCCCAACCAAACAGCAGGTCGCCGCCGCTCACCAGCAGTAGCATAGCCGGCACCAGCACGGTTCCCACCGGGTCAATATGCTTGAGCGGATTCAGGGTCACGCGCCCCAGCATCCAGGCCGTGGAATCGCCAAACCGGCGCGCCACGTAACCATGGGCCGCTTCGTGCAGGGTGATGGCGAAAATCACCGGCAGGGCGTAAATCGCCAGTTTCTGAATGATGGCCGGATCCATAGGGGGAGGGATTCTAACAGAGGGACTATCCGCCCCTCAGTCCGCCTCAAAGCCGAAGGGCTCCAGGGGGCCACGTCCGGCCCGGATCAGTTCCGGCGCACCATCCACCAAGTTCACCACCGTAGTCATCTCATGGCCGCAGGGACCGGCCTCGATCACCAGATCCACCTGCTTTTCCAGGCGCTCGGCGATTTCGTCGGCATTGCTCATGGGTTCCTCGTCGCCAGGCAGCATCAGGGTCGAGGACAGCAGTGGCTCGTTGAGAGCCTCCAGCAACGCCAGCACCACCGGATGATCGGGAATCCGCAGGCCGATGGTCTTGCGCTTCGGGTGCAGCACCCGCCGTGGCAACTCCTTGGTGCCTTCGAGGATGAAGGTGTAACTGCCGGGCGTGTTGGCCTTGAGCAGGCGGTACTGGGCGTTGTCCACCCGTGCGTAATTGGCGATCTCGGAAAGATCACGGCACATGAGGGTGAAATGGTGGCGGTCATCGACACCACGGATGCGTCGGATGCGCTCCAGCAGCCCGGCATCGCCCACATGACCGCCAAGGGCGTAGGCCGAATCGGTGGGGAAGACCACCAGCGCGCCGCGACGGATCTGTTCCGCCGCCTGTTCGATCAGCCGCGCCTGGGGGTTCTTGGGGTGAATGGAAAGCAGATCGGCCATGACTTACACCAGCACCGACCACACCGGGGTCAGGTCCTCCGGTAGCGGCGCCATGCGCCCCAAGTCCATATAGCTCTCGCCGGGACCGTGAAAATCCGAGGCGCGGGAGGCCAGAAAGCCGTATTGCCGCGCCACATGGGCAAATTCGCGCACCTCGTCGTCACTGTGGGAACCGGAAATCACCTCGATGCCGCGCCCGCCCAAGTCCTTGAAGCGGGCGAACAGGCCATGCAGTTCAGCACGGGACAGGCGGTAACGCCCTGGATGAGCGATCACCGCCACGCCGCCGGCGCCATGAATCCAGGCCAGGGCATCCTCGATCTCGGCCCAGGGGTGGGACACATAGCCCGGCTTGCCCTTGGCCAACCAGTAATCGAACACCGACTTCACGTCCGGCGCCCGACCCAATTCGACGATGTAGCGGGCGAAATGGGAACGGGAAATCAACGCCGGGTTACCGGCATGCCTGAGGGCACCCTCGTAGGCGCCGTGGATGCCGACCTTGTCCAGCTCCGCCGCCATGCGCTGGGCGCGGGAGTCGCGGCCGCCACGCACCCGCGCCAGGCCCTCGGCCAGAGGTGCATGGGCATCATCAAAACCGAGGCCGACGATATGCACCGTCTGGTCGTCGCCCCAGGAGATCGACACCTCGGCGCCATTGACGAAGCGCAGCCCCGCCTCGGCGGCGGCAGCCCGCGCTTCGGGCAGACCGCCGATCTCGTCATGGTCGGTGAGGGCCAGCAGTTCAACGCCATTCCCCTTCGCCCGCTGCACCAATTGAGTTGGCGTCAGGAGGCCGTCGGAAACCGTGGAATGGCAATGCAGGTCAGCATTTAATGGTGCATTCAAACAAAGAATTCCTCAATCAGTCGCGCCACGGCCTCGGGTCGGTCGTGATGCAGGTTGTGGCCACAATCGGCCACCAGCACTTCCCGCACCTGGGCAAAACAGGCCAAACGCGCCCGGTAATCCTCCTCGCCGGCGATGTAGTCGCGCAGATAGGTGGAATCGTCACCGCGCACAAACAACACCGGACACCGGACCTCGCGCCAGCAGGCCTTGGCCTCTTCCAGACGGTAAAGCACCGGATTTACCCAGCGATGACAGGGGTCCATGGCGGTTCTGACCCCGTCCTGCTCCGCTTCCGCCAGATGCTCGGCCAGAAACGCCGCCCGCGTTGGCGTCAGCCGGACATTATCGCGCATCAGACGCGCCGCGTACTCCTCGCGATTGCGATAGTGACGAAATCTCGGTTCCTCGCGCACCTGGCTCAACCACTTGCGGTAACGCCCTGGCGCCTCCGCCGGCTCGGCCGGACGCACCCCAAAGCCCTCCAGATTCACCAGCCCCGCCACTCGCTCCGGGCGTATCCCCGCATACAGGCCGGCGATGTTGCCGCCCATGCTGTGGCCCACCAGCCGCGCTGGCTCGTGTGGCGAAACCTGATCCAGCAGTGCATCCAGATCGGCCAAGTAATCTGGCGACCAGTAAGCGTCGCCGTTCCATTGCGACCAGCCGAAGCCGCGCCAGTCGGGGGCGATCACGCGCCATTCCCGCGCCAGGGCATCCACCACGAACTGAAAGCTGGCCGACACGTCGGCAAAGCCGTGGAGCAGAAAAATCCGTGGCGCGCTGGCACCCCCCCAGACCCGCAGGTGTATGCGCCGCCCGCGCAGAAAGGCAAATTCGGAGGTACTCGGTTTCATTGGTGGAGTTTACCAAAGCCCCCAACGGCCAGTCGCCAGCCAGCCGGCCCCCATCGTGTATGCTTTTGGAAAACGAATTCAGGGAGTAAAACTATGCGCTGTGCCTTCCTTTCCGCTCTGACGATTCTGGCCTGGGTCACCCTGCCCGTCCCTGCCAGCGCCCAGGAGCCCGCTCCCGTTGCCGCGACGCAGAAGGCCCCCGATCCGGCCGCCGCCCTCGCCATCTACGCCGAGGGCAAGAAAGCCTACGATGCCGGTGATTACCTTACCGCCCGCAGCAAGTTCATCCTGACCATCAAGCGTGACCCCAACAACGCCCGCTGGTATTACAACCTAGGCCTCGTGCATCGCCAGCTCGACAACATCCAGGCCGCCCGACAAGCCTTGCTCAAGGCACGGGAACTGGACCCGAACTACAAGAAGTCCGAAATCGACAAGAAGCTCGCCAGCATGGGTTTTGGCGATGGCGCCTCCACTCCCGCCGCCACACCCGCCAACGAAAGTCCGGCCAGCAAGACACCGGCACGGGCGGACAACCCCGAGCCGCATCCGCTCCCAGTAGAGGAAGAAACCTTTATCCCCTGGGAGGGCCTTGCCATCGGCGGCGGTTTCCTGCTCGTGGCTGTTATCGGCCTGATCGCCTTCCTGCGCGGGCGCTCCAGCCAGGCAGCCCCCACGGCAACGCCCCTCCGCGCGGCCCTGGAAGGACGTCTCAGGGGAGTCGCCGCCCAACTGGCCCAGGTTGAACATGCCCTGCGTCTGGGCGAACACCCGGACTTGCGCAACCAGCTCGAATACGCCACCCGCGCCGAAGCCACAGCACGCCACAAGTTGACCATCGCCGTCACCAACGACAAAAAATCCATGCAGAAGCTGACTCAAAGTCTCGACGAAGCCAGCAACGCCGCCGCCAAGGCCGTGGCTCTGGCAACACAAGTCCACGGCCCCGCCGCCTTCGCGGGCCAGGGTGAGGCCGTGGGCTGCTTCTTTTGCGCCCGCCCCCTGGCCAATCCCGACGTGCGCCGCATCGTTTCCATGAAGCGCGGCGAAACGCGCCAGGAAGTCCTTTCCTGCCCCGACTGCGCCGCCCAGGCCGGACGCGGTGAATCGCCCGCCGTGCGCACCGGCCCCGACGGCCAGACCCATTGGAGCGAGGTGCCAGGGTTCGATCCCTATTCCAGCCGCCACGGCCTCCAGGCCGATGGCAAGCGGGTACCAGTCTGGCAGTTCCAGCCGGCGCGGCCCGTGGCCGACATCGCCCGCACCGCTTCCGGCGGGCTGCTCGGCGGCGCAGGCCTGCTGGCGGCGGGGGCCGCCGTCGCCGCGCCGCTGCTGTTCGACCTTGACTCCGCGCGCCAAAGCGGCCTCGCCCAGGAAGCCCTAAAAGCCAGCGCCCGCCAGGCCAGCGGCGAGCGCTCATCCAGTTTCTCCGACCATTCCTGAGCCCTTGATGGCGTCCCCCCGCATCGTCTTCTACGCCGTCAACGGCCTCGGTCTCGGTCACGTCACGCGCCTGCTCGCCATTGCCCGCGCCGTGCGGCGTCAGGCACCCGAGGCGGAGATTCTCTTCATCACCTCGTCGGAAGCCGACGGCGTGATCTACCGGGAAGGCTTCGCCGCCGTGAAGCTGCCGTCCAAGACCATCCGCGAAGCTTGCGGCCTGAAGAAACCCACCTACCTCAAGATGGCCCAGTCGGTGACCTGGGCCGCCCTTTCCAGCTTCAACCCGGACGTGCTGGTGGTGGACACCTACCCTTCCGGCAGCTTTGAAGAGCTGATCCCGGTGCTGCGCTGGCGGCAGAAGAACGTCTTCGTGTTCCGCGAACAGCGCCGCGACACCTTCCAAAGCGGCCTGCTGATGGCCGCCCTGCCCCTCTACGACCGCCTCATCGTGCCCCATGACGACGTGGCCCAGGTGGGCGAAGTGCCGGAACCCCACAAGGCCCGCGCCGTCGGGCCGATCCTGATCCGCGAGCGCAAGGAACTGCTCTCCCGCGCCGCCGCCCGCACCGCCCTCGGCCTACCCGCCGAGGGGCTGCTGTTCTACGCCAGCTTCGGCGGCGGCGGCGACCCGGAAGCCCGCCGCGCCCTCGACCTCACGACCCGCGCCGTGGCCGCCATTCCCGGCGCCCATCTGGTGATCGGCGCCGGCCCCCTGGCGCGTGAGTTGCCCGAGGCGGGAGCCGGCGTCACCGTCCTCGCCGGCCGCTACCCGATGCTCGACGCCCTGCCCGCCTTCGACGCGGCCATCGCCGCCGCCGGCTACAACACCGTCCATGAACTGCTCTTCGCCGGCATCCCCTCGGTACTGGTGCCCTTTGAGCGCGTCCTCGACGACCAGGAAGCCCGCGTCCACAGCCTCGCCCAGGCGGGAGCCTGCCTCGCCTGCGCGCCCCTCACTGCCACCGGCCTGACGCAAGCCGTGCAACAACTGGCCAACGCCGACACCCGCAAGCACCTCGCCAAACGCGCCAAGGAAGTCGTAAAGACCAACGGCGCCAGCGCCGCCGCAAAAGCCATCCTGGAACTCGCTTGAGCAAGCTACCGCCCCTCTCCGCCAATCAGCGCCTGCGTCTGCAAGGCTATCGGGAAGGCGCGCCACGCCTGGGGCCGGAGACGGTGCACATCGACGTCACCAACGCCTGCAACCTCGATTGCGTCACCTGCTGGAACTACGCACCGGGCCTCGCCAGCCCCAAGGACATGGCCTGGAAAGCCCAGCGCATGGGCGCTCCAGCCTTCCACCGCATCCTCGCCGAGGTCGCCGCCAGCGGCGCCGAACGCATCATCCTTTCCGGTGGCGGCGAGCCCTTCACCCACCCGGACATCCACGACTTCATCGCCGCCGTGAAGGCGCGGGGCCTCGCCCTCACCGTCATCACCAACGGCACCCTGTGCCACTTCCCCGCCCTGGCCGAATTGGGCGTCGATCAACTGCTGGTGAACATGTCCTCCGCCAGCGCCGAGAGCTACGTCGCCTACCATCCCAACCAGCCGCCGGAAACCTTCGCCCAACTGATCGACGGCATCGTCTCGATCCGTGGGCGCATCGGCGTCAATCTGGTCCAGGTCATCAACGCCATCAACGCCGCCGAACTCCCCGCCATGGTCGATCTCGCCCATCAGGTCGGCGCCCGCCTCTCCTGCAAGCTCGGCGACACGCCCCCCGGCACGGAAGCCTGCGCCCTGTCGAAGGAACAGCGCAAGGCCCTGCTCTACCGGGACATCCCCGCCGCCCGCAAGCAGGCCAAGGCCCTCGGCCTTCGCCACAACCTGGAGGCCTTCGCCGCCCAACTCGCCGGCACACAACACGGCGACGCGCCCCCGCCCTGCTTCGCCGGCTACCTCTACAGCCGCGTCTTCGTGGATGGCCGCATCTTCTTCTGCTGCGAACACATCGACGTGGGCCACATGGACGCCGGGCCGTTTGAACCGCAATGGCACGGCCCCGCCTATCAAGCGCTACGCCAACGCCTCGCCGCCGGCCAGGGCTTTCCCGGCTGCGCCCGCTGCGGCAAACACGACATGAACTTCACCGCCGCACGGCAACTGGCGGCGATGGACGCCGCTCCATGACCGCTCCGACGCCGGCATCGAAACCTCTGCGCCCCGTCGTGAACTGGAACATCGTCGGCGGCTGCAATTACCGTTGCAGCTACTGCGTGCAGAAACACGCCGAGGGCGTCGGCGGCCCCACGGACGAGCAACTCGACGCCGGCCTCGCCACCCTCTGCGCCCTCCCCGGCCAATGGGAATTCAAGATTTCCGGCGGCGAACCCTTCCTCCTCAAGAACCTGCCCCACGTCGCCCAAACCCTGGCCGGCGCCGGCCACACCGTCTCGCTACTCACCAACCTCTCGCCAGCCCTGCCAGTGATTGAACGCTTCATCGCCGCCGCCGACGCGAAGCTGCGCACCTTCTCCTGTTCATTGCATCTGGAAGAAACAAGCGCCGACGACTTCCTCGCCAAAGCCCTGGCTGTGCGCGGCCTACTGGCCGATCTGCCCAAGGCCAGCTTCGTCGTGAATTACGTCGTGCAGCCGGGCCGCATTCCCCTTGCCGCCGACCTGCGCCACCAGGCCGAGACCGCCGGCCTAAAGTTCTACCCCCAACTCATGCGCATCAACGGCGCCCCGGCCAGCTACGGCCTGATCGACCGCTGGCGCCTCAAGCGCGCCTTCGCCGACCTGCAAGGCCCCGGCGCCATCAATCGCGGCTACAGCCACCAGGGCAAACCCTGCCACGCCGGCCACCGCTATTTCATCCTCCACCCCAAAGGCGACGCCTACACCTGCTACCCCGGCAAGCGCGAAGGCAGCGGCTATCTCGGCAACATCTACGACGGCAGCCTGCGCCTCAATAGCGGCCCGCTACCCTGCACCTATGAAGTCTGCCCCTGCACCGTGCCGCAGAATCGGGGGGTGGTGGTGGAAGAAGAATGAAGGGGAGCGTGGGTGCTGCCATTGACATTATGTAGCCTCATGGCTACAGTTATTCCATGATCGAAATTCGCAAGACCGACATCTTCGCTCACTGGCTTGATGAACTTCGTGACATCCACGCCAGAGCACGGGTCCAGGCAAGGATAGAACGACTCGCCGCCGGAAACCCCGGTGACGTTGAGCCGGTCGGTGAAGGAGTCTCCGAGTTACGAATCAACTATGGCCCCGGTTATCGGGTGTATTTCAAGCAGCGAGGGCGCAAGCTGATCATTCTTTTGGCGGGGGGCGACAAAAGCACTCAAGCCAAGGACATCAAGGCAGCCTTGCGTCTCGCGCGAACCCTTTTGGAGTAGCCGCTATGGCCAAGACCACCACCACTCGCTACGACGTTGCAGAACACCTCCGAACCCCTGAGGAAATGGCCGCATATCTCGAAGCTTGCCTGGAAGAGGCAAACGGTGATGCCGCCTTTATCGCCAAAGCCCTCGGCGACATCGCCCGCGCCAAAGGCATGTCCCAAGTCGCCCGAGACGCCGGCCTCTCCCGCGAAAGCCTCTACAAAGCCCTTTCCGGCGAACGCAGCCCCGGTTTTGACACCATCCTCAAAGTCGTCGGCGCCCTGGGGTTGAAGTTGCATGCAGAAGCCAATCATGGCTGACCGAGGAAGGTTGCGGTAAGGCCGTGGATAGGCGCGTCCGGGGAAGGTTCGTGACTGGCTGTATTTGCCCGGGTCTGCTTATTCCTTGGAAACGACGATGCTGATACGATATGCCTTTCGCGAATTCGCCATGGCCTACCAATGTTCGACTACCGCTCGGTGAGCCAAGCCCTTTTCATTCTTCATTACCGTGTCTGTCCGGTCGTTTCCACATCCGAATTACTGCTAGATATCTTTAGGAACTAACTAAATCATGGCTAAGCCAACCGAAAAGAAGGAAGAAGTAACGGGCACAAAGCCTGAGTGCTTTGTAATCATGCCTATTGCTGATCCTGACGGATACGACAAAGGCCATTTCACCAAGGTCTACGAAGACATCTTTAAGCCAGCCTGTGAGACTGCCAACTACAAGGCAGTTCGCGCCGACGAAGTGAAGCAGACCAATCTGATTCACCTAGACATCTTGCAAAAGCTTATCGACTCACCAATGGCCATCTGCGATCTCAGTTCTCGAAATCCGAATGTTCTATTTGAACTTGGTCTGAGACAAGCATTTGACAAACCCACTGTTCTCGTTCAAGAAATCGGTACTGCAAAAATATTCGACATTGCCCCTCTTCGATACACCGAGTACCGCAAAGAGCTCCGATATAGAGATGTATTGGAGGATCAGGGCCTAATTTCAGTTGCTTTGAGAGCAACTCAGGAGGCAACGGCGAAAGGCGAGGGCGTCAATTCAATTGTCAGAATTCTTTCTCTTGCCCGCCCCGCCACCCTAAAGGAGGTAACGGAAGGGGATTCTTCAGGTCTGTTACAACTCGTTCGTGCCGAAATGAGCGAAATGCGCTCAGACTTTCGACGCGCCATGTTCATGATCGAAAAAAGTAGCCGCTCATTTCACCCGGCAGAAGATCGACCGTTCTCCCCACGAAGAATCAAAGAAGCTCGTGATTTCATCCGTGAAGCTGAGCTACTCCTTGATACAGGTGCCCCCCGAGAAATTGTCATCGATATCGTTGGTAAGGCTCAACGCAATCTAGCTAGACTCTTGGATGGTGAAATTCCTCCAATTGCGCGAGATGACGTGAAACACATGTTCATGATCTGCGAAGAACTCGAACGACGTGCGGTATCTCAGGGTACGGATTCAAACTTGAATTAGCACACCTAGCCTGAACGCACCAATCCACGAGCCCTTTGGGGATAACTGGTCGCAAACGCCCGCTGCATGCGGCTTCCAGGCCGATGGTTTGAGCCGATGTTTCGCCGTGCGATATTCGCAGGTATCCTCGGCTGATGCCGTCTGACCATAGCCCCTCCGCCGTGCCCCAGCCCCCAACCCCGACTTACCGCAATGTGCCGATCGAGGAATGCCACGATCCGCTGGTGCCGATTCCCTCGGGGCGGGTCGTTGTTACCGAACCCCATCCCTATGTGCTGCTCGGGGCGAGCTATGGCGAGGCTTCGCCTTGGATGCTCCGGCGCGGGGTGCTTGATGCGTTGCTGGCGGCGCAGGATGCGCTGGAGGCGCGGCAGCCGGGTTGGCGGCTGAAGCTCTTTGACGCCTACCGGCCGGTGCCGGTGCAGACTTTCATGGTCTGGAGCGAATTTGGCCGTCTGGCGGGTCTGGCCGGCGAGAGCCTGGCGGACTTTAGCGACCCGGCCGACGTGCAGCGCCGTCGCCCCGATCTCTACCAGGCCCTGGCCCCCACGGTGTTCGAATTCTGGGCCTTGCCCAGCGACGACCCGCGCACGCCGCCGCCCCACAGCACCGGCGCGGCCATTGACCTGACGCTACAAGACGCCGCCGGGCGCGAGGTCGACATGGGCAGCCCCATCGACGAGACCACCGAGCGCTCCCATCCCGACTTCTACGCCCAGGCCACGTCGCCGCAGCAGGTGGCCTTTCATCAGCACCGCGAGTTGCTGAACGAGGTGATGACCGGCGCCGGCTTCCGTCGCCACGGCAACGAGTGGTGGCATTTCTCCTTGGGCGACCAGATGTGGGCCTGGACCGAGGGCGCGCCGCGTGCGATTTACGGGCGCATCTAGAAACCCGGCCGGCTAGCCTCATCAGGGCACGCGCATTTGGACGAGACAATGGCGAGCCGAGGCAGTTCCTCCCCCTTCACACCCCTTCGGGTGGGCTTCGCGCAGGGGGAGGTTTGGGGGATGGGGCTATGAGGCTGACTGAATTGATCCGCGAATCCACCATCCCCATCCCGGCCTTTCCCTTGATGGGGAAGGAGATCGATATCTCCAATCCAAATGCGATTCAGTTGTTCGGTTTTTCCGAACAGTTCAAACCGAGGCGCAGTCATAGCGGTAGCTATGGCGAGGATGAGCAACGCCGCCATGGGATGGAAGGCGCGTTTTCATGTTCCAGCATTTACAAAGCAGACCACTAGCCTGAACGCGCCAATCCACGGGCACCTTCGAGCACCAGTGCTCTCAAACGCCCGCTGCATGCGGCTTCCAGGCCGATGGCTTGAGCCGATCTTTGCCGTGCAGGTTCACGGCTATCTTCGGCTCATGCCACCTGACCATGAACTACCCTCCCGCCTCCTACTGCGGAGCCACGGCCTGATGATTCGACCGGATCGATGCAAGACCTGACCAACCCGGCCGACGCGGTGCTAGTGCTCGATTTGGAGTTTTCTTTCGCGGGCAAGCCACGCTTCCTCGGTGGCCAGATGGGTGAGGAGCGCGTCCACAAACAGGGCAGCAGCCGCACTGGGGTCCGGGAGGTTGCTATCGCCGGAGGTGAATTCCTGGCAACGCCGGCGTGCCCTGGCCCCCGTGGAGATGACGGACTCGGGGGGCCGAGTCACGAACGGCATGGCGAAGAGGCGCGCCTCCGTTTCTTCGTGGGCGGTCATGGCATCGGCCAGGGACATGGCGTCATCGGAGGAGAAGCCAGGTCGCTGGGACACGGATAAGGCCAAACGTCTCAGCGTGTTGTGCTCATCAAGGATGGCATTGATCGCGTTGTCGAACGAGGCGCGATCGGTTGGGGGAAGGATATTGGCTTTCATGACAGACTCCTTCTGCAAATCGACCGAGGCACTTACATGGTCGATATCTGGTGCTTTTCTCCCCTGCTCTTCGAAGCGTGTCGGATGAGCTTGTTGCTCCTTTCGCGTTGGCCCGGATTGGATACCCATCGGACTCGCCGCGTCGAATACCAGCCTTCAATCGAGGGCCAGTAAAAACTACTATAGCCGCCATGTCCCAGTATTCAAGTCAAGAAATAACGGCATGCACAAGGCTCGGCATGGAACCTCGTGCGGAACGCGCACTCTATTGGGAAGCGCGGTTGTGTCGCCATGGCGTCTTGTTCAGGACAGAAGGTTGAGACGCGCCCGCTTGAAGTGGGGGTTGAATCATGAAAGACGGCTATGTTTCCGAATTCACACTCTTCATCAACCAATACCTGGCGGATCATCCCGAGGTGGTGGAAGACCAGAAACGCGGATGGGATATTTATTGGAACAAGAAAGTAGACTTTGGCGCCCTGGAAGAAGCCCAGCAGGACGCGGTTCCGGATGATGGCTACGGTTCTTACCTTACCGATTCAAATTCCAACGCGGCGGATGCCCGCCGACATCGTCCTTAATCCCGACCGTCGTTAGGCGTGGAGGGGTTCACGCGCTCTGATCCCCCACCTGCACCATGCCGCCGTCGACGCGTACCGGGTAGGTCATCACAGGCTCGTAGGCCGGGGGCGACAGTGCCCTCCCGGTAACCAGGGAGAAGCGGGCCTGATGCAGGGGGCAGACCACGTCCAGCCCTTCAATGCTGCCGCCGGACAGACGTTCGGCCTCGTGGGTGCAACAGTCGGCAATGGCGTAGTAATAGCCATCGACATTGAACACGGCGATTTCCAACCCTCGCGCCTCGACGGTGCGAACCGCTCCAGCTGGGAAGTCGCTCACCGCTGCCACGTCGATCCAATTTTGCATGTCACAACATCCCCAGTTGGAGGAGCGCCGCCTCGCTCATCAGTTCCTTTGACCACGGGGGTTCCCAGACCAACTCAACGTCGACCTCCGTTACGCCCGGTACGTGCAATACAACATCCGCCACCGTGCCGGGGAAAGACTGGGCCACCGGGCAGCCCGGCGCGGTCAGGGTCATGCGAATGTGTACCTGGCCTGCAGCGGTCACGTCCAGCGCATAGACCAAACCGAGATCGTAAATATTCACCGGAATCTCGGGGTCGAATATCATGCGCAGCGCTTCAATGACCGAAGCCTCAATCTGTTTCTTCGACACAGCGGGGTCGGGCTCTTTGAGCCATTTAGGGAAACTCATCGCATCACTCCGTAGAAACTGGCTCGGCTCGGCCGCTTAAGGCCGCGTGCAGCGCGTGCCAAGCCAGGGTCGCGCATTTGATGCGGGCAGGGAATTCCCGCACCCCGGACAACACATCCAGCTTTCCCATGGGTATCGAATCCACCTCTCCGGTCACCAAGGCACGAAATTGCGTAACCAGCGCCTCGGCCTGGGCCACGCTGCGGCCCTTCACGGCCTCCGTCATCAGCGAGGCGGAGGCGGTCGCGATGGCGCAACCCGCGCCTTCGAATTGCGCTGCCTCGACGATGCCATCGGCGAGCTTGAGATGAACCGTCAAGCGGTCGCCACAGAGGGGATTGAAGCCCTCGGCGTGGTGGTTTGCCGTGACTAGCGGGCCGTAATTGCGCGGACGGCGGCTGTGGTCGATGATCACCTCCTGGTACAGGTGGCGCAGATCGGAATTCATGCGAACACCTCCCGCACCTTGCCCAAGGCGGCAAACAGCGCCTCCACTTCCTCATGGGTGTTGTAGACGGCAAACGACGCACGCACCGTGGCCGGCACGCCGAAATGTTCCATCACCGGCATCGCGCAGTGATGGCCGGTACGCACCGCCACGCCCTCCAGATCGAGGATGGTGCCGACATCGTGGGCATGCACGCCGTCGACAACGAAGGAGAGAATGCTTGCCTTGGCGCGGGCACAACCGATCAGGCGCAGGCCCGGCGTGGCGTTTGCGCGCTGGGTCGCATCGTCGAGCAAAGCGTGTTCGTGGGCAGCGACGGCTTCCAGGCCGAGTCGGTCGAGATAGGAAATGGCCGCGCCGAGGCCGATGCCCCCCGCGATATTCGGCGTGCCGGCCTCGAACTTGTAGGGCAGATCGTTGTAGGTGGTGCGCGCAAACGTCACCTGCTTGATCATGTCGCCACCGCCCTGGTAAGGCGGCATGACGTCCAGCAGGGCGGCCTTGCCATAGAGCACCCCGACCCCGGTGGGGCCGTAGATCTTGTGGCCGGAAAAAGCGTAGAAGTCGCAGTCGAGGGCCTGCACGTCCACCTTCAGATGCGGTATCGCCTGGGCGCCATCCACCAGCACCTTGGCGCCCTGGGCGTGGGCCAGGGCAATCAATTCCCGGATCGGGGTGATGGTGCCCAGGGCATTGGAAAGCTGCGTCAGAGCAACCAGACGCGTGCGTGGCCCCAGCAGTCGTTCGAACTCTTCCACCACCAACTCACCGGCGGCATCAATCGGCGCCACGCGCAGCAGCGCGCCGCTGCGTTCGCAGAGCAATTGCCAGGGCACGATGTTGGAATGGTGCTCCATTTCGCTGATGAGGATTTCATCGCCCGGCACCAGGCGCTGGCCGTAACTGCTCGCGACCAGGTTGATCGCCTCGGTGGTGCCACGCACAAAGATGATCTCCTCGCGCCGGGCGGCGTTGATGAAGCGCATTACCGTGTCGCGCGCCGCCTCGTAGGACTCGGTGGCCTGCTGACTCAGCGTGTGGACGCCGCGATGGATATTGGCGTTGATTTCGGCGTAATAGCGCGCCTCGGCTTTGATAACGCGGTGAGGCTTCTGGCTCGTGGCCGCATTGTCCAGATACACCAGGGGCCGGCCATGCACCTGCTGCGCAAGAATGGGAAAGTCTTGCCGTACCCGCGCCACGTCGATGCGGGAAGGAATCGAGACATGCAGCGCCCGTTGCTCCTCGGTGGAAATAGCGTTCATGGCAACAGCTCCATCGCCTGCGGCAAGCGCTTGCGCAGCAGGCTTTGCAGACGAGCCTGCAGCGGCGCCAAGGGCACGCGCTCAATCATCTCGGCGGCAAACGCATAGGTCAGCATCGCGCGCGCCGCGTCGTCGGCTATGCCGCGCGCGCGCAGGTAGAAAATCTGCTCGGCGTCGAGTTGCCCCACCGTCGCGCCGTGGCTGCACTTGACGTCGTCGGCCCAAATTTCAAGCTGGGGCTTGGTGTCGATTTCGGCCTGTTCCGAGAGCAGCAGGTTGTGGTTGCGCTGCTCGGCGTCGCTCTTCTGCGCGCCGGGATGCACAATCACCTTGCCGTTGAACACGCCTCGCGCCGCGCCGGCCAGCACCCCCTTGTAGAACTCACGGCTGGTACCCCGAGGCTGGGCATGATCAATCCGCGTGTGGTGATCGACATGCTGGCGGCCATCCACCAGATACAGCCCGTCGAGGGAACATGCGGCGCGCTCGCCGTTAAGGCGAACTGAAATGTCGGTGCGCGCCAGAGCGCCGCCGAGGGCGAAGGAACCGGAGATGAACTCGCTTCCCTGGGCCAGCTCCGCATGCACTGCAGCGATGTGGAAAGCGTCTTGGCTCTCCTCCTGCAGTTTGTGGTGCTCGATCCGCGCATCGCCGGCAAGCCTGATGTCGGTGACGACATTGGTGAAATACCCGGCGGCGTCGAGGCTCGCATGGTGCTCGACAATGCAGGCGCTGCTACCCGCCGCAGCAATCACCAGGTTGCGGCTATGGGTCGCCAGTTTTCCGCTACGGGCAACGAACAGGAGCTGGATCGGCGTCGCCAGTTGAACACCCGGCTCCAGGTGAATGAAAGCACCGTCGGCCCACCAGGCCAGATTCAACGCGGCAAATCCAGACCCCGGCGCATCCGCCTCCGCTTGCTGAGGCAGACCGAGCCAGGCTTGCAGGCGGGCCGGCTCCAGCGCCAGAACGTGGCGCAGACTGTCAACGCGAATACCGGCAGGCAAGGTGGCAGGACTCGACCACGCCGGCGCGTGACGGCCATCGATAAAGACCAGCCGGTGGGCGCCCGGCAGGGCCAAGGCCTCAATCCGAGCGGCCGTGACCTGATCGGTGGCGGCGGGTTCGAACGAGAAGCGCCCGCGCTCAATTGCCGCCACGCTGGTGTACTTCCAGTCTTCGTCGCGTCGCGTCGGCAAGCCGCTGCTGGCGAAGCTCGCCAGGGCCTCGGCGCGGCGACTGGCCAACCAGGGCGGGGTTTGAGCTAACTGGCGCGCACCCAAGCCCGCCCAGTCCTGCAGACTTTGCTCGGTGCTCATGGTCCAAGCCCATATGGGTTGTCGGCGACCCGCCGCGCGGCATCCGCGGCCTCTACTTCAACCCAGCCGTAGCCGCGCCGTTCCAGTTCCAGTGCCAATTGCGGCCCGCCGGAAAGGGCGATGCGGCCCTCCGTCAGCACATGCACCCGGTCCGGTGCGATGTAGTCGAGCAGACGCTGGTAGTGAGTGACGAGGATGATCGCCCGTTCCGGACTGCGCATTGCCTCGATGCCATCGGCAACCACCTTGAGGGCATCGATATCGAGGCCCGAATCGGTCTCATCGAGAATCGCGAGGCGCGGCTCCAGCACCAGCATTTGCAGAATCTCATTGCGCTTCTTCTCGCCACCGGAGAAGCCCTGATTCACCGGACGGTAGAGCAGTGCTTCATCCATGCCCAGGCGTCCGATCTGCCCTCGGATCAGGGCCATGAAGTCCATCGCGTCGAGTTCCGCCTCGCCCCGATGCCGGCGCTGGGCATTGAGCGCGGCCTTGAGCAGATAGATGTTGGCCACGCCGGGGATTTCCACCGGGTATTGGAAGGCGAGGAAGATGCCTTCGCGTGCCCGCTCCTCGGCCGGCAGATCAAACAGGTTACGACCAAGATACTGAACCGCGCCGGCCGTCACCGTATAGCTCTCGCGTCCCGCCAAGACTTGGGCCAGGGTGCTCTTGCCAGAACCATTGGGCCCCATCACCGCATGGACCTCGCCCGCTTTCACCCGCAGATCAATGCCGCGCAGGATCGGTCGCAGGGTCGGGCCGTCGTCGATACCGACATTCAGATTGGTGATCTCAAGCATGGCTTGTCCCTCCTAGCCGATGGCGCCTTCGAGACTGACACTGAGCAGCTTCTGCGCTTCCACGGCGAATTCCATCGGCAGTTCCTTGAACACGTCCTTGCAGAAGCCGTTCACGATCATGGTCACCGCTTCTTCGGCGTCGATGCCGCGACTGCGGCAGTAGAACAACTGCTCCTCGCCAATGCGCGACGTGGAGGCCTCGTGTTCCACCTGGGCGGTGGGATTCTTGACCTCGATATAGGGAAAGGTATGGGCGCCACAGCGGTCGCCCAGCAGCAGGGAATCGCACTGGGTGTAGTTGCGCGCGCCTTTGGCGCTTCTCGCCACCCGCACCAGACCGCGGTAGGCATTGTGGCCATGGCCAGCGGAGATGCCCTTGGAAATGATGGTGCTATGGGTATTGCGACCGAGATGGATCATCTTGGTGCCGGTATCCGCCTGCTGGTAGTTGTTGGTCAAGGCCACCGAGCGGAATTCGCCCACCGAGTCGTCGCCCTGCAGGATCACGCTCGGGTATTTCCAGGTAATCGCCGAGCCTGTCTCGACCTGGGTCCAGGAAATCTTCGCGCGGGCGCCACGGCAATCGCCACGCTTGGTGACGAAGTTGTAAATGCCGCCCTTGCCATCCTTGTCGCCCGGATACCAGTTCTGCACCGTGGCGTACTTGATCTGGGCGTCTTCCAGGGCGATCAACTCCACCACCGCCGCATGCAGCTGGTTTTCGTCGCGCATCGGCGCGGTGCAGCCTTCCAGATAACTCACATAGGCGCCACGCTCGGCGATGATCAGGGTGCGCTCGAACTGGCCGGTGTTCATGGCATTGATGCGAAAGTAGGTAGACAACTCCATCGGGCAGCGCACACCGGGCGGGATGTAGCAGAAGGAGCCATCGGAGAACACCGCCGAGTTCAAACTGGCGAAGTAGTTGTCGGTGTAGGGCACCACCGAACCGAGGTACTGCCGCACCAGGTCCGGATGTTCCCGCACCGCCTCGGAAAAGGAGCAGAAGATGATGCCCTGCTCGGCCAGCGTGGCCTTGAAGGTAGTGGCCACCGAGACGCTGTCGAACACCGCGTCCACCGCCACACGGGTCACGCCGGCGAGCAACTCACGCTCATGCAAGGGTACGCCAAGCTTTTCGTAAGTGCGCAGCAACTCCGGATCCACGTCCGCCAGGCTACTCGGCCCGTCGGCCCGCGACTTGGGCGCGGAATAATAGGAAATGTCCTGGTAGTCGATGGGACCATGCCGGACCGTGGACCACGTCGGCTCGATCATGCCCAGCCAGTGGCGGTAAGCCTGGAGACGCCAGGCGAGCATGAATTCGGGCTCGTCCTTCTTGGCCGAAATCAGGCGAATCACATCCTCATCCAGGCCCCGCGCCACGGTGTCGCTCTCCACCATGGAACTGAAGCCAGGGCGATAGGTCTGGTTGATGAGCTTGTCGAGCAGGAGGGCTTCGGTTGCCATGAGCTTAGCTCCCGTGGGCCGGCGTCGGCGCGGCGCCGTTCAGGTGTGGCCGGAAGTCCGGCCGGATCATGTCGGTCAGGGTCACTTGGTTCAGCACACCGCGTATTAGCTGATTGATGCGGCGCCAGTTCTCGCGGAGCGGACAACTGGCCTCCCGCACACAAAGACCGGCTTCGATACTGCACTCAGTCATGCCGAAGTCGCCTTCCATGGCGTCGATCACCTCGGCCACGCTGATCCGTTCCGGCGCTCGCGCGAGGCAATAGCCACCCCTGGCGCCCCGCGTCGACTGCACCAGCCCGCGTCGCACCAGCATCTTCAGTATCTTGCTCGTGGTCGGCACCGCCACCCCCAGTGCCGCCGCGACAGATGTCACGCTATGTACATCCTGGGGCTGACGCGCCAGATAAGACATGATCACGGTGCTGTAGTCGGTCAATCTGCTCATTCGCAACATGGCATCTACCTCGCTGCCATATTGGACTGCATCGGTCCTCTATCGTTCCGTCCGGCCACAACACGTTGGCGGGCGCAAGCTCAAGGAAACCGAAAAACCATGTCAGCAGCGCGGAATCAATCAGTCGCCACGCTCCATCCACACGCCATCAGGCAACGATCGAAACCTACTGCGGCAACTGGCTCAAGATCGCCGTAAAGCGAAATTCGGCGATAAGGCTCAGTTTATTTTGCGGCGAACTGAGCGCAAAACCCCTCCACGGCCTCCCGCTCGCCGCGCACACGCAAGAAGGCTCCCTCCTCGTCGGCGCGCTCTTCCAGCACTTCGCAGCTGGAAAAAATTTCGCCGCGCAGTTTCTGCGCTGACCAGGGCAGGAAGAGTTCGGCTTCCACCAGCCCCTGCTGGAAGAAGGCAACGATGGCTTGATGCAGCTTCGCCACGTCGTTGGGGCGGCGGGCGCTCATGACGATGCAGTCCGGGTACTCCGCGCGCAGGGCGGCCTCGCGTTCGGCCTGGGCCGCCGCGTCGCCGACGTGATCGATCTTGTTGAAGACGCGCAGACGCGGCACGGCTTCGGCGCCGATCTCGGCCAGCACTTCGTCGGTGACTTCGCGCTGGCGCTCAAAGCCGGGATCGCTGGCGTCGATGACATGCAGCAGCAGCGAAGCATCCAAGGCTTCTTCGAGGGTGGACTTGAACGAGGCCACCAAGCCGTGGGGAAGGTTCTTGATGAAGCCCACCGTGTCGCTCACCAGCACACGGGGCACGCTCTCGGGCTGGAGGGCACGCACGGTGGTGTCGAGGGTGGCAAAGAGCTTGTCTTCCACCAGCACTTCGCTGCCGGTGAGGGCGCGCATCAGGGTGGATTTGCCGGCGTTGGTGTAGCCCACCAGGGCCACGGTATTGAGGCCCTGGCGCTCCTGGCGGCGCGAGCGCTGGGTCTTGCGCTCCACCTCCATGGCGACGATTTCCTGTTGCAGTTCGGCGATGCGGTCGCGAATCTTGCGCCGGTCCAACTCGGTATGGGATTCGCCGGCGCCCCGTCCGCCGGTGCCACTGCGCTGGCGCCCCTGGGGGCCGGCGAGCTTGGCCATCTCGCGCAGACGCGGCGCCATGTAACCGAGGCGGGCGATTTCGACCTGGGCGCGGGCAGCGCGAGAGCGGGCGTTGCGGTGGAAAATTTCGAGGATGACCATGGTGCGGTCCATCACCTCGCAGCCCACCTCCAGTTCGAGATTGCGCGCCTGGGAGGGCGATATTTCGTGGTCCACAAAAATGGCATCAATGGGGCCGACGCCGTTGCGAGCGGTCTCGGCGGCGCTGACGAAGAGACGTATCTCCTCCCGCTTGCCGACACCGAGATAAGCCGCCGAATCGAAGGCGGAACGCTTCTGGGCGAAGCTCTGGATCACCGTGAAACCCAGCGTTTTCGCCAGATCGCGCAACTCGTCGAGGGACGACTCGAACTCGATGTCGCTCACGTTCGGCAGTTGCACGGCGGCCATGATGGCGAACTTGGGCTTCTCTTTGACTTCAATTTCCATGCGGTATTGGTTCTCTTGGGTGGGGACTACGTCGGATTAGCCGGCAGGGCAAGGGTTTCAGGGCACGTTCGGGTTAGCTTGGACGCTGTCCAGTTCATCCAGCGCAGCGCGCGGCGCAAGGAGATGCAGGTCGCCGAGAGGATGCAGGCAGAGCAGATCATCGTCGCCAGAGACCAGACGCGTGGCCCCGGCGACGAGGGCGGCATGGATGAAGGCATCGTCCTTCGGGTCACGCGAGTAGCCGCGCGAAGAAACAGCGGCGGGAACCTCAACCCAAAGGGCGCTGGCATTGGCTTCCCGCAGCAAGCGGCGACGGCGTTCCATCGGTAAGTAGCGATCAAACTTCGGCAGCCAGATGCGGCTTTCCAGTTCGGCGAAGGTCGCCTCGGAAAACACCAGCCGGCCAAGCTCCAACACCCGGTCCACCAGCCGCGCGGGAACGCCCCCCGGCGATAGGGCGGCGCTCAACAGCACATTAGTATCGACGACAACCCGCGTGTAACAGGCTTGCAAAGAAGACTCAGCTTTCATCGGCCAACAATTCGGCCAGTTTCTCTTCCGTCAGCCCGGCGGCGGCGGCGCCTTCGGCGCTTTCGCGCAGGGTTTGGCGCAAACGATCGGCGTAAAACGCCCGCATGGCTTCGTAATCCTCGGCGCTGACCATGACGCCGACCACCCGGTCGTGACGCATCACGCGCACCGGCTCACGCTGCACCCGGTCGAGAAACTCGCCAAAGTGGGTCTTGGCTTCATTGGCGGTATAGGTTTGCATGACTTGCCTTTCGCTTTTGGCAAAACAACAGTCCCAATGTAGCAAAACCACCCGATTCGATCAAATCGAACGATTCAACCGAAACTCACTCATTGCCGTTACGTTCTTGCACCCCATCCCACGTCGCGAACCACTCGGTCAGGGCGCGGGATTCGCCCAATCCGGCGAGGCGCTGGTCGATGGCGTCATGGTTGCCCCACACCACATCGGTCAAGGCACCCTCGGCAACGCAGGTTTCGATTTCGTGGCAATACAGGCCCAGGTCGCGCTGCACGTAGAAGCCGTAACTGCGGCAGGCCACGGGGCGCTGGGCATAGACCGGGCAGGCGCCGCTAGCGTGATCGAGCAGCGGACAAATGACGGGGCGCGATGGCTGTCCGGCCTCGGCAGCCGTCAATTCGGCCATCTTGCGGCGAATCTCTTCCAGGCGCTCGTGCTCCAGCGCCGCCAGCCCCCGACGCAGCAAGTCCCACTCCGCCGCTGTCAGTAGCGGCACGTCGGCCAGACGCTTGCAGCAACCATCGCAGCCCTTGCCGCACAGCCAGTCGGACTGATTCTCGCGGATGCTGCGGACGCGCGCTTCAATCTCGGCGTGAAGCTGGGCGAGGGCCGCAGCCCCTTCCATCATCGGCTTGTCGCTCAATCGCCACCCACCCGACCGCGACCGGCTTTGACTGTGGCGCGTCGCAGCTTGCCTTCCAGCCGCCTGACCACCGAGGAGCGCGTCGGCTTGGTGGCACGGCGGGTCTTCGGCAGCAGCGCCACGCTGGCGATCAACTCCTGCAAACGCGCCAGCGCGGCGATGCGGTTGGCCTCCAGGCTGCGAAACTCCTGGGCCTTGATGATGACGACGCCTTCCTTGCTGATACGGTGGTCGCCCCGCTTCAGCAGCCGCTCGCGAATCGCCTCCGGCAACGAAGAGGCGGCGATATCAAAACGCAGATGCACGGCGCTGGAAACCTTGTTCACGTTCTGCCCGCCCGCACCCTGGGCGCGAATCGCCGTGATCTCGACCTCTTCGGGCCGCAGGGTGAAGCGCGGAGGCTGCATTAGCCGCCCATCAGGCGCAATCGAGGGAGTCAAGCAGCAGCCGGAGCTGGCGATCCACCTCGGACTCGTCCTGCTGCCAGCGTTCGGTCAGTTCCATCAAGCCCAACTGGAGGCAGGCGTCGGCCTCCTGTTCGGCGAGAACGTAGCCGGCGTGATCGTCGACGTTATGGAAATCCATCAGCGGTTGCTTCAGGCGCTCAAAGGCCACCGCCGGGGAATCCATGGCCACCATATACGACTCGACCCGGCTCATCCCCTGGCGGCTGGCAAGCAGATGGGTGTGCAGCCCCTCCACCAGAGGCGGCCGGACAACAGCATCGTCGGCCGACCCGCTACCCACCAGCACCAGCAGTTTTTCGGTCAGGGCATGTCTTTCGCGGGCTGCGTCGATCAATTCACGGGTAGTTTCCCGCACATCCTGGGTAACCTGATGCCAGGTTTCTGGGCGTTGCAATGTCTCGGCCATCAATCTGGGCATGGTGTTCTCCTCCTTTTCGAGAGCAGACAGGCTACGCCGGGCGGGGCTCAAATTTCGCGCCAGATGAAGCGGATTTCTAGGGCTTTTCCGCAGATGGAGAAATACCCCACACCGCTTCAACGAGTTGCGGCAGGATCACCGCCGCCGGCCCGGGCAGGTAGGCCTGGGCCAGATCGGAGAGTTGGGTGGGCTGCGGATTCACTTCAATCACCAGGGCGTTGCGCGCCAGGGCCCGATAGGGAAGGCTCGCCGCCGGCTCCACCACCAGCGAACTGCCAACGCATATCAGGGCGTCGCAGGTGTCGGCGGCATCCCAGGCGCGGTCGAAAACCTCCGGGTCGAGGGGCTCGCCGAACCAGACGATATCCGGTCGCAGCAAGGCGCCACAGCAGGGGCAGCGGGGCACGGGGCCAGCCTGGAGGCGGATCGCCAGCAGGTCTTCTTTGGCGGCGAAGGGGTCACAGTCCTCATGGACGGCATAACCGTCGCACACCGGACAAATGACGGGGGAACGCCCGTCGGCAAAGGCCGCTTCCTCATCCACAAAGGCCTTGAGGCGGTGGATATTGCCATGGAGTTCGATCACGCCCCGGCTGCCGGCATCCTGATGCAGGTTGTCGATGTTCTGGGTAATGACGCTGACGCGGCCGAGAACATCCTGCAAGCGGGCAATGGCCCGATGGCCGGCATTGGGGCGGGCGCGACGCATGGCCTCCACCAGATGGACATGCCAGTCCCAGACACGCTGGGGATTCTCGCGGAAGGCCCAGGGCGTGGCGACCTCCATGGGGTCAACCTGGGCCCAGAGACCTTCGCAACGGTCGCGAAAGGTAGGAATACCGGATTCGGCGGAGATGCCAGCGCCGGTAAAAACAGCAATATGACCCGCCTCACGCAGACGACGGGTTAATGCCGGATCAAGCATCAAGCGCCGGCGAGTTCCGCCAGTTTGGGTTTGGCTTTGGGCAGGGGCGCCAGTTCTTCGGTGTCCGGAACATCCTTTTCCTGGTAGCGGATGATGCGGATTCCTTGCGGCAACGCCCGGACTTTTCCTGACTGCACGGCTTGCAGCCAGGGATTACTGAGGGGTTCGAGGATTTCTAGCAGCGAAGTGGGGTGAGCAGACATGATGGTTCCCGTGGATTGGCCACTCCATATGGGGCCAAAAACCAGATTTCAAAGGTACGGAGCGAATTTCGCCCGGAAGCCAAAATTGCGACCGATTAACCGCCCCGCTTCGGCGTGCGGCCCTTGGGCGCCGCCCGAACCAAGGGCTCATCCCATAGCGATGCCTGTGACTGCGTAACACTCATTTTCGGTTCCGACTCCGGCGTTGCCAGACGCTTCTGGGTCCGAGCCGACGTGACGACCAGCCCGTCGTCCTCCTTCAAAATCAGGCGTTCCAACATCACTTTTTGCGTTACACCGTAACGAACTGCAAGGCTCGACAGGGCCGCCAGGGCGCGGGCGCTAACCCAGGTATTGATGCGCTGCTCACCCACCTCTTTGGCACGACGCTCCCGGTAGGCCTTCTGCCGTTCCGCCGCCGTTTTGGCTGTGCCCTTGCCTTCCTTCTTCACGATCCATCATCCATTTCGTTACCCTGTAACCGCCATTATACGAACGTTACTGCGTCACCAATCCTGGATTGGGCACAAAAGCATCCGGCGACCAATTCAGCGGGAGGGGCTATAGTCGGTGAGCGAGAATCCCGGCCACCCATGGCCCACACCTGCCAACCATCGGTATCTCCCATGAGCCCCCTGCCTGACGTACTTATAGCCCCGCAAGACTCCGCAACCCGGGATGAAGCGGTGGCAGCCACGCAACGTTGGCTGGAGCGCGCCGTGATCGGCCTCAACCTGTGCCCCTTCGCCAAGTCGGTTCACGTCAAAAAGCAGATTCGCTACGCCGTTACCGGCGCGCAAACCGCAGATGAGTTGCTATCCGAGCTTGAACACGAGTTGCAGACCCTGGCCGAAACTGATCCGGCGACCCTGGACACGACGTTGCTGATTCATCCCCAGGCGATGACGGACTTCATCGACTTTCACTTCTTCCTCGCCGAAGCGGACGCCGCCTTGAAGAACCTGGGCTTCGATGGCGTATTTCAGATCGCCAGCCTGCATCCCCACTATGAGTTCGCCGGCAGTGAGCCAGACGATATTGAGAACTACACCAACCGCTCGCCCTATCCCACCCTGCACCTGCTGCGCGAGGCGAGCATAGATCGCGCGGTCGCCGCATTTCCTGACGCCGCCGACATCTTTGAGCGGAATATCGAGCTCATGCAGCGGCTTGGCCATGAGGGATGGCGACGCCTGTGGCTGGAGGATGCGCCGAAGGCGTAAATAACCCGCCGTCAGATTCATGCCGACCTGGGCGGGAATTGGCGGCATAATGCTGCGATGTGCATAACGATTACAGTGCGACGCTCACCATGGCACCAACTCAAGCTGGAACCCAATTGAAAGCATCCATACTCAAGTACCTCAACTCCCAGGGCGAAGGCTT
>Ga0316605_10000523_pt1 | contig 26646 bp, 29 predicted proteins | sample OWC_soil_day20_n_FD_207666 | JGI IMG/M metagenome (GOLD analysis project Ga0316605, IMG submission 207666) | Wetland soil microbial communities from Old Woman Creek delta, Ohio, United States - OWC_soil_day20_noCT | ecosystem: Environmental > Terrestrial > Soil > Wetlands | place: USA: Ohio...
CTTATGACCGGACTCCTCAAGCCACTCAAGCCCTTTTCTTTTAGGAGAGCCGCCTGTTGTAACAATTATTTTATCAAAAACTTCGGGCTGCAATTTTTCATCGAGAAATTGAAGTTCGAGCATTTCGTCAACATTTCTTAATGCTTTTACACCCATTCCGGTTTTAATTTCAACTCCCAGTCTTTTTGCTTCTCTTAAAAAACAGTTGATTATGCTCTGTGAGTCCTGAGATAGAGGAAACACACAATTATCCTCCTGAATAACCAGTGGAACACCTCTTGATTCGAACCACTCAATGGCATGAGATGTATTGAAAACCTGAAATGCCTTGCTTAACTGCCGGCCTCCTCTCGGATATGCTTTGCACAGTTCCTCGATGGAGGTGCACCCGTTTGTGACATTACACCGTCCGCCGCCGGATATTTTAACCTTAGAGAGAAGATTTTGGGATTTTTCAAAAATGATGACTCTGGAATCGGGATAGTTCTCTTTTGCGGCTATTGCCGAAAAAAAACCTGCTGCGCCACCTCCGATGATTCCAATCTTCATAATAACCCAATACGGCAGTTAGTTTTTTTGTTTTTCGCCCAGCCTGTATACCTGTGCTCTCACATTTTGTGCCCACTCCAGATGGGTCATAGATTTGTCAAAAGTCTTATATGGAATAGGCTTACCTATTGTTACACGGATGGTCTTATTCCTCTTGCGGAACATTTCTCTTGGCAAAAGCATTAATTCTATATTTGCTTCTATTCCAAAAAAAGTTCTTACGGAGTGTATCAGATAAAAAAGATTTGAATTGGTTCCGTGAAAATGCAACGGCACAATATCTCTTTTACTGGAAATGGCTTTTGATATAAAACTTTTTTGCCAAGGAAGGTCCTGCACTTTGCCATTATGCCGCCTTGAAACGATACCGGCAGGAAAGTGAGTTATGGGAATATCTTCTTTGTATGTCTCTTCCAGTTTATGAATATACTCTTTGGAAGAGCCGTCAAATACATTTACAGCGGCAACAAAAGGACGAAGCTGAGGGATAAACATAAAGGCGTCATTTGCAATTGCTTTAAGAGAGCCATATTTCTGCGAAACGATGTACGTCATCACAAGACCGTCGGCAATTCCAAAGGGGTGATTTGCTGCAAAAAAACATTTTTTATTTTCCGGCAGGTTTTCAATTCCTTCAATGTCCAGTTTTATTTTAAACTCTTTAATAACCTTTTCAAGAAAATCTGCGCCAATGTCATTTGAATACTTATTCAAAATAAGGTTTATCTCATCCTGATGAATTATACCGGTCATAATTTTAATTACGAAAGCCGGTAACTTTTTGAGTAATCCCGAGTTGCGCTCTCCTATTGTTTTTTCAATATCAATGTATTTTATATTTTGATATGTCTCTTCCATCAATTCTATTTTGTAATCATTTGTTAATTGAGGATATCTCCACACTTCTCATTGAAATACTCCCATTTTGGACCGATTCGTGGATTGTTTTAATCTCGTCTTCTGCAGTCCTCATTCCCAGCGTATAAAGCAGCGGTAAATAATGTTCGTCTGTAGGCATTCCAAGAGAATAGTCCTTCAAATGTTTTGTGTAGTTGACCAGTTTCTCAATGTCGTACGCTGCAATACAATTTTTAAGCCAATTATCCATTTCCACGGCCCATTCATATGGTTTTGCATTTTGGTCGAAGTCAATTACCTGTAAATTATGCACAATGTTCCCGCTTCCAATGAATAGAATATTATCTCTCCTGTATTTTATAAGTTCTTTTGCCAATGCAAAATGTTCTCCCGGAGTTTTCCTGACATCAAGACTTATTTCAAGCACAGGTATATCCTCATTTGGGTACATATGTTTTAAAATTGCCCATGCAGCATGGTCTATTCCCCTTTTCTCATCAACATTGATTCCAATATTGTCTGACTGAATCTGGTGTGCAAGATGGGGGAGGCCTGCCGGAGTATATTTGATTTTGTACAACTTATCAGGGAACCCGTAAAAATCGAAAATTTGTGCAGGGTGTTTCGCCCCGGTTATATAAGTACCTTCTGTGAGCCAATGTGCCGAAAAAACAACAATTGCAGAAGGGGTGTCAATAGTTTTCGGGTATGAATTAAGCGATTGTGTAAATGTGTTATTTAAAATCGCATTCATTGGCGAGCCATGCCCTATAAATAGTACCGGACTGTTTTTCCCGTTCATGGTAACTCTCCCTCCCTTGAGATATTTAATTTTATTAATTCTTAAAATTAAAAGTAATTCCGGTTAAATTCTCTGATACATTCCATAATTTTTTGGCAAGATCAGCATTGAACAGTTTATCTCCTTCTGAGCTAATAGCAGGATTTCCCTTATGATTGCCTCTTCCGTCCGGGCCGATGTATTCTCCACCTTTTAGCTCCCTGTTTGTTGCGGCAAAAAGAGTAGGAAGAGCGCCCATTTGTGCAGGCTGGCCGGCAAGACCAAAGAGGAATTTCATGATTTTACCCGACTCTTTTCCCGAACCGCGGGACATCAGGTTTGTTGCCGAAACCCCCGGATGACAAACAATACAAATTGTATTTGCCCCATTGTCCTTCAGTCGGTTATTCAGTTCAATGCCAAACAACAAGTTGGAAAACTTACTTTGACGATAAAACTTCCACGGATTATATCCTTTAGATCCGTCCAGATTGTCAAAATATATATTCGCACCTCTGCTGGCAATACTGCTCACCACTATAATTCTGGAATCTTTTGTCGAAAGCAGTAAAGGAAGAAGTCTGCCTGTCAGTGCGAAATGTCCCAGGTGATTTGTACCAAACTGCAGTTCAAAACCATCCTTTGTGTGCTTGTAAGGAGGAATCATTACTCCGGCATTGTTAATGAGCAAATCAAGAGATTGATATTGGCTATGGAATTTATCGGCAAAATCCTGAATGCTCTTTAAATCTCCAAGATCGAGATTCATAATGCCAACATTGGCAGAGGGAAATTCTGACTTTATTTTGTCGGAAGCTCTTTGCCCCTTTTCCATATTTCGTACTGCGAGAATTACTTCGGCACCTTTTGATGCCATTACTCTGGCGGCCTCATAACCTATCCCGCTAGCTCCGCCGGTGATAAGAACCCGTTTATCTTCCAGATTTTCAATCTGACCTGTGGTCCAATTAGATTTTTCCATCTTTCAAATATAAACCACTTAATCAAAACATTCAATTATTTTATAAATTATGAGTAAATTTACTAACTTTAATAACAGAAATTTTAAATTAGAAAAAATAATATTTTATGGCAGAATCTGTTGATAGGAAATATCCTCATCCCGATTTCACACTGTTAAAAGAAATGGCCGAAGGCGATGAGGCTTTTTTTAAGGAAATCATTGCACTTTTTTTAGAAAACGGACCAGCTATGGTAACCTCTATAGAAGAGAGTGCCGCAGCAGGAGATTGTGATGCACTTAGATTTGCTGCCCATAAGATTCTTTCGGATCTATCCATTGTTGGTATTAAATCGGCAATAAAAGATGTGGAAATAATTGAAAAGCAGGCAGCTCTCAAGAATATTGCAGCCGTAAATGTAGAAAGAGCGATTGAGATAATTAATTATGGAATTGAAGATTTGAAAAAACTAGTATAAAGCGATGAAAATACTTGTTTGTGAGGATGATATCATTATGATAAAGGCCATTGAACATAAGCTTAAAAGCGAGGGCTATACAATTGATATTGCCACGGACGGAATTCAGGCTTCAGAAAAAATATGCAACAATGAGTATGACCTTATAATGACAGATTTACTTATGCCTTTTTTCGGGGGACTGGAATTGGTGAATAAGGTCCGCAATGAAATGAAACTTAAGGTTCCGATAATTGTACTCACAAGAGTCGGAAATGAAGACACAATTATTGAAGCATTTAAATTAGGCGCAGATGACTATATGACTAAGCCGTTTAGTCCTAATGAGTTATCTATTCGCGTTAAGAGATTGCTAATCCGAAGATAAATTTTACAACATGAGAGCACATTTATTTAAGCTTTACGGTTTTATTTTTTTTGTGCTATCCGGCTTGCTCGTCATTCCTGTTTCGGCACAGATAAGAAATTCCGAAGACACCACGTCTCTGGAGACTTTGCTTAATAAGGCAAGGCAACTTGCTTATAACAACGGAAGAGCAGAAGCCAGGAAAATATGTTTTGAGATTCTTAACCGTGACAGTACATACTGGGATGCCGCAGTTTTGCTTGGAAGAACCTATTCCTGGGATTCAAAATATGATTCTTCAAGAATAGCATTAAATAAGATAATTGTTAAAAAGCCCGGTTATTATGATGCAATGGAGGCGCTTATCGACAACGAACTTTTTGATGACAAATATGCAAGTGCAATTAAATATGCCGATGAAGGTTTGTTGTACCTTCCGGACAACGAGATGTTTTTGTACAAGAAAGCCCGCGCTTTAAATAAATCCGGCAAGACTAAGGAGTCAAAGGCTCTGTTATCCCGGATTCTGCAGATTAATTCATCCAATAAAGAGGCTGCCAAACTTCTTTTAGACATTAGAAGAGACGGAAGAGTTAATAAGTTCACAATGAGTTACTCGACAGATATATTTAATGGCTCTACACCCTGGAATTTTGCGTCTGCTTCAATTGGGCGAAAAACCACTCATTTCGGGTCCGTTATCCTTAGATATAATTTTGCCAATCGATTTGGAAACAATGGACATCAGGCAGAAATTGATGCCTATCCGGCTATTTGCAAAGGAATATATATCTATTTTAATGCTGGAGTTTCCAATAAAAAGAATTTTCCTTTTTCTCGTCTTAGCATAGAACCATATTTTAAATTGCCTAAAAGTTTTGAAGCTTCCATTGGGATAAGGTATATGAATTTTGACGCAAACAGAATATTTGCCCTTGATTCAAATAAGGTTATTATCTACACCGGAACTATCGGAAAATACTTTGGTAGTTACTGGCTTTCTGTTAGACCTTATTTTACTAAGGGAACCGATGCATGGTCAAAATCTGCAAGTTTAACCGTAAGAAGGTATTTTGGCAACGAAGACAGTTATATTTCATTAAGCCTTGGAACAGGAATGTCTCCCGATGAACAGCAATATGCCTTTAATCCAGATTTAAAGTTTTTGAAATCAAACAAAATAAGTTTAGACTATCAACAAAAAATTGCATATCGGTTTATTATTAATTGTGGAGCCGGATATGCTCAGGAGGAGGTTAGAACAGGAGTTAAACGCAGTCGTTATTCTCTTGGTGTGTCAGTAAGTATATTGTTCTGATTCTTTCAATAACTAATTTTAAATGAGGATTTTTGCTTTTTTTACAAGCTTTGCTTTCCTGGTTCTTTTGCAAATTAACATCATCTACGGGCAGGAGACCAATGATTCCACATATCATATAGTAAAGAAAAGCGAAAATGCGTACCGGATATCGTCTAATCGTAGCGTTCCGATTGACTCATTAAGGCTATGGAACAATCTAGACCACAACTATACAATAACAGAAGGCCAGATATTATTTGTTTCTCGGCCGGAGCCGGAAGTATTTCTTAATCAATCCGGACTCAGTTTTTTGAAAACGGATTCGATAAAAACTAATTATTATTCGCCAACCGGCTCAGAACCGGAGGAGAGTGCTCTAAATTTGAAATCAAGAGAAAAAATTTATGTTTTTTATTCTAAATCTACCTTCATTTTTAAAATATTTCTGTTTGTAAATATATTTTTTCTGATTTCATCAATTGTCTTATTGTTACTAATACTTTTTACCCGGGTCAAAAAGAAAATCATAAAGAATAAGGTAGATAGATGTCTGGAAAGATATAGAGATTTTATAACAGGATGGGCATACAACGAGAATTCAGAAATAGAAAAGGAGACAATATTCTCCGAAATACGCAACAAGATTAGGCGGGAAGTATTCACTACTGAGTTGTTGTCGCTTCATTCAAATTTATCCGGTGAAAGCGCAGATAAATTAGTTGATTTATTTCATAAGGCAGGATTAAAGAAATATTCAATAAAGAAAATTCATTCCCACAAGTGGAATATCAAGGCAAAGGGATTCCGGGAGCTGGTACAGATGAAAATTTATGATGAAAACAGCCACATTGCCGAATATCTGAATTCTAAAAATGATGAGCTCCGTATTGAAGCACAGTTGGCATGGATAGAACTAAATCCCGATAATCCCAATGGTTTTCTTGACAATACTCGAATTACCCTAACCGATTGGTGGCAGCTTAATGCACTCATCTCTCTTAAAAAAAATGGAAATATTCCTGATTTTGGGAAATGGATTGAAAGCACAAATGGCAGTGTTGCAATTTTTGCTATAAAGATGGTCGGGATTTTTAAGCAATTTGAAAGCATTGAATTAGTAATTAGTCAACTTAATAGCCCAAATACCAAGATCAGATATGAGGCAATATGCACTCTTGGTAAATTGGCTCAGCCAGCACCAATTCAGGAACTTCAGCTGCTTTTTTATAAAGAGAGCATGGAAAGTAAAGCGCAGATAATAAAATCTTTAATTATGATTTCTGACTCCGAAAATGCCGATTTTTTTCGCGAAATTTTATTAAAAGAAAACGACATCTCTCTCCGCATCCTTTCTGCAAAAGGATTAGTGTCCCTTGGCGATTCCGGATTAGAAGCAATTAACAAATTGGACTTAGATGCCGACGATTTATTGAAAAAGATAATTATTCATGCAAAAGACAGTAGAATTTGATGTACGAAATAATTAAAATATTGAATTTTATACTCTTAAATGGAATTTTCATTTTTGCAATTGCCATTTTTGCCTCGTATATCACCATGTCTGTTTTGTCCGGACTTGAGTTGATAAAATATAAAAAAAGGAACAGTTTTGTAGACTATTCGGCAATTATCTCATCTCCGTTGGCCCCCTCTCTCACTATTCTTGCTCCTTCTTATAACGAAGGAAATACTATCATTGAGAATATCAGATCTTTATTGTCTTTGCATTATGGCGATTTCGAGGTTGTTATTATTAACGACGGGAGTAAAGATGATACGATGGAAAAAATAATACAACACTATCATCTGGTAAAGGTTGACTACTTTGTAAACTATACGATTCCAACAAAACCTGTCCGGTCTGTTTATAAATCGACAAATAAGGCATATAACAGATTAACTGTAATAGATAAAGATAATGGAGGGAAAGCAGATTCTTTAAACGCCGGAATCAATCTCAGCAATAAAAACTATGTAGTATGCATAGATGTGGACTGCATTCTGGAGGAGGACGCTCTGCTAAAGCTTGTAAAACCTTTTCTTGAAAAACATAAAGAGAGAGTAATTGCAACCGGAGGAGTCATCAGGGCTGTAAACTCTTGTGAAGTAAAGGACGGAAAAATTGTAAAAGTTAATTTGCCGTCTAATTTAATTGCACGTTTTCAGGCACTTGAATACAACAGGACTTTTTTGATGGGAAGAGTTGCATGGAGCAGGATAAACGGGCTACTCCTGATTTCTGGTGCATGCGGTGTTTTTGACAGAGGAATAGTAATTAAAGCCGGCGGATATGACAGTAAGACCGTTGGCGAAGACATGGAACTGATTGTCCGGATGAGACGCTATATGTATGAAAATGACTTAAAATGCAGGGTTGTTTATATTCCTGACCCTTTGTGCTGGACAGAAGTTCCGGAAACGCTTAAAATTTTGTCTCGTCAAAGAAACAGATGGACACGTGGAACAATAGAAACACTTCTAAAGCATAAATCACTTTTTTTCAATCCAAAATATGGAAATCTGGGAATGCTTGGAATTCCTTATTGGTTCTTTTTTGAGTGGATGGCTCCATATGTAGAGGCAATAGGAATTGTATATGTAATTATGGTTATCCTTATTGGAACACCTAACTGGCCCTTCTTTATTATTTTGATGGGATTTACCTATTTTTTTGCGATAGTATTCTCGACATGGTCAATCTTATTTGAAGAGTTTTCTTTTCCAAGATACAGGCGAAACAGGGATATTTTAAAATTGATTTTAATCTCTCTCATAGAGCCGATAGTTTATCATCCATTTAATGTGTGGTTTGCGCTCAAAGGAAATTATCATTATTTCACCGGGGTTAGATCATGGGGAAAAATGGAAAGGAAAGGTTTTGCTAATAAAATAAAATCTGCTAAATGAAAATAGAGAGCCGGAGAAAGTTACTGAAAGAGAATCTGAAACTTGGAATCAAAAGATATCTTATTCTTAATTTGATATTTTTTGTTCTTCTGGCAATCATTAGAATATTTGAGTATTTATATCTCAACCAAATCACGACGCTTCCAAAAGGAAGTTTTCTTATCGAATTGTTAGGATTTGGGATCGATATTTTAATGCTATTAAACTTGGCTGCTTTTTTCTTGTTGCCTTTTTTGATACTTCATCTTCTCTTTAAACCACTTGCCAGTTTCGTTTCGGGTTTACTTATTGGCTTTTTTGTTCTTGCAGAAGTTGTTCTCATAAAGTATTTTGCGGCTACCTCTCTTATGCTGGGATCCGATCTGTTTGAGTATAAATTAAATGAAGTAATGGAGATTGCTTCATCGGGAGGTGGGTTCTCTGTTCTTACCATACTTTTAGTAATATTCATTATTGGCTTAATTACTGCTACTTTCATATTATCTAAGCGGATAAAACCAAATCCTGTTTTTGCAATGATATTTGCGTTTTTAAGCATCGTTTCAATATTCTTTAGCAAGTATACAATCCCGGATGCAGGAAAATTTTATTCCGAACAAAACTTCAACCTGGCAACAAACAAAGCTTATCACTTCTTTAGAGAAACTTACACTTATATATTTCCGCCAGAAAAGAGTGAAGCAAATCTTTTTCCTTATTTTTATACAGGAGAAGCCTTGCCTTCCGGGAAATCATTTGAATATATCAGCGATGAATATCCTTTTCTCAGGGTTGACAATACACCGGATTTACTGGGCAAATATTTAACCCCAGGAGCACAAAAACCAAATATTGTTTTCATTATAGTTGAAAGTCTTGGACGGGCTTATAGTGGTAAAGGAGCATATCTTGAAAGCTTTACCCCATTTCTGGATTCGCTTGAAAACCATAGCTTGTACTGGGAGAATGCACTTAGTACGGCTAGTCGCACTTTTGAGGTTTTGCCGTCAATCTTCGGGTCAATGCCATATGGAAAGAGTGGATTTGCCGAACTTGGCATTCAAATGCCGGATGGAATGACCCTGATAAACCTTTTAAAGGAAAGGGGATATATTTCAAGGTTTTTTTATGGAGGAGATGCAAATTTCGATAACATGAAAATGTTTCTTGACAAACAGAACATAGACTTTGTTATTGACGAGAAGGACTTTGGTAATTCATACAGTAAGATACCTTCTCCAACTAATTTTACATGGGGATATGGCGATAAAGAAATTTTTATGAAAGGTTTTGAAATTCTGGCCACCACAGATTCAACTCCAAGACTTGATATTTACCTCACAATAGCAATGCACGACCCATATAATATTCCGGATCAGAATTACTATATTAATAGAGTTGAGGAGAAATTTAATGAATTTAGATTTGATGAATTACGAAAAACAGAATACAGGAAGTACATTAAAAATTTCTCCACCATTTTGTATTTCGATGATGCACTTCGCTACTTTTTTAAGGAATATGAAAAAAGGGATGATTTTAATAACACAATATTTATTATCACCGGCGACCACCGTATGTCTTCGCCTCCGATATCTACTCAAATAGACCGCTTTCATGTTCCTTTGATTATCTATTCGCCAATGCTCAATAAGCCTGCAAAGTTTTCTTCTGTTGTATCCCATCTTGATATTACTCCTTCGGTTATAGCATTTCTGAGAAATAATTATACGATGACTTTTCCTAATGTCGCTCCCTGGTTAGGACAAGGGTTGGATAGTGTGGCATATTTTAGAAATACTATCTCCATGCCATTTATCCGAACTAAAAACGAGACGACAGACTATTTGGACCAGGACTTTTTTATGGTGAGAGACCAGTTATATATGATTTCGGATAACCTGGGACTTAATCGGATAAAAGATAATCAAAAGCTATTTGAAATTCAGAGAAAGTTTGAAAAATTTAAAACAGACAATATTAAGGTAATCACAAACAATAAGTTAGTTCCGGACAGTCTAAAGAGTCAATTGTGGAAATAATCGTTAAGTATTTTTGACGTCATAGGAAGAGTGTATCTCCAGAAGAAGGGAGTCCTGTCATTCAAATCATTTTCGTTGAGAACAAACAACTCTAGATATTTAATTCCAATCATCTTCTTTGGAGTATTATAAATTGGAGAATCTGTGAAATCGCCGCAAAAATAATAAAACCGGGAATCTTTTAGATTCTCGAAAGCAGCAGGAAATATTCCCGGAATATTATTTATTCGCAAAATTGAATCTCCTCTTTCGTTCGCAGATATTTCATAGTATGACAACACTCTGTTATTGGTATTTGTGCTTAATGTTATATCAAACCAATACGGATAACTGATTTTCTTGGGGACTGAAAATTTTGAAACAGTATAATCAAAGCTTTTTACAACCGGAACTTCAAAATCTAAATCGGTCCCCTTTTCCAGTATCTCAATTGTTTCGTTTGAATGAACGAATACAATACCGGATTTGGTAAACGGCCAGCGATTGCCGTGTTGTTTTTTGTATAAACGAACAATCCATTTTGGCAATTCCGGACTTTCAATTGTATCTAGTTGTTCATAATAGCGACCGCTCCACCCGCTCCACTTTAACCCTAAAAGATTTTCCACTTCGGCCCTTACTGCGCTAGTTGTTGGAGTAGCGAAAAAATTAAATTCTGCCAATATTAACTTTTTCTTTTCCATCATACTCTTTATAAATAGCACATCATTGGAATCTAATCCGCCATACACCTTCTCTGAATGCTCTGCGGTGCCAATACTATCCCTGTACCATTCGTGATGATATATTCCATATGTGTCAGTAAAAAAAGTCAAATCTGTTTTTGAAGCAAGACTGTCAATTTGATTTTCGGATAATTTCGATAAATCCTTAATTTTAAATTGGTCATCTTTTAATGGAAAAAAACCAAGATAGTCGACAGGAACTGAATAAAAAGAACCATCAGGTTTTACATATTTTAAATGTGACAGCATCCAGTTAAATGTACGGTGCTTTATAGCTTCCCGCGTAAATACAGTTTTGTCGATAATAAGAATATTTGTTTTGTGAACAGGCTTGACAACCCAAAGTAGCCACAGAATAACAGGGAAAAGTAGAAATCCGGACAAAAAAATATTAATTATTACTTTTTTCATTTATGAAAAGATAGCTATTTTTTTTCAATTTTTTTGAGGATATCGTTCATTATATCAAGCTGTACTTTTTGAATCTCTAAAAGTTCCTGCTGCTGATCCATTATAAAATGGTCAATTTTTTCATGCAATGTTCTTATCTCCAACTCCGATTTCAGGTTTATCATATAGTCCTTCCTTGCCCTCGCCCTGTCTTTCTCCTCCTGCCTGTTCTGGCTCATCATTATCACCGGTGCCTGCAGTGCTGCAATACAAGATAGAATAAGGTTTAAAAGAATAAATGGGTAGGGGTCATAGCCTTTGTTCAAGAACCAGAATACATTAATGGAAATCCATATTATAATAAATACCAGAAACGAAATTATAAAAGTCCAGCTACCTCCGAAAGAAGCCACTTTATCGGCGATTTTTTGACCTATTGTCAACTCTTTGCTGTCTTCTCCATCAATTTTATCTGTAAGGGTAGTATTGCCTGTTACCGAGTTTAATACGGTTTTTTCGAGTTCAGATAATTCGCCTGTCTCTTTAATAAGATATTCAGAAATAGATTTTTCTCTATAAACATCCAATTCACTCCTGGAAAGAAAACTATCGTGCGAGAATTGCGGATTCTCTTTTTGAATCAAATTCAAAATAGAATGCCTTACAGTTTTCGCTGCTATTTTTTCGGATACCGGAAATTCTTTTTTTGATAAATCGCTGATAAAAGTTGCCATAAATAATTTTCTTACTAAACGGTTTTTAACGTTTTCTGATGAGTGTTGTTGTTTTAGAAAAAGCCTTGCCAGAAATTGATTCCATGTTAACTATCTACTTCTCCCGAGTTTTTTAGAACATCCAGTAACTCCTTCAGATTAACGGTCGCGTATGTAGATGAATGGTCCGACATTGCATAAGGGATAATAAGATCGCCATTGTGAATCATAGAGCCGCACGAATAAATCACATTCGGTACATAACCTTCTCTTTCTGTCTCATTTGGCACTATTAAAGGACTTTTCAGCCGCCCGATTACCTTTTCGGGGTTTTCGAGGTCATACAACGAAGCTCCAAGAGAGTATTCTCTCATAGGGCCTACGCCGTGAGTAATAACAAGCCAACCCTCTTTTGTTTCAATTGGCGAACCGGAGTTGCCTATCTGCAATAATTCCCACGGATATTTTGGTCTTTGGATTATTTTGGCCTCACGCCACATATTGATACTATCCGAATATGAGATATAATTGTTAACACCATCTATCCTGCACAACATTGCATACTTACCGTTGATCTTGCGAGGAAACAGAGCCATTCCCTTGTTCTGGGCAATCTCGCCGTTAATAGGCAATATTTTGAACTCATAATAATCTTTTGTCATGATTAATTTTGGAAGAATAGTTTCTCCATCGTATGCAGTATATGTTGCATAATAAGTTACATCTCCATTATCATCGGTAAATTTTACAAAACGGGCATCTTCAATGCCATTTTTCTCTGTTGCCGAAATGGGGAAGATTACTCTTTCGGAAATTGCGGAGTCCATCGAAAAGTGAATCTCGTAGTGTGAAGAAGCGAGCCACATCATTTGATTAATAATTTTCAAATGATCTTCTGTGAGATTCGGTTCCTTTTTTGCCATTACAAGGTTCTTCATCAGTTCTCCATAAGTAAAATGGTCTCCAAGTTTATCTAAGATAAAATCAGGAGAAGCCGGATTCATTTGTACTACTATCGCATCAGGTTTATCAGTGGTAGTGGGAGGAATATCACTAATGTGTTCCTGCATGTCTTCCAGCTTTTTCTTGAAAGATTTTTTGTCGTAAATATGCCGCTTGATTACATCTGCCTCGGCCAGCATCTTGCCAACAGGTTCTAAAATAAGGTTGCTGTTTTTGTCCAGAACACCGGAGCGGAAGACGACAGATGAGATATGTCCTTCACCTGTGGCCCGAAAACTTAAAATCACCCTTTTTTCTTCAGAACTTATTTCGGACTGATCCGGACTATCTACTATGGATGGATTAAAAAATGCAGCCGATTCAATGGAATATTCCATTGTAAAATATGAACCTATTAGAGCTTTCTGAGATACACTAAGTTCCTTTTCATTAACTTCAATCTGATCAAAAATAGGGGCAAGTTTGGCGAAGTTCTTCTCAAATATTCGTGAGATATTTCTGTGCCGCAGAGAATAACTTCTCAACAACTGACTCATGGCGATATTTACCTCTTTTTCCGGCATTGCCAAAACCTTCCTGATTATATCTATGGACCTCACATCATCCCAATAAAGAAAACGGGCGATTACTCTTGTAGAATCGGGATTGAATACAAGTTTTTTTCTGGTTACGGCTATTTCCATGAACTAAAATTTTAGCTGGGTTAATCTCTAAATTTACGAAAATATATTGGGAAAGGTGTAAAATAAGAATTAAACAAGTTCATAGAATATCCGGAAGGCAGCTACACAATGGCATTAATTTCCCCACTTAAGGGTCGTTGTTCCTTTAGAAATAGCCTTCCCCTGAATAGACTCCAATTTTGTAAAGAGTCGGTCGATATCTTCACTTACATTGTTATTTAGGCCGTTCCACATTTCGTAAGATTCGTACCTGCTTATATTTCTCTTTTCTCCATTAAGTACAGTTATCCTTATGTGCCCACCCTTATCATCCGGCTCGTAATCGAATAACTTTGTGCCGTTGATTTGAATATTTATGGCGATTTTATTACCGGCAGTTTCATAAACAAGAATGCTTAAAAAATATTCTCCGCTGCTCAAATTATCAAGCCAAATAGGAAGGCTCATACTGGACGGTCTTGTTACAATTAAACCACTTTCTTTACTAATCATTAACGGGTCCAGCTCATAACCCTGAAGATGCAGTGCGATGATGCAATTTTTGTAAACAATCTCCCGGGTAGTATTTTCCCATTGGGCACTATTAATAATTGGACTGGCGGTTGAGAAATATTTTTTTAATTCTTTATAATCCTGCTGTGACCATGCAGAGTTACATACTAAGACAATTGCCAAAGTTGTCAATAAAATTGATAATAAAATCTTGTTTTTCATGATTGAAATTTATTAACTTTTTGATTCAATGACTCTAAATAATTATAGTTATACGTTGCCTTCTTTTCCTTCTTCGACGTGTAAAATGTGTAATAGCCTATGAATAATAGGGGCAAAGAAAACGGCAGTGATACTTAAAAACGCAACGCCACTGTACAGGGCATAAAAAGATGAAAAAAGCTTGGCTTCAGTATTAGCCATCTCTACAACTGGGCCCATACCTGTGAGAATCATGCAAGCCATATGAAAACTGTCCAGCCAGCTTACGTGCGATAGATAGTGATATCCAAAAGTGCCAATTGAAACAGAGATAAAAATCAGCAGGAGTGCAAATAATGCATAACGGCCAAGCCTGAAAAAGAATTGTGGAAGTGTTGCCACTTTTTGTCTGCGATGTTCGAGCTTCATTTTTTTAATCATCTTACTCTTTAGTTTGTATTGTCAATTTCAATGTCATATTTTTCTAAAAGCCCTGCAATTCCGGATAAAGAGAAGCGGGCTTTTTTTATCCTGTTTATTTCTGGGTCTATCGTATAATTAGAGGATGTTCTAAAATCGGCTTTTTCAAGGACAGTATTTGCAAATGTTGCTTTTGTGAGGTCGCAGTTATCCATGATTGTGCCGGTTAAATTACATTCTGTAAAATCTGATTCGTTTAGCTTTGAATTTTTAAAAACAGTCTTTTTTAGTTTTGTCCGGAAGAATGAACAATGACTGAGATTACAGTTTTCAACCATAAAAGATAAGCCAAAATCAATGCAGTCTTCAAACCGGAGCCCAAGCATTTTGCAGTCCTTAAATTTCACATCCCTTAAACCCGTTTTTGCCAGCATAGCCATACTCAAATTGCAACCAATAAACTCACATTCCGTAAATAGTACATTAGAAAGGCTGGAGCCGGAAAAATCGCAGTTTACGAAAGTGCATTTTTCATATTCACCTTTTGTTAATGGATTCTTAGTAAAAACATTATTGTTAAAAGTTTTTTCTTCTATAAATATTAAATCTGTATTATTTATCATTGTTTTATGAGATAGCTATTTTAGGTTTTGTAAGTATCTATCGGCAAATCTGTACCCAAGTTCCCGCTGCCCTTCAGAATTAAATACAAAAGCAATTAATATCAGAACATAAGATTTTATCGGAATTTAATCTTAAAATATTTGAATAGATTTTAATCAAATATAAGAAATTGAAAGCACTTCCGGAATTAATTTATTAACAGTTCAAAACCCTGATATGCCCGACCACAACTGATAAAATCCAAAGGATGCAAATGCAACTACGGAGATTCCTACAGATACTCGACTGACACGGGGTCCCAAATTTCTTGCAGCAGCAAAAAGGGCAATCATGCCGATAGAATAAATGACAAATGAACCATAGAATGAAATTAACAGGACTATGGCATTAGTCGGATCCTCGTTCCATCCTTTTATCAGCAACGGTCCCATAACCAAGCTCCAGCCGAGATAGGGATTGGGATTCAGAAGATTTATCAATACAGCTTTGAAAATATTCTGCTTTGGATTAACATCCAAATTAACGGTTAGGTCAGATTTTCGCCATGTTTTGTATGCGCCGAATGCGAGATAAAGGAGGAACACACCGCCGAAGCATTGAATTATTCGTAAAACATCCCCAGGCATATTTGTCAGAACAAGAAGAACAAGTATTATTACCGGCAAATCACTAATGAGGGGTGCAAAAACAAGCGGAAGCGTTTTTCGCCAGCCATTGGTTATACTTTGCGAAAAAAGAAATGCCTGAAAGGGCCCCGGCTGTACAACACAGGCAAAAGCATAAGTTATTCCAAAAATGAGATAATTGACCATTGACTAATTTCTGTTACAAAAGATTTTTCCGGCATGTAATCAAATACCCGATGTCGTATTTGTATTCAATATTCACAAATCCAGCCGATTTAAGTTCATCTGTAACCTTCTCGATAGGATATTTATTAAAAATATCATCTTTGGTGAATTTCATTATTTTTAAATTATCCCGATGAGCCATATAAATACAAAAAACTCCGCCTTTATTCAATTCCGATTGAATTTTTAAAAACGGTTTCTCTAAATTGTCCCAAAAGTAAATGACATTAATGCAAAATATTTTATCGTAACAATTTCCCCCGGATTCATAGTCTAAAAAGTCTCCGAAATGCAGGTCAACTTTTTTATTTTCGATATGTGTTTTATTCCTTTTCTGAGCCTCCAAAAACATTAATTCAGAAAAATCAATACCCGTTACATGACAATCAATAGAAGATGCAATTCGGTCTATGCCTACTCCATGGCCATATCCTATTTCAAAAACTCTATCATTTTGACAAATATCTAATATCTGTAAAACTTTATCGTAAATGATTTTATTTGCGTTTTTCATCATAAATGATATCACTTTTCCACCAAATCCCTCGGGCCTTTTAAACTGATTGCCAATAAAACTTAACATACATATCTGCTTTGATTATATTTTGTCTGCAAGTTTTTTAAATTCAATTAAATCATACCCTTTTGATTTGGCTAAATCGATGAATTCATTGCTTATCACTTTCATTTCACTTCTTGCGTTTTGAGCGTGATTACTTATCACGGTTTCTGCCCATTTTGTGTTGAACACAAATTTCATTAGAAAATCTAAGATTGATATTGGAACAAATCTAAAAAATAATAGTTTCCTGGGTTCTATCCCTATTCCCGACTCGTGCAAAAAGTTAAAATTCTCTTTTAATGCAAGATTCATTTGATGGATAGCTTTTGAATTTGCGGAAACTGAATAATTATTCCCTCCATCATAATATATTACATCACCTAACGGCCCAACCATTGCAACATGAGTTTTTTGCCAGACGTCCATCTTATTTGAAATAGCTACATTAAATCCGGACTTTTTGAGAATAATAACTAATTCCTTTAGTCTGAAGGAGGTTTTTCCGTTTAATTCACCCAAAGTAGTAGGCTGAACGAATTTGGAAACTATTTCATATTGAACTATTGCATTTTCTATTTTTCCTCCGGAACCCGGAAATGCCGGAATTACTCTCTCTTGTCCAAGGGCATTGACCCAATCATCATAACCAGAGGAATTATTTACCATAAAAACGAAATTCTGAGACTTGTTTTTATTAAGGATTTGCAACGATTGTGCGACTTGTTCTTTTCGTAGTGTTACAAAAACAAAATCATAAATGTCATCTTCTTCTAGTTCAGAAATGAGATTGATATTTATTTTTTGTACCTCTTGTTGGTTGTACCTCTTGAGCAATAATCCGTTCTCTTGTAATTCTTTAAACCTCTTATTCCTCGCTAATATAGTAATATCTATACCGGAGAGAGCCATAAGGCCTCCGAAAGTTGAACCAATAACGCCAGCGCCAAAAATCAAAACACGCTTTTTCATTAAATATAATAATAGAATACCAGTTAAGATAAATCAATCTACACCAACAACATTGCTGCGTCTTTCAAGCATTTCAACGTCGCGCCAGGTGTTATCCATTTTGCCTATTCGCTCTTTAGTTCCAATTGTACGGAATCCGTGTTTGTGATGCAATTTCAGACTTCCTGTATTTTCCGGAAAAATGCCGGCTTGCAATGTCCAGATTCCGTTTGATTCAGATTCTTTAATAAGTGAATTCATTAATTTGTCACCTACTCCCATTCCGCGGAAATCGGAATCAACATATATGCTCACCTCTGCCACTCCTGAATAAACGCATCTGCTCGAAACGTTTGACAGAGCTGCCCACCCGACAATTTTGTTCTCAATCATTGCAACAATTCTGCAATCTTTACGATGAGCACCATCCCATGATTCCCAGTCCGGAGCTTCTGTCTGGAACGTGGCGTTCTTCGTTGCAATACCCGACTCATAAATCCTTGCTACTTCTGTCCACGATTTATTGGTCATCAGGCAGATTATTATTTTATTCATTGGATTTTATTTGATTTGTTCTAAGTATGGCGAAAATTAAATCATCGACCCATTCTCCATTTATCAATAAACTTTTCTCATAAAGGGCCTCCTTTTTGAATCCTGTTTTTTCTACTAAATTAATTGATTTTATATTCCTGGGATCAATAGAGGTGATAATTTTATCCTTATTTAAATCATTAAACAAAAAAGCAATGAGCTGCTTTAGTGCTTCTGTGGCATAGCCATTTCCCTGAAATGATTTATCAAGGGTACACCCAATTTCAACCTGGCTATTGTCAGTATCTGAGAAGTGAATTCCAATATCGCCAATCACGGTATTGCTGTCATTAAGCAAAATAATAAACTGAAACCATGTGCCCGGAATATTTATTGCAGGGGATACTTTTGCGATAAACTTTTTTACTTCATCTTTAGTTTTAGGAACCCAGCCTTGATACTTATTTGTAAACGAATCGGAACGATACTTATATAAAGCTATGGTATCATTTGGTTCAATGGGTCGTAAATGTAGCCGGGTTGTTTTAATTAAATGTATATCCATATGATGCTGCTTCTTCAAATGATTTATAGTACCCAATTTCGTCCCTTTTTTTAATAAACAATTTTGCCTTTGATATATCCATTTTCCAAAAAGAAGCTATTTCGTATTCTGAAGCAGTGTTTATGTTTACATTAAGCGGTTTTTTTCTTTTTTCATCCCATAAAGTAGTTCTTACAGGTACGTTACTGTTTTCTATCCACAATTCTGGCCCAATATTTTTTCCCAAAAGCCGAATATCAGAAATCACTTCCTTTCCCAATTTAAGAAATATTTCATTGTAAATTTTTCGGTAATACATATATTTATTAATATCTCCAATGTTTCCATACCAAGACATTTTCTCGAAAATATCTCCAAGGGAACGATCTACTGTTTTGCCAACGGTAATTGATATAAAAAGAGTTAATAATTGGTTTTTATCTTCTGGAAATGAGTTGCACCACTCTTCAATGAATGAGATTAAGATTTGATCTTTGCTAAAGTCTCTAGTTTTTATTTTATTCCAAACCCAAAAGTTCTTTAACATAATATTTTCGAATGGACTAAAAATGTCTTTTGGTGAAACTCCATTGGGAATAGGAGATTGAAGAAATTTATTGTAAAACTCAATGTTTTGGAACTTGTTTTGCAATACAGTGTCGGAATTAATTCTATAAAAAATAGTGGCTAATACACCTTCGCAAGAGAGCATTTGTTGAGCATTCTTCAATTTTGTAAAGTCAAATATTGTTGAAGTATGTTCGAGTAAAATAGTTTGTTCTGCAGTTAAGGAGTCTAAGTCTATATTTGTAGGTAACAATTTCTTATAGATATACCCATTGTTAAAAACAGTGTTAATGCGCATGTTTTCATCGCTAGATGAGTGCCATAATTTGTTTGTTTTGTTTGGATCAAACATCCGTTCAAACCCATTTTTGTACAGCGGAATATTATCAAATCCAAACCTTTGAAAGTGTATTCCCCATCCCTCTGAAAAAGCGGTGAAATAGTCTGTTACACCCATGCTAACATGTTGTTTACTTGTCTTTTTATTGGGAAAATCCTCCATGATATTCATCATCATCACATGTCCCAGTTCATGAGAATATATGGAAAGTGCTCCATTCTTAAACATATTTTCGGATACAACTAAATCGACGAAGTTGAGGTTTGGGTATTCAAAATCTTTTTCTTCGTCTTTTACCAATAACCCATGCCTAGGAAATCCCCCTTCATTTTTTGATAAAAACAGTGCATTGGGACCAAAATTATTTGAAGAAAAGTTTCTGCTGCATTGATTTATCCTAATCAGTGACTCATAAAATGGACAATTTAGTTCGTTAAATATTTTCTGAGCAAAAGGAGTGCTATTATTAAGTCTTTTTCCGGATAAAAGCGTTGCTTTACTGCTTTCATCCGAAACGACAAGAATGATTCTATTTGTTGTGTCTTTAAAAATTAGGTTATTGTTGGAGTTTTGAGCAAAAACTGTGTTTGCACAAAAAACAATTAGTGCAGAAAGTAGTACTGATAACTTTTCCATTTATTAAAATATTAAATTATTCGTGATTACAACTTTATTTAACGAAAAAACAGAAAAAAGTTAAACTAATTACTGCCAATAATCCGTTCTATATCTTTTTTATAGCTATCCCCAATGGGAATAAATGTACTTCCAATTTTAATGCGACTGCGTTCGATGCAGTCGATTTTATCCAGAGCCACAATAAACGACTTGTGAACACGAACAAACTGAGAATCGGGAAGCATTTCCTGAATATCTTTAAAACTCATTAGAGTCATATATTTACCTGTAGAGGAAGCTATTCTAAGATAGTTTTTCATCCCCTCAATATAGAGTATCTCCGATTTCATTATACGTTGAATGCGGTGGTCTGTCTTAATGAAGATAAACGATTCTTTTGCAGGAATATTTTCACCGGCAGCAACTTGTGGAGCAAATATATTTTCCTTCCTCTTCCAAACCTTTTCAACAGCCCTTAGAAAACGCACAAGATCGAATGGCTTAAGAAGATAATCTACAGCTTCCAGTTCGTAGCTCTCAATTGCATATTGGTCGTAGGCAGTCGTAAATATTACCAGCGGAGGATTATCCAGTATCCCAAGCATCTGAAATCCCGTAAGCTCCGGCATTTGAATATCGAGCAAAATAAAATCCACAGTATTATTTTTAAGAAACTGCAAAGCGGCAATACTACTGCTGAATGAGCCCATATTTTGAAGATATGGAATTTTATCAATGTAATCTTCCAGAATTTCGAGAGCCAACGGCTCATCATCAACTACTATGCACTTTAGGTTCATATATTATAACGAAAGAGAGAGAGTTAAACTGTATTTTTCATTGTTGGTATCAATGTTTAAGCGGTATCTGCCGCTATATATAAGATCCAGACGCTTCTTTACGTTTGCAAGGCCAATTCCGCTGCCGGATTTCGACACAGAATTAGGCTGGAGGTCATTTGTGCAATTAAAGATAAGTTCTCCGTTACTTATGCGAAATGCAATTTCAATTGTTGCGGATTTTGATGTGCTGGTTCCATGCTTGAACGCATTCTCGATGAAAGGTATAAGCAGGAGGGGGGCTATTTCATATCCATCCGGGTTTCCTTCAATTTTCATAGATACTCGTTGGTTGTCGGTCAGCCTAAACTTTTGCAGCTCCACAAAGTTATTAAGATACTCCAGTTCTCTTTTAAGAGAAACTCGGTCTCCCTCTGTTTCGTAAAGCATATAACGCATTAACGAAGATAGCTTAAGTACCGCCTCGGGAGCCTTATCCGATTTCTTGTAAACCAGAGTATGGATATTATTAAGAGTATTAAACAAAAAGTGGGGGTTAACCTGAAACTTGAGCATCTTAAGCTCGCTTTCTAATTTTTCCCGTTCGGCCTCTTGCCTGAATTGCTGAGAAAGAAACCAGTTCTCTACCAATGAAACAAACAGAGCAACTCCAATAATAAAAGTGTCGACAAAAATTTTCCCAATAAGTCCATTTGCAAAACGGATTTTCTCTTTGGAATTAATGATTAAACTTACCAGATAGTCTACTGAAAGCTCAAGGCAAATGAAGCATATAAAAACAGATATTGAAACCAATACGAACTTTAGGAACCGGTTTGGTTTAAGATACTGTTTGATAATATACCCATAGAAGAGATAAAACATCCCGATGCTCTCAATAAGGCTAAAAATCCAGGAGACAAGAAAACCGGGTTTTTGCCAGACAGTACTGCCGGAAAATACAAATGGAAGCAAGGCAATCAGCATCCAGATCAGGATGTGAGCTGCTATGTATATATTATTTGGTTTTCTTTTTTGCACGCCCTAAGATACAAACAATATAGTTTGGACATTATCATAAAAGTACGAACGGTCACTTTTCAGGTATAAAAGCAAGAAAAATTGATATCTCCCTGTTTGTATGGATAAATACAGGATGTGTCCTATTATACACCTGATTGATGTATTGTATTTGTGAAGTGAAAAAATGAGACTCAATATTGCATAAAAAAAACAACCATATGGATAAAAATGCAATTATTGAAACTCGCAACCTCTCTTTTGCTATAGGCAAGACGCAAATTCTTAAGGATGTTAGCCTCACTGTACCACAAGGAAGTTTTTATGGATTTCTTGGACCAAACGGGGCCGGTAAAACCACGCTCATACGTGTCTTGCTAAACCTTTTTAATGCAGGAAGCAACAAGGTTTTCCTATTTGGGGAAGACGTAACTCAAAATAGGGTAAAAACACTTAGTCGCCTGGGTAGGTTCGTTGAGCAGCCATCGCTATACGGCCATTTAACCGGCGCCGAAAACCTTGCCATTGCTCAACGATACTACGGAGTCGCATCTTCGAGAGTAGATGAAGTGCTGAAGCTTGTAGGTATGACTGAGTATAGAAACCGGAAAGTAAAGGCATACTCACTTGGGATGCGTCAGAGAATAGCTATTGGACAAGCATTGATTCATGATCCCGAGCTGTTAATCCTTGACGAACCAACAAACGGATTAGACCCCAACGGCATCAGAGAAATTCGCGAACTGTTAGTTTCCCTCAATAAAGACCATGGCAAAACAATTTTTATTTCTAGCCATATGCTGTCCGAAATTGAGAAGATGTGTACTCACGTTGGTGTTATACATCATGGCCGCGTCCTCTACCAGGGGATAATCGAAAATCTTCCAGTAATGGCCGAGAGTCGGCTTGAAATAAAGGTACAGGACATTCCCCGTGCCCTTGCAATTCTCAAGCGACAAGGAATGGAGGGGAGCTACAGTCATAACTCAACCATTACGTTGCCTGTGGAAAACGAACAACAGATTGCTTCTGTCAACCGCTTTCTTGTCGAAGATGGTATAGCTATTTTTGGCCTTACCCTACACCAGAACAACCTTGAGGATATATTCATTTCGCTAACCAATGATAACCAATAAAAACTACACAACAATGATAAAAGAACTATCCATTTCAATTAGGACCGAAATGCTGAAATATAAGCGTACATATGCGCTGGCACTCGTCACACTTGCCCCGCTTTTAATTGCGGGAATGATTACCACGATATATTTTTTCAAGGCAGACAAATTAGTAAAACCGGGTACAAACGGCATTGCAGGAATGTTAGATGGAAGCATTAATTCATCGTCCACAATGCTTTTTACGTTCTATCTTATTCTTTTGACCATCCTCATTCATCAGGTAGAGCATCGTGCCCACTCGCTTAAGGATTTGCTTTCATATCCTGTTTCCTACTTTTCTACATACACAAGCAAGTGGATAGTTTCATTTATACTTGTAGGGCTTAGTCTTGTTCTTTACATTGCCTTCTCCCTTATGGGAATAGGAATATTATCCATAAAGCACCCCGATTTAATTTGGTTCGATGCGAACGTATTTATGTTTTTTGTTAAGCAGGTGGGATTAGTTTCTGTTGCAAGCCTTATGCTAATGGGAATCCAGTTCCTGATTGCCTTGCGGTGGAGCAATGCAATTGTTGCCTTTGGGGTAGGAGTGGTTGGTTTTATGTCCGCAATAATTCTGTTGCAGGGTTGGGAATATGTACACTATCACCCATATGCAACCGGAGTTCTTTCATACATGAGTACAATTGGAAGAGTAAAAGTTGCTACTTCGCAATACCTGATATTTAATATTATTGGAGTAATATGCCTTTATACAGGCGGATATTTTATGTGGTGCAAAAGGAGGATTGTATAGATGTTTAAATTTCTTTTCTACTTAATTATTTGGCTGGCATTTTTGCTAGCCAAATTAAATTAATCCAAAGCAAATTGCTATAAAACTTGGCCCATTTAATCCGCCATGCATTATTACACCAATCCAGCTGTTTTTAGTCTTCTGAACAATATATGACTGAATGAAAATAAGTGGAATGAGAGTGACTAATAATTGCCATCCAAAAGCAATATGGAACATTCCCCAGCCAAAACCATGAATGAGCCAGGTGTATTTTCCAAATACAATTTCCTGCCTGGGCATCATAACTCCCCTCCAAAGGAACTCCTCTCCCAAAATGTTTAAAATCCAATATGGCAGCCAAATTAGTAATAACCAATATCGCCCCTTTGTCAATGGCTCAAAAGACATAAATGAAGGAGAATTGTCAAATTTACCAATCATTAATTCTAGCCCTTTCATTATTAAAACACTAAAAATGCCAACAAAAATAAGTCCTGCAAAGCACCAGAATAAGTCTTTTGCCGATATTTTCCTAAAACGCAACCGCTCTGTCCAAGTCGTTTTTGAAAGCTTATATCCTTCAGATTTCAAAATAGATATTCCGGTAATAATTAAGGGAGTGAATATTCCTAATCCACCAACTATGAACCAAAATAAAATCGTTTCCTGCCCAGTTGCCTTACTTAAGTACGGTATGAGAAACTTTGTCATGCAATACATTAAGACTGCCGCAGGAATATAAATTGCGAATGACCCCAAAAGGCCAAGCTTTTTTAATTCTGTTTTAGCTTCCATTTCCATTCTTTTACGCTGTCAGCTCAATTTTATTATTGTCAGGATCGAGTACTACACTTTCATAATAACCGTCTCCTGTGGTTCGGGGATAACTCTCAATTATATAGCCCTCTTTTTCGAGATACTTTGTCAGTTTATCGACTTGTTCAATTGTCCCTACATTAATTGCAAAATGGGCAAGACCAATTCTTTCTTGATCTGCCGGGTCATTGATGTCAAATCGCTTCATTATCTCTATCCTTGCACCATCTTCAAAGAAGAGAAAGTATGAGGAAAACTGTTTGTGGATATTATCGTATCGGGCAGAAGTTTTGCAGCCAAAAAATCTTGAATAGAAATCTTTCAATCTCTCCAAATCATTTGTCCATATGGCTATGTGGTCTATTCGCATTTGTCAGCGATTCTTTAATTTAACGATTTTAGATTTGCTTTTCCTTCCGGAACATATTGGAGAATATTTCCTACGATTGCGCAGCTATCCAGTTCATCACAATCGCCGCAGGTTTCAAAGCCTTTGGATTTAACGCAATTCCTTATTTCACACTCTTCGCAATGGCCAAATTTAACACCGGCCTCTCTGCATCCTGTGCAATTAATCGTTTCAAGTGAAATTTCAGGAGAGTTGAATTGTATTCTCCATTTCTCTGCGGTTTTTTCACGCAATTCGTTGTCGTTGTTTATAGTGGCTGTTCTTGCGTCGCAAGAAACGCAGTCTATGCCACAACATGCAATAAGTTTTTCCATTTTTATTTTTTTATTAATAAATCAAAAGTCGCAATAAACCACTTAAATCGTTTAATTAAGTGTAAAATTAGATATATAATTAAGACTAGTGTAAGCTTATCATGTATCTCGATGAAAATTTTGCGAATTAGCTCTGAGCCTTCTGATAGATGTATGAACCATGGTATATATCCGGAAATTGCAACAAGTATAAAAACTATTGTTAGTGTAATCACCTGTTTGTTTTTAGCCACCAACCTTTTTTTAACCACCGTCGTATACCATTTCCAATGCTGAAGGATATGAAAAATCATTAAAACGGACAGTAGAACTATTGATATTTTATGAATAGCTGACCATCCTGAGTAATATATGCCTAAAACAGAATGATTTGTGTCTATCTCTCCCTGGTTCCCCATGTGATATTCAAATTGAAGTAAAAAACCGGAAAAAATCATTAGTGAACCAATTAACAGTAAACTAAGGTTAGTTGTAAATTTTGATGCAGATCTTCCATTATTTTTTATTCTACTCTTGTCCATGTTTTGAAATTTATACAAAGCATTAGATTCGCATATATTCACACATTTTAAACAGCCAGTACATTTTCTTCCATTTTCAATAAGAGCGTGCTTATGCCAAGGAAAGTTTACTTTATTAATAACGTTATTTGGGCAAACCGCAATGCATTTCCAGCATGCTATACATTTTTTTGTGTTGAGTCGTAGAAAGGGAGTTTGTGTTTGCTCTTGATAAAAAAATCCGAATTTCATTTTATTATTGTTTTCGGACAAAAGTATCTAAGGCAAATAATTTCTACGATAACAATTGTTAATAAACGAACTTACTTGCGATTTCTGATTCTGCTCAATGAAATAGGAGTAATGCCTAAGTATGACGCGATATAATGTTGTGGTACCCGTTTTATAATCTCGGGATGATTTTTTAATAAATCCTCATAAAGCTTGCGGGGATTATCTTTTATGCGAGAGAGAAAAAGCAGTGCATAATCTCTAAATCGTTTATAGGTTATTTCCTGAAGACCTTCTT
>Ga0316605_10000524_pt1 | contig 26561 bp, 19 predicted proteins | sample OWC_soil_day20_n_FD_207666 | JGI IMG/M metagenome (GOLD analysis project Ga0316605, IMG submission 207666) | Wetland soil microbial communities from Old Woman Creek delta, Ohio, United States - OWC_soil_day20_noCT | ecosystem: Environmental > Terrestrial > Soil > Wetlands | place: USA: Ohio...
GTACACCGCATTCGGGTGCATGGCGCGCAGCAGTTCGCGATAGACCTGCTTGTAGAGCAGCAGGGCCCGCATCATCTTGATGCCGCCGCCGGTCGACCCGGCGCTGGTCGCAAAGCTGGACAAGAACAGCATCCACAGCGGAGCAAAAATCGGCCACAGCGCGTAGTCGACGCTGGCATAACCGGTCGTCGTCGCAATCGAAACCAGATTGAAGGCTACGTGACGCACCGCCGTGTCCAGCTCGGCATAAATGCCGTCCTTCCAGATGTACATGGCGACGACAAAAATACTGACGACGGTGACGCCGAGGAACCAGCCGGCTTCCGGATCATGGAAATAAGGCCGGATCGAACGTCCGCTGACGGCCAGGAACAGCGTGCCGAAATTCATGCCGGCAATCAGCATGAAAACGATGGCTACCCCTTCGATGGCCGGCGAATCGAAGAAGCCGAAGCTCGCATCGTGCGTCGAAAAGCCACCCAGCCCCATGGTCGAGAACGCATGGCAGACCGCATCAAACCAGCTCATGCCGGCCCAGTGGAAGCTCACGATGCAGGCAAGCGATACCCCGAGATAGACCAGCCACAAGCCCTTGGCCGTCTCGGCAATGCGCGGCGTCATCTTCGAGTCCTTCATCGGCCCCGGGGTTTCGGCCTTGAACATCTGGCGACCACCGATGCCGAGCAGCGGCAGGATGGCGATGGCCAGCACGATGAGGCCCATGCCGCCGATCCAGACCAGTTCGTGGCGCCACAGGTTGATCGACATTGGCAGCTTGTCGATATTGGCCAGCACCGTCGACCCGGTGGTGGTCAGCCCGGAGACCGTCTCGAAATAGGCGTCGGTATGGCTAATGCCGAGCTGGATCATCAACGGGATGGCAGCAAAGGCTGGCAGCACGGTCCACACCAGCACCACCATCAGGAAGCCGTCGCGGATGTTCAGTTCGCGCTTGCAACGGCGGTAGCGGTACCACAGAAGCGCGCCGCACAGCATGGTCAGGCAGAAGGCTTCGTCGTAGGCGGTCTGGGCGCCGTCGTTGGTGGCGTAGGAGAGGAGCAGCGGCGCCAGCATGGTCAGGCCGAACAGCATGATGATCATGCCCAGCGCACGATAAACGGGAGCGAAACGGGTCATGGTCGCCCCTTACATGAAGTGGAAGCCGACCTGGAACAGCTTCTCGACTTTTTTGACCAGCTTCTTGCGGGTACAGAAAACGATGACGTGGTCGCCCGCTTCAATAACCGTGTCGTGGTGGGCGATGACCACCTCGCCCTGCCGGGTTATGGCGGTCCATTCATCGGTCTGGCCGACGATTACCGTCTTGTCGAAATTGCGCACCAGCGCCGCCACCGTGACCCCGTGCGGCCAGGCAATCTGGTCGATGCGCTTGCCAACGATTTGCGAGGTCTTGGCATCGCCATGGGCAACCAGTTCCAGCGCTTCGGCCGCCCCCCGGCGCAGCGAATGCACCTCGGCCACGTCGCCCTGTCGGACATGGGCGAGCAAGGTGCCGATCGACACCTGGGCCGGCGAAATGCCGATGTCGATCGGCCCGCCTTCGATCATCTCGGCATAGGCCCGCCGGTTGATCAGGGCCACCACGCGCTTGCAGCCCATACGTTTGGCCAGGCTGCCGGCCATGATGTTGTCTTCGTCGTCGTTGGTCACCGCCAGGAAGAGATCCATTTCGGCGATGTTTTCCTGCTCCAGCAATTCCTCGTCGGTCGCATCGCCGAGCAGGATCAGCGAATTGTCGAGCTCGCTGGCCAGTTGTTCGGCACGTTCGCGGCGGCTTTCGATCAGCTTGATTTCGTAACGCTTCTCTAGCGTCTGGGCGAGACGCAGACCGATATTGCCGCCACCGGCGATCATGATGCGGAGCACCGGGTTCATCATCCGACGCAACTGGCGCAACACCGGCCGGATATGCTCGGCGGCCGCCAGCAGGAAAACCTCGTCGCCGGCCTGGACAACGGTATCACCCTCCGGAAAGACGGCCTGGTCGTCGCGGAAAATGGCGGCAATGCGGGCATCCATGTCGGGCGGCAGCAACTGGCGCATCTCGCGGATCTGCTTGCCGACCAGCAGGCCGCCTTCGTAGGCGCGCACGCCGACCAGGCTGACCCGGCCCCGGGCAAACTGCAAGACCTGCAAGGCCTCGGGAAACTCGATCAGGCGCCGGATGTAATCGGTAATCACCTGTTCCGGGCACAGCGCGAAATCGACGGCGAAATTTTCGCTGGACAGCAGACTGGCGTCTTCGAGGAAATCACGCGAGCGCAGGCGGGCAATGCGGGTCGGCACGTTGAACACGCCATGCGCCAGCTTGCACGCGACCAGATTGGTCTGGTCGCTCTGGGTAACGGCGATCACCATGTCGGCATCCTCGGCCCCGGCCTGGCGCAGCACCGATGGGATCGCTGCATTGCCGGTCACCGTACGCAGGTCCAGGCGGTCCTGCAATACGGCCAGACGCGCCCCGTCGCTATCGACGATGGTGATGTCGTTCTCTTCCGAAACCAGCCCCTCGGCCACGCTGGCGCCAACCTGGCCAGCCCCCAGAATGATGACTTTCATACCTACCCCCCGCCCGGCCTGCGCCGGGTCTATTCGTCGCCGCGCTTGCTCAGTGCGACGCCCAGTTGTTTTAGTTTGCGGTACAGATGAGTGCGTTCGAGGCCGGAGCGCTCGGCCAGCCGGGTCATGTTGCCCCCCTCGCGCCGCAGGTGGTACTCGAAATACAGTTTCTCGAAGGCATCGCGCGCTTCGCGCAGCGGCTGGTCGAACAGCGGCTGCAACAAGCCCGACGGCTCCTCCTCGCCTTCCTCCAGGGGCATTACCCGGCTGACATCCTCGGCGAGAATCTCCTCATCGAGCGCGGTCAACGCCAGATTGCGTACCAGCACGTAGAGGTCGCTCCAGCCGGCCTCCGGCTGCTTGTTCCAGGGCAAGGTCCGCAGGGCATTGAGGGCGCCGGTCGAAAAACGGCGCGGCTGGACTTCACCCCGTTCGACGAAATTGGTCAGCAACAGGCTGGCAATTTCCGGCAATTCGTCGGCATGGCCGGTCAGTGCCGGCATGGCCACCCAGACCTCGCCGAGCCGGCTCAGCAGCTTGCTGTCCCAGCCGGCCTCGGCCAAGCCGGCAAGCGGCCGGCCGATGGCGGCGACCAACTGCAAATTAAGCTTGTCGAGGCGGTCGACCGCAAACGCCAGGTTCATTTGCTGCATCTTGCCGAGCGCCGACAGGTCGGGCACGAACAACACGCCGCCGCGCAGTTTTTCCAGCATTTCCTGGGTCAGCGCGCTGCTCACCCCAGACAAATCCAGCCACGGCGCCCGGGGCGCCTGCAAGGTCCGGGCACAAATCTCGGCCATGCCGCCGGTGGCGCCCTTGAGCAGCAACAGCGGCGACTTGGCGGCGGCCTGCTCCAGACGCCGCTTGAATTCCTTGACGAATGCCGAACGGCCGAAGGCTTCCAGGGTCAAGGCCGGCCGCTGCGGCGGCGAATCGTGCTTGAGTGCCTTCTGTACCGTGGACAACAGCTTTTGCAGGGCGATCGGCTTTTCCAGGAAGTCGAATGCGCCGAAGCGGGTGGCCTCGACCGCAGTATCGATGGTGCCGTGACCCGACATCATGACTACCGGCATGTTCAGGTGACCGGCGACGTGCCACTCCTTGAGCAGGGTGATACCGTCCGTATCCGGCATCCAGATATCGAGCAGTACCAGATCGGGCCGCAATTCGTTGCGGACGCGGCGGGCGGCACCGGCATTTTCGGCCAGGCGCACGTCGTAACCCTCGTCGATCAGGATCTCCGAAAGCAATTCGCGAATGCCGATTTCGTCGTCAACGACCAGAATGATTGCCATGGGGGGCTTGCTCCTCCTTGACCAGAGGCAGGCGAATGTCGATCCGCGCGCCGCCCTCCGGTGCATTGTTGATTTCGATGGTACCCAGGTGTTCTTCGATGATTTTCTTGACGATGGGCAGACCGAGGCCGGTGCCGCGCGCCTTGGTCGTCACGTAAGGCTCGAAGATGCGCGGCAGCAGTTCGACCGGAAAACCGGGCCCATTGTCGCCGATCAGCAGCCGGGCGAAGCGCCCGACAACGTCGGTCAGGATGTGGATCTGCGCGCCGTCGCGCCCTTCCAGCGCATCCTCGGCATTGCGCAGCAGGTTGTGGATGACCTGGCGCAACTGTGTCGGATCGCCGAGCACCGGCGGCAGACTGCCGCTCAAACGAGTATCGATGGTCGCCGACGAGCTTTCGTACAGCCCGAGCACCTCGCCGATCAGTGCATTGAGATCGAGCGGCGCCACTTCCGGCACCGGCAGCCGGGCGTAGTCGCGGAAATCGTCGACCATGCGTTTCATCGACTGCACCTGATTGATGATGGTCTGCGTGCCCCGGGCCAACATCTCGGCATCGCCATTCATCAGCTTGTCGGCCAGCTTGAACTGCAGGCGCTCGGCCGACAACTGGATCGGCGTCAGCGGATTCTTGATCTCGTGGGCCAGCCGGCGCGCCACTTCGCCCCAGGCCGCGCTGCGCTGGGCGGCGACGATCCGCGTCACATCGTCGAACACCACCACGTCACCGCCGCCACTCGCTTCCGGCAGGCGGGAACCCCGCAGCAGCAGCATCTGCGGCATGCCGTTCGGCCGCTCCAGTTCGAGCTGGGCCTGCCATTCGGATTCCTCGGTAGTCGCGAAATGCTGGCGGATGAATTCGCCCATGACATTCTGGCGCGGCCACTGGGCGACCTCCTGGCCGATCAGGCCGGAAAAGTCATCGTTGAGGGTGGTCAAGGCGCCCTCGTTGACGGTGCGCAGCACGAAACTACGGTCAAAAACCAGCACGCCGGCCGACAGGTTGGCCAGGATCGATTCAAGGTAGCCGCGCGCCGATTCCAGCTCGGCCCGGTGGCGCTCGGTTTCGCGCCGGGCATCGGCCAGCTGGCGGGTCATCTGGTTGAAGGACTGGGTCAGCACGCCCAGTTCATCGCCACTGTAGATCGCCTGGCGCGGCGAGAAGTCGCCCTGCGCCACCGCCTGCGTCCCCTCGGCCAGGATATAGAGCGGCGCGGCCAGGCGGCGGGCCATCACGTAAGCCAACGCAAAGGCACCGAACAAGGCGACCAGCACGGTCAGGGTCAGGGTCAGCGCATAGATGCGGGTCAGGCCCTGCCTGGCCAGTTGCAGTTCCTGATAATCGCGGTGTACGTCCTCGACCGCCTCGGCGTCATGGGCCAGCGCCGGCGGCACCGGATGCACCAGTTGCAGGATGCGCGGCTCCTCGAACATCTCCAGCGCGGAAACCGGCACCAGCACGCGCAGATAGAGCTTGCCCTCCTCGCCCTCGACCGAACTGACCGCCCGGCTGCTGCGCGCCTGTTTCAGCTGGCTTTGGGTCGGCAATTCCGGCAACGAGCTGGCTATTTCACTGCTACTGCTGGTCAGCAACTGGCCGCCGACCGAGAACAGCGCGGCGGACTGCACGCCCTGCTGCTCGCGCAGGCGCAACAGCGCCGAGCGGCGTGACGATTCGTTGAGATCGGACAATTCGAGCGCCATACCCCGCCCCTTCTCGACCAGATCGGCGAGCAGCGAATCGAGCGCCGAACGGCCCAGTTGCAGCCCGGACTCCAGCGCCTTTTCGACGCGCACGTCGAACCAGCTTTCAATCGAGCGGGTGACGAACTGGACCGACACGCCGTAGACCAGCGCCCCCGGCAGCACGGCGACCACGCCGAACATCAGCATCAGGCGCAACTTGAGACGGGCCCCGAACACCTGGGCCTGGTAGTCGCGCCACAAGGAGCGCAACTGCCAGCCGACCAGGCCGAGCATGCCCAGCGCCAGCACGATGTTGAGACCGATCAGCAGCGGGTAATTTCGCGAGAAGATCACCGTGTCGGCCGCCGTCGACATCAGCAGCAGGAACCAGACGATGCCGCCCAGTGCCGCGGCCAGTGCCCCGCTGGTGGCCAGAAAACGCTTCACTTGGCCTCCCCTGCCGGCACAGGCGGACCGGCAAGCGGCGGGGCGGCCGGAGCCGTCGCCGACGGCAGGGCGGGCAGGCTAAGCGACCAGGTTTTCCAGTCGGAAGCCAGGCTCCAGTCCTTGTTGCCAAGAGCGGCGATCTGGAAGGGACGCGGCAACTGGGTGGTATCCAGGCGCAGGCGAACGGCCGCCAGATAGCTTTCACCGGCCTTGAGCGTTTTGTCGCTCTTGTCCACAACCAGCCAGTTGCGCAGGTTGGACAACAGGCGCAGGGCTTCCGACAGGGTCGGGAAGGACTGATGCAGGCCGCCGGTCGACAGGCGGTACTGGCGAGTCAGCGCATGGTAGGACAGGCGGTAGGTCTGGCTGCGGCTGAGCAGCTTTTCATCGAGCCAGTACCAGCGGGTGCGGGACAATTCGAATTCGCCGACGAATTGCAGAATGACCCCCCGGTTCACCGCCTCTTCCAAGCGCGGGTTGAATTCGAAACTGAAATCGGCCGACACCACGTAGCCGTCCTCGCCGGCCACCAACTGCGGATTGGCCACGTCGATTTCGGCGGCCAGCAACAGGCCCGGCAGCGATAGCCACAGGGCCAGCAGCAGGCGGCACAGACGCCTAGTCGTGCTTGGCAAGCAGGCAGTAATAAAAACCATCGTGATCGCTAGTGGGCAGAAGCTGTTCCTCAAGGGAACGCCGCGCATCGGCGTGGCGGGCGACAAAACGATCCATCTGCTCGACATTCTCGGCCGGAAAAACCGAACAGGTGGCGTACAGCAGTTTACCGCCCGGGCGCAGCAGCGGCCACAGCGCGTCGGCGATCCTGGCCTGGGCCGTGGCGAAACTGGCGATATCCTCGACCCGCCGCAGGTATTTGGCATCCGGATTGCGGCGCACGACGCCGCTCGCCGTACATGGCACATCGGCCAGGATGGCATCGAACGGCCGGCCATCCCACCATTTTTCCGGCCGGGCGCAATCGGCTACCAGCACGGTGGCGCCAAGGCCCAGCCGGCGCAGATTCTCCTCGACCCGCCGGCAACGGGCCGGCTTCAGATCGAGGGCCAGCAAATCGAGATCGGCCCTTTCCAGCAGATGCGCCGTCTTGCCACCAGGCGCCGCGCAGGCGTCGAGCACCCGGCTGCCCGGCGCAGGGGCGAGCAGTTCCGCCGCCCGCTGGGCCCCGGGATCCTGCACCGAGACCAGGCCCTCGGCGAATCCTGGCAGGCGATCCACCGGCACCGGCCTGTCGAGCAGCAGGGCCACACCATCCAGACGGGCGCCGATGCCGGCCTCGAGCAGCCGGGCCAGATAAGCCGCCGGCGCCAGCCGGCGCTGGTTGACTCGCAGGGCCATCGGCGGCGCCTGGTTGCCGGCAGCCAGCACGGCCGCCCAGTCGTCCGGCCAGGCCGCACGCACGGCGGCTATCCACCAGTCCGGATGCTGATGGCTCGCCACCTCGTCGGCATTCGCCGCGGTCAGCAAGGCATCGCGCTGGCGCAGGTAATTGCGCAGTACGCCATTGACCAGCCCCTTGAAGCGCCCCTCGGCCAGTTCGCCGGCGGCCGCCACCGCCTGGTCGACCACGGTATGCGCCGCCTCCGGCCGGGCCTCCAGCCGGGCCAGCGCGATCAGCAGCAGGGCACGGATTTCGTCGGCAGCCAGCGGCTTGGCCAGCAGCCGGGCAAGCAGGAAATCGCCCCAGCCGTAACGGCGCAGGCTGTTGTAAACCAGATCCTGTACGGCCGGCCGGGCCACGGCATCGACCCTGGCCAGCAGACCGTCGGCCAGACTCTGGCCGGCGAACACGGCAGTGCTGATGCGTGAGGCCTGGAGCAGCGCGTAGGCCAGCGAATTGAGCGGCAAATTGGACATAGGGCGCCATTATCGCACGCGGCATAATGCCGCCGATGAAGCACTTCATCTTCGCCCTCGCCCTGCTGCTCGGTCCGCTCCCGGCCCAGGCCTGGAATGCCGCCGGTCACCGGCTGGTCGCCGTCATCGCCTGGCAACAACTCGACGACCGCCAGCAGCAGCTGGCAGCTCAGTTGCTCGCCGCCCATCCTGATTACCCGCGCTGGCAGCAGCGGGCCAAGTCCGCCGCCGCCCGGGCCATCTTCGCCGAGGCCGCCACCTGGCCGGACGACATCCGAAGCGATCCGCGTTTCCACGACGATGCGGAGCCGCCGACCCCGGCCATCCCTGGCCTGCCCGACGCCGCCCGCCACCGGCGCTGGCATTACGTCGACCTCGACGAGGCCGGCCGGGTGCGCGACGGCGAACTCAACCGTCAGATCGACCGCCTGAGCCAATTGCTGCGGTCGACGGCGAAAAACGACGAAATTGCCTGGACCCTGCCCTGGCTGCTGCATCTGGTCGCCGACCTGCACCAGCCGCTCCATGTCGGAAAGCACGGCGACGAGGGCGGCAACCGGGTCGAAATCGAGAACCCGTTCAACGGCCGCCTGCCCTTTACCAGCCTGCACGCCTATTGGGACGACCTGCCCGGCCCACCCTGGTTGCGTGGCCGCCGCCTCGACGAGAGCGCCGCCCGCCTGACCGAACTTCACCCCCAACCCGCTCAGGGCAATCCCGCTACTTGGCGAGCCGAAAGCCACCGCTTGCTGGCCGGCGCCTACCCGGCAACGGCCGGCAGCCTGCTGCCCATCGTGACCGAAGAATTTCAGCAAACGTCGAAACAAACCGCCGAACGGCGCATCGTCGAGGCCGGCTACCGTCTCGGCCGCCTGCTGAACGATCTCTTGGCCCTACGCGTTTCACGTGAAACGCCATAGAATCAAGCCATGAATGGCCTGCACCTGATCGCCGACCTGCACCACTGCCAGTGCCCGCCGGGCTTCCTGCTCGATGCCGCCGCGCTGGAAAGCCATTGCGTCGATGCCTGCCGACGGCACGGCCTGACCGTGGTCGGCCGCCTGTTCCATGCCTTCCGCGATGCCGCCGGCGAGGCGGCCGGCGTCACCGGCGCCGTGGTCCTCGCCGAATCGCACCTGGCGGTCCACACCTGGCCCGAAATCAGCGCCGTCACCCTCGACATCTACGTCTGCAATTTCAGCGGCGACAACAGCGAACAGGCCCGGCGGCTGTTCGCCGAAACCATCGCCGCCTTCGCCCCGACCCGCCTGGAAAAAAAAGAGGTGGCGCGCGGCCACCTCGGCACCTGAACTGGGCCGTTCAGGCCGGCACGTCGAAACGGTCGCCCACCTGCAACGGATGGCCGGCCAGGAAGTCGCGCACCGGCAAGCGCTTGCCGCCGGCCTTTTGCAATTCGGTGATGGCCAAGGCCCCGTCACCGCAAGCGACAACGATCTGCTGGCGGTGGACCGCCAGGATGCGGCCGCTCTCCCCGCTACCGGCCACCGGCACAGCCCGCCACAGCTTGACTGTCTGCCCGACCAGCGGCGCCTGCGCCCCGGGAAAGGGATTGAAGGCGCGGATGTGGCGATCCAGCTCGACCGCCGACCGCCGCCAGTCGACCAGGGCCTCGGCCTTGTCGATCTTGTGCGCATAGGTCACGCCGGCCGCCGGCTGGGCCGTCGCCGGCAGGGGCAAGGCGGCCAGGGCACGGACGATCAGTTGCGCCCCCAGTTCGGCCAGGCGGTCGTGCAGCGTCGCCGCCGTGTCTTCGGCCGCGATCGGCAAGGCAGCTTGCAACAGCACCGGGCCGGTATCCAGCCCGGCCTCCATCTGCATGATGCACACCCCGGTTTCGTCGTCGCCAGCCAGCAGCGCCCGCTGGATCGGTGCCGCGCCGCGCCAGCGCGGCAACAGTGAAGCGTGGATATTGAGGCAGCCGAATCGGGGCAGATCAAGCACGACCTGCGGCAGGATCAGTCCGTAGGCGGCCACCACCATGCAATCGGCAGCAACGGCGGCAACCTTCTGCTGGGCGGCAACGTCCTTCAGCGTGCCTGGCTGAAAAACCTCGATGCCTAACTCGAGTGCCAGTTTCTTGACCGGCGACGGTTGCAGGGCCATGCCGCGCCCGGCCGGACGATCGGGCTGGGTCAGCACCAGCGCCACGTCATGGCCGGCGGCAACGATGGCGGCCAGCGCCTGAGCGGCAAACTCCGGGGTTCCGGCAAAAACCAGTCTCATGCTGTAACCCGCGCCTGCTTGGCCAGCTTATTGCGGATCCGCGTCTGTTTCAGTTGCGACAGGTGGTCGACGAAAACCTTGCCGTTCAGGTGATCGATTTCGTGCTGAATGCACACGGCGAGCAGGCCGTCCGCCTGCAGGGTCCGCTCCTGGCCATCAAGGTCGAGGTAATGCACGGTCACCCGCTCGGCCCGCTCGACCTTTTCATAGATGCCGGGCACCGACAGGCAGCCTTCCTCGCCCTCCTGCTCCCCCTCGCATTGGTCGAGACGGGGATTGATGAATACTTGCAGGGCGCTCTTGTCCTCGGACACATCGACCACCACCAGCCGCTTATGCACGTCAACCTGGGTAGCCGCCAGCCCGATGCCGGGTGCCTCATACATGGTTTCGGCCATGTCGGCGACCAGCTTGCGAAGATTGTCATCGATGTTTACGACCGGCACCGCCACTTTTTTCAGGCGGGGATCGGGGAAACGCAGAATGGGTAACAGGGCCATGGCTATAGGGGAAGAAAAGCTTGCTCGCTTAGGTTATTACGTGCAGAATCTCAAGCAGTTCCCGAGATTTGGAACGGCTTTGCGCAGCACTGAGACACTGTCCGGCGCGCTGCGTTCCACCGGCACTTGAGGTAACGACTATGGTCCGCATTATATCCGCGCTCATCCTGGCCGTGACGGCCGCGTGCGCTACCGCCGCCGAGCCGGTCAAGCTGGTCGGCAATCCCCCCGACCGCCACATCGTGGTGCCCGGCGACACGCTGTGGGGAATTTCCGCCAAATTCCTGCAAGAACCGTGGCGCTGGCCCGAAGTCTGGCAGTTGAACAAGGACCAGATCAAGAACCCGCACCGCATCTATCCCGGCGACATCATCCTGCTCGACCGCTCGAACGGCCAGTTGCGCCTGACCATCGCCAAACCCGTCAAGGTCCAGCCCAAGGTGCATAGCGAACAGATCACGGAGGCCATCCCGAGCATTCCGCCTAACATCATCGAGCCTTTCATCTCCAAGCCGCTGATTATCGAGGCCGAGGGCCACGCCACGGCACCGCGCATCATCGCCTCGCAGGAAGACCGGGTCTTCCTCGGCAACGGCGACACCGGTTTCGTTTCAGGCATTCCGGATGCCAACATCGTCAACTGGCACCTCTACCGTCCGGGCAAGCCGCTCAAGGATCCGGAAACCGGCGAAGTCATCGGCCACGAAGCCTTCTTCCTGGGCAGCGCCAAGCTGGTCCAACCGGGCGAACCGGCCGTCATCCGCGTTACTATCGCCAAGGAAGAAATCGGCCGCGGCGACCGCCTGGTTCCCGCACCGCCAACCGAAGTCATCACCTACGCACCGCACAAGCCGGAGCAGGTGGTCAGCGCCCGTGTAATGTCCATCTATGGCGGCGTCGACGAGGCCGGCAAATATTCGGTCATTTCGCTCAATCGCGGCAGGAACGACAACCTGGAAATGGGCCATGTCGTCGCCCTGTTCCGCAAGCGGGTGTCCGAAGGCTACGACGATGACAACCGGCGGGTCACCACCGAAATTCCGGAAGAACGCTATGCCCTGGCTTTCGTCTTCCGCGTCTTCGACCGCGTGGCTTATGCCCTGGTTGTCGAAAGTTCAAAACCAGTCATCGTCGGCGACAAAATCAAGAACCCGTGAGCGACACCCATGGCTTGGCCGCCTGGCTGCGGCTGACCCTGATTCCCGGTATCGGCGGCGAGACGCAACGAAAGCTTCTCGCCGCTTTCGGTTTGCCGGAAGCCGTTTTCGCCGCCGGTCGCCTGGAAGTACGCAGCGTGATCGGCACCAAGGCCGACCTGCTGTTCGATACCGACCTGGGCGACGCGGTGGAGCGCAGCCTGGCCTGGGCAGAGCAACCCGGCCATCACCTCCTGACCCTGGGAGATGCCGCCTACCCGAAGACTCTTCTGGAAATTGCCGATCCACCCAGTCTGCTCTACGTCCGTGGCCAGCCGGCACTGCTGCAAAAAAGCGCGCTGGCCATGGTCGGCAGCCGCAATGCCACGCCCCAGGGCATGCAGACTGCCGAAAACTTTTCCAGGACGCTGGCTGCACACCATCTGGCCATCGTCAGCGGCCTGGCGCTCGGCATCGATGCGGCGGCCCACCGGGGCGCCCTGGCCGCCGGTGGCGACACCGTGGCGGTCATCGGTACCGGTGCCGACCGCCTGTATCCGGCACGCAACCAGGAACTGGCCCTGGCCATCGCCGAACGGGGTGCCATCGTTTCCGAGTTCCCGCTCGGTACGCCGGCCATCGCCGCCAATTTCCCCCGGCGCAACCGGATCATTTCCGGCCTGGCGCGCGGCGTGCTGGTCGTCGAGGCCGCTCCGCAAAGCGGCTCGCTGATCACCGCCCGGCTCGCCGCCGAGCAGGGACGGGAAGTTTTTGCCATCCCCGGCTCCATCCATTCGCCGGTCGCCCGCGGCTGCCACCAGCTGATCAAGCAGGGCGCCAAGCTGGTCGAAACCGCCGCCGACATCCTGGAAGAACTGGGCAGCCTTGATCCCATGCCGGCCCCCGCCCCCCTTCCCGACGCCGTTCCCGAACCGGCGCTGCTGGCGGCGCTTGGCCACGATCCGTGCAGTCTCGACGAACTGGTCGAGCGCAGCGGCCATAGCGCCGAACAATTGCTCGGCGAATTGCTGACCCTCGAACTGTCCGGCCGCATCGCGACGCTGCCGGGCAACCGTTACCAGCGCCTCGGCTGATTCGCCTATATATATTGACGGCTTGCCAAGCCGCGCGCCGGGCACTTATCATGCCCCGGCACATTACCGACAGAACCCATGACCAAAAAGCTGATCATCGCCGAAAAACCCTCCGTCGCCGCCGACATCGCCAAGGCGCTGGGGGGCTTTACCAAGCACGACGACTATTTCGAAAGCGACACCCACGTCATCTCGTCGGCGGTCGGTCACCTGCTCGAGCTGTCCTGTCCGGAAGAATTCGAGGTCAAGCGCGGCAAATGGTCCTTCGCCCACCTGCCGGTCATTCCGCCGCACTTCGCGTTGAAGCCGATCGAGAAGACCGAATCCCGCCTCAAGGTGCTCAACAAGCTGATCAAGCGCAAGGATGTCGACGGCCTGATCAACGCCTGTGACGCGGGGCGCGAAGGCGAACTGATCTTCAATTACATCGCCCAGCACAGCAAGACTACCAAGCCGATCCAGCGCCTGTGGCTGCAATCGATGACCCAGGGCGCCATCCGCGATGGCTTCTCGCGCCTGCGCCACGGCAACGAAATGCAGGGCCTCGGCGATGCCGCCGTCTGTCGTTCCGAATCCGACTGGCTGGTCGGCATCAACGGCACGCGGGCGATGACCGCCTTCAACTCGAAGACCGGCGGCTTCCACCTGACCACCGTCGGTCGCGTGCAGACGCCGACGCTGGCCATCGTCGTCGAGCGCGAACGCAAGATCCGCGACTTCAAGTCACGCGACTACTGGGAAGTCGAAGCCGACTTCGCCGCCAAGGCCGGCAACTACACCGGCAAATGGTTCGACGAGGGCTTCAAGAAACAGGACGACGAACACGCCCGCGCCGACCGCCTGTGGGAGCAAGCCAAGGCTGAAGCCATCCGTGCCGCCACCTCGGGCAAGCCGGGCATCGTCACCGAAGAAGCCAAGCCGGAAACCCGCCTGTCACCGCTCCTTTTCGACCTGACCAGCCTGCAGCGCGAAGCGAACGCTCGCTTCGGCTTCTCGGCGAAGACCACCTTGTCGATCGCTCAGGCGCTGTACGAAAAGCACAAGGTGCTGACCTACCCGCGGACCGATTCGCGCTGCCTGCCGGAAGACTACCTGCCGACCGTCAAGGAAACCCTGACCGTACTGACCGGCCAGGGCGCCGGCAAGGGTCACGACGAAGTACTGCTCGCCCGCTATTCGCCATTCGCCCACCAGATCCTGGCTCGCAACTGGGTGCTGCCAAACAAGCGCATCTTCAACAACGCCAAGATCAGCGACCACTTCGCCATCATCCCAACACCGCAAGCACCGAAGAACCTCAACGAAGTCGAGCAGAAGCTTTACGACTTCGTCGTCCGCCGCTTCCTGTCGGTGTTCTTCCCGGCTGCCGAGTACATGGTCACCACCCGCATCACCCGCGTCGAAGGTCAGCCCTTCAAGACCGAGGGCAAGGTGCTGGTCAATCCGGGCTGGCTGGCCGTGCATGGCAAGGAAGGCCAGGAAGGCACCGAGGGCAATCTGGTTGCGGTCGACGCCGGCGAGAAGGTGAAAACCGAAGAGGTCACCGTCAAGGCCAACGAAACCAAGCCACCGCCGCGCTACTCGGAAGCCACCCTGCTATCCGCCATGGAAGGCGCCGGCAAGATGGTCGACGACGAGGAACTGAAGGCAGCGATGGCCGGCCGCGGCCTCGGCACCCCGGCCACCCGCGCCCAGATCATCGAAAACCTGATCGGCGAGCAGTACATGCTGCGCGAAGGGCGCGAACTGACGCCGACTGCCAAGGCCTTCTCGCTGATGACGCTATTGAACGGCCTCGGCATCAACGAACTGACCCAGCCGGAACTGACCGGCGACTGGGAATGGAAGCTCGGCCGCATCGAAAAGGGCGAATTCACCCGCGACGAATTCATGCGTGAAATCGCCGAGATGACCCGGCACATGGTCGAACGCGCCAAGACCTTCGAAGCCGATACCATTCCCGGCGACTTCGGGGTTTTGACTGCCAGATGCCCGAAATGCGGCGGCGAGATTCGCGAAACCTACAAGAAATTCCAGTGCGGCGGCTGCGACTATGCGCTGTGGAAGATCGTTGCCGGCCGCCAGTTTGAACCGGCCGAGATCGACACCCTGATCAACGAAGGCCAGATCGGCCCGCTGACCGGCTTCCGCAACAAGATGGGGCGCACCTTCGCCGCTGCCATCAAGTTGAACGACGACAAGCTGCCAGAATTCGACTTCGGCCAGGACAAGGCCGACGAAGCGAACAGCGAACCGGTCGACTTCTCCGGTCAGCAGAATCTGGGGCCATGCCCCAAATGCGCAGCCAACGTCTATGACCACGGCAGCACCTACGTCTGCGAAAAATCGGTCGGTCCGGCCAAGAGTTGCGATTTCCGCTCCGGCAAGATCATCCTGCAACAGCCGATCGAACCGGCCCAGATGCAGAAGCTGCTGGCCGACGGCAAGACCGATCTGCTGAAGGAATTCGTTTCCAACCGCACCCGGCGCAAGTTCTCGGCCTATCTTGTCGTGCAGGCCGGCAAGGTCGGCTTCGAGTTCGAAAAGAAGGTGGCCAAGCCCAAGGCGCCGGCCAAGAAAAAAGCCGAAGCCTGATTTTCGGCGGTTCCCCGACCAAGATCCCCCGCCTGGCCGGGGGATTTTCATTTGGGGATCACGGCAAGGCCCAACCCGCATCGGCCACTCGCTGCCGGCGGCCTCATGAGCCAAACGGATCATGGCCGGCGAACCAGGACTCCACCGCACTAGGCTGATCGGCCGTTAAAGTAGCTCGGCGAGGAATGACGGCAACGCCGGAAATTGTGCCGGCCGCGCCATTCCGTATGTGCCATTCGGCCGATCTGCGGAGACGCTGGCATGAACCTGATTTTCCTGGCCCTGACCGCTCTGCTGATCCTGCTCAACATCACCGGTCTCGGGCTGCTCCTGCACCGGCTGACACCACACCACGCGCTGGCCAAGCCGGTGGCGGTACTCGGCCTGTGCCTGCTGCTTTTTTTCCTTGAACATTTCATCGGACTCGGCCGGCTGAGCGGGCTGTGGCCGCTGACTACCCTGCTCGCGGCGGCAGCCTGCTGGCACTGGCGCCTCGTGCTGCGCCGAGCCTGGCGGGCCGAACTGGCCTTTGGGCTGGCCTTTGCCTACGCCTTCGCCTGGCGCTTCCTGTTCCCGGACATCACGCCGTCGTCGGAGCACCTGACCGACCTCTACTTCATCGTAAACTACCTGCCCGGCGAACGCCTGCCGCCGGTCGACCACTGGCTGCCACCGTATCGCTTCGATTTCTACTATGCCTGGCAGCATTACGCCGCCGCGCTGCTCGGACGCCTGTTCGGGCTGAGCAGCGGCAGCACCTACAACTTTGCCTTCTGCGTCATGGTCGGCCTGATCATCAGCACCGCCTGGTTCGCCATCGGCCAGTTCTGTGCCCGTCCGGCCGCCCGCCTGCTCGTGCTGTTCGCCTTCGTTCTCGGCGGCACCGGGGTCTCGCCACTGGTCCACAGCCTCTATGCCGATCCCCCACCGGCCATCGGTCCGGCCTTGCCGCCGGCGGCGGTCGACCTGAACCTGTGGCGCAGCACGCGCTTCATCGGCAGTTCCGATGCCGGAATCAACACCGCCTTCGGACAGGCCCTGCTGCCTGCCGCCGAACCGTTGGCCGACGGTTCGCCACCGCTCGACCTGCCGCTGGAAAGCTTCAGCTACCTGATCTTCCTCGGCGACTACCATCCGCCGCTGGCCGGCTTCCTGCTGCTGGTCGTCGCCCTGGCCTGCATCGGCGTTCTCGAACGGCAACCGGCCGAGCGTTTCGCCCAAGGCGTGCTGGCCGCCAGCGTGCCGCTGACGCTGATCGCCAACGCCTGGGTGTTTCCGCTGCAGGCCACGCTGCTGCTCGGCTGGCTGGCCCTGCGCCATCGGCGGCGCCAGGCCCCCGACTGGCGGGTGTTGGGGACGGCCGGCCTGTGCGCCGGCCTGCTGATCTACCCGGCCTTGAGCGGCCTCGCCGCTCACGCCCTCAGCCCGGGTTTTGCCCCGGTCGCCGCCGGCGAGCACACCCCCTGGCGTCACTTCCTGCTGGTGCACTGGCCGTTGCTCGCCTTGCTGCTGCTCAGCCTTTGCCTGCGCGCCAAGCGCCGGCTGGCCCTGACCCTGTTTGCCGTCTGGGGCGGCCTGCTGCTGTTGAGCGAAACGGTTTATGTGAACGATATCTACGCCGGCCAATTCAACCGTTTCAACAGTGTTCTGAAGTGGTGGGGCTGGATCTATGCCGGTGCACTGCTCACCCTGGGCGCCCTCAATCTGGCTGGGGATTCGCGCCTGGCCCGCTATGGCAGCGCCATCGTCATGCTGCTGGTCGGTGCCTACAGCCTCGATACGGCGCGCGCCTGGCGCTGGCTGCCGAAAACGGCCAGCGGACAATTGCACGGCCACGCCTGGTTGACCGCCGCCCCCGGCCAGCGCGACCTGCTCGACTACCTGGCCGCCGCCCCTCCCGGCATCGTCCTCGAACGCCAGGACCAGGGTTCCTATGGCCGCAGCTCGGCGCTGGCGCTGTTCGCCGGCCAGCCGGCTCTGCTCGGCTGGGCCGACCATCAATGGCTGTGGCGCGGCTCGCCGGCCCATGTCCGCGGGCGGGCTGAGCAGATCGCCGCCTTTTACCACGGCCAGCAGGCCGACAGCCTGGCCTGGCTGCTCCATCACGAGGTCCGCTACATCGTATGGAACGGCAGCGAGCCGGGCGCCACGCCGCAGGCCTTCGCCGCCATCGCGCAGCAAATCGGCAGTCGTTACCACTGGCAAGCGTTCCATGTGGCCGGCGAGCAACAGGTGGGATTGTGGATACGCCGGCCGGCCTCTTGAAACGGGGCCTGGCACGGCAGTTCCTGCGCTTCGCCACGGTCGGCGCGTTTGGCACCGGCGCCCATTACCTGGCCCTGGCCCTGTTGATGCACACCGGCTGGCCGCCGACGCCGGCCACCGCCACCGGCGCCTTACTGGGCGCCGGAGTCAATTACTGGCTCAACTACCACTACACCTTCGCCAGCCGCCGGCCGCACCGTATCGCCGGCCGCCGCTTCGCCGTGCTGGCCGGCCTCGGCTGGTTGCTCAACAGCCTCGCCTTTCACTTCCTGCATTACACGACAGGCTGGCCTCTGTGGCCGGCCCAGCTGGCGACCACGGGCCTCGTCCTGGTCGCCAATTTTGCCGGCAACCGCTGGTGGACCTTCTCTGGAGAGCATCATGGCTGATCCCATTTTCCCCAGCGCCGAGTTGCCGCCCGTCCTGCTCTCGGTGGTCGTCCCGGTCTACAACGAGGCCTCGGTGCTGCCCGAATTCCATCGGCGGCTCGGCGCCGTACTCGCTGCCCTGCCGATGCGCAGCGAGGTGGTCTACGTCAATGACGGCAGCGGCGACGATACGGCGACCATCGTCGCCGGACTGGCCGGCACCGATCCACGCGTCGCCAGCATCGAGCTCAGCCGCAATTTCGGCAAGGAAATCGCCATGACCTGCGGCCTCGACCATGCCCAGGGCGACGCCGTGGTGATCATCGACGCCGACCTGCAGGATCCGCCGGAGCTGATCCCGCGGCTGGTCGACGAATGGCGGGCCGGCTTCGACGTGGTCTATGCCCGGCGCAGCGAACGGCGGGGCGAGACCTGGCTGAAGAAGACGACGGCGACGCTGTTCTATCGCCTGATCCAGCGCATCGGCCAGGTCAGCATCCCGCGCGATACCGGCGATTTCCGCCTGATGAGCCGGCGCGCCGTGCTCGCCCTGCTGCAATTGCGTGAAAAGCATCGCTTCATGAAAGGCCTGTTCGCCTGGATCGGCTTTCCGCAAAAGGCGGTGGACTATTGCCGCGAGCCGCGTTTCGCCGGCGACAGCAAGTTCGATTACTGGAAACTGTGGAATTTCGCCCTGGAAGGCCTGACCTCGTTCACCATCGCGCCGCTCAAGCTCGCCACCTACATCGGTCTGTTCACCGCGCTACTGGCCTTCGGCTACGGCGGCTGGATCATTGCCAAGACCCTGCTCTACGGCGAAACGGTGCGCGGCTACCCGACGGTAATGGTCACCATCCTGTTCCTCGGTGGCGTGCAGCTGATGTCGATCGGCGTCATCGGCGAATATCTCGGCCGCACCTACGACGAGAGCAAACGGCGGCCGCTCTACTTCGTCAAGGGCTACCGGCCGGCCCGGAGCAGCGGCGACCGGCGTGTGGCGGTGACCCCGATCGGCGAACGGCGCCGCCTACGGACCGGCTGAACGAGACCGGCAGCCGGCGTTCCACGTGAAACCTCAACGCTTGGCGGTGGCGCCCGGCAAGGTGCAGGACAGCAAGGCGGCGCGCACCGCGTCGATCGCCTGCGGCCGCGGGAAAGTCACCCGCCAGACCAGACCGACCGTGCGCGAAGGCTGGCGGCCGGCGAAGGGCAGCACCCGGACCAGCGGCTCGCGCTCGACCAGCGGGTCGGCCGCCGTGCTCGGCATGACGGCGATGCCGGCACCGCTGGCCACCATGTAGCGGATGGTCTCCAGCGAACCGCCTTCCAGCGAATTGGCCAGGCCATCCGGCGCCGACAGGCGCGGGCAGGATTCGAGCACCTGGTCGCGAAAACAGTTGCCCTGGCCGAGCAACAGCAGATCCTGGCCGTCCAGTTCGTCGGCGGGGACGGCGGATCGGCTCGCCCAGGGATGGCCGGTCGGCACTACGACGCGGAACGGTTCCTCATAGACCGGCTGGGCAACCAGGCCCGCTTCGGCGAAGGGCAGCGCGATGACGATGACGTCAAGCTCGCCGGCCTTCAGTGCCGGAATAAGGTTGGCCGTGAAATCCTCCTTGAGGAACAGCGGCATCGCCGGCGCCTCGCGGTGCAGTGCCGGAATCAGTTGCGGCAACAGGTAGGGCGCGATGGTGTAGATGACGCCGACGCGCAGCGGCCCGCTCAGCGGGTCGCCGACGGTGTCGGCGATTTCTTCCAGGCGCACCGCCTCGTCGAGTACCCGTTTGGCCTGGGCGACGATGCGCTCGCCGAGCGCGGTGATGCGCACATCGGCTGCCGTTCTTTCGAACAGCGCGGCGCCGAGCTGGCCCTCGACCTTTTTCAGGGCCACCGACAACGTCGGCTGGCTGACATGGCAGGCGTCGGCCGCCTTGCCGAAATGGCGCTCACGGGCCAGAGCCACGATGTAGCGCATTTCGGTCAGGGTCATGCGGAATAGCCCAGTTTTTGCAGGTCGACCGCAGACAACCAGCGCCACTCACCGGGCTTCAGATCGTCCGGCAAGCTCAATTCGCCGACCGCCTCGCGGTGCAGCGCCTCGACCCGATTGCCGGCGGCGGCGACCATGCGCTTGACCTGGTGGTATTTGCCGCTGGTCAGGGTCAATCGAAGCAGGTGGTCGCCGACGATTTCGGCGGCGGCCGCAGCAATCGGTTCCGGTTCGTCGTTGAGCAGGACACCGGCCAGCAACTGGTCGACCTGTGCCTGGTCGACGGGATGCTTGGTGGTCGCCAGATAGACCTTCGGCACCTTGCGCTTGGCCGACGACAGGGCATGATTCAGCTGCCCGTCGTTGGTGATCAGCAGCAGGCCGGTGGTGTCCTCGTCGAGGCGGCCGATCGGTTGCACTTCGCGCTCGCGCAGCGGCACCGGCAGCAGTTCGAGCACGCCGGCGTGGTGCTTGGGCTTGCGCGAACATTCGTAGCCGGCCGGCTTGTGCAGCATCAGCGTGGCGAATTCGGCGTAGGGCCAGTCGACACCATCGACGGTAAATACCAGGCCGTCGGTGTCGAGTTCGATGAAAGGATCGTCGCAAACCTGGCCGGCGATGGACACCCGCTCGCGGCGGATCAGGCCTCGGCATTCCCGGCGGGAACCGAAACCGTGTTTCTGGAGGATACGTTCTAGTTGCATGCCCGAGATGTTAACATCGGGCCATGAACTTCGAGCACCTTATCCAGATCAACGACCCGGAAAACCCGCTGGTCATCCCTCTGAATCGCGACCAGCTGTGGCAAGGCCTGGCCCACCGGATCGAGAATCCGCTGCCTTTCCTGCCCGGCCTGGAAGCCTGCACCATTCTCGAACGCCAAGCCGACGAACTGCTGCGCGAGCTGCGCTTCGGTCCGGCGGTGATCCACGACCGGGTAACGCTGGTCGAGCGGCATTGGGTGCGCTTCGATATCCAGCCGTCCGAGACGCACGCCGGCGGTAGCCTGACCATCACCATCGAGGAGCCGGAACCCGGCTTCCTGTTCCTGCGCTTCTCCTACCAGACGACGCTGGCCAGCAACCCGGATTCGGAAGAGCGCGCCTACATCGAGTACGTCAAGTCGGCCTACCACCAGTCCGACGTCGATTGCGTGCGCATCATCCGCACCCTGGCCGCCGGCGGCACCGCCCAGTAGACTGCGGGCCGGTCACCCTCGGCGGGCTGAACCCGACGCCCGCCCAGCCGACGGCGATGCCGCAGTCCGCCTTATTGCGCCGCTGCGGTTAGATGCTATCCTGAGTACCCAACCAACGCGCGCGGTTATTCAGCCTTGAGTAAGTTCCAACGTCCCGGCACCGCAACCTGGCTACGGCTTCTCGCCATCATTCTTGGCGGCTGGCTGCTGACCGGGGCGATCGAGCATCTCGACCGCCGTCAGGCGGAGCAGGCGGCGCTACGTGACACCGAGCTCCGCCTGCACACGGCGGCACTGCGCCTGGAACGCTCGCTGAAGCAAATCCTGCAGATCAACTACGACTTCGCCGCCGCGCTGCCTGGCGATTTTTCGATCGACGAGAGCCGGCTGCGCCCGCTCGCCGAAAAACTGGTCGGCAGTCACCCGCGGCTGATCAACGTGACGCTGTCGCGCCAGATGGAGGTTATCTTCGTCCATCCCATGGCCGGCAACGAAGCGGTATTCGGCATGAACTACGCCAACCGCCCGTACATCATGGCCGGCGTCGAACGGGCAATGGCACTGCGCGATACCGTGCTCACCGGACCAATCACCCTGGTACAGAACGAGCGTCTCGGCCTGGTCGGCCGGACCCCGGTCTATTTCGCCGCGCACGACGGGCGCGGCGAGGTTTTCCAGGGAATAGTCTCCTGTGCGATCGATTTCGAAGGCATCCTGAGCGATGCCGGCCTGCTCGGTCTGACGCAACCGTTCTCGCTGGCCATTCGCGGCCGCGACGGAAGCGGCGCCACGGGCGATCCCTTCTACGGCGACCCCGCCCTGTTCAAGACAAAACATGTCGCGGTCGACCTCGACCTGCCCGGTGGCCAGTGGCGACTCGCCGCCGTTCCGGCCACCACCGGCAGCGACGGGCTGCGCATCGCCACCATCCGCATCGCCATCGCCCTGCTCGTCTTGCTCCTGGTCGCGCATACCCTCGGCCGCCGTGGCACTCAAGCCGCCCCCGTCCTCCACCGGCCGGTCGATGGCCGGATCGGCCTGCGCGCATTCCTGCTCGGCACCCTATTCCTTGTGCTGCTGCCGATCATCGCTGTCAGCGGCTGGGTCGCCTACCTCAATGCCCGCGAGTCGACCGAGCAGTTCACCGCCGGTGCCGCGGAAAGTTTTGGCCAACGGGTACATGACCGCATCGCCGCCTTCTTCGAAGTACCCAAGCGCGTCGTCGCCTTCAATGTTGAGCAGGCACGCAGCGGCCTGCTCGACGTGCACAACCGCGACGCGATGCTGCGCAGCTTCCTGCTCCAGATCCGGCAGCGTCCGTTGCTCACCTTCATCTCGGCCGGCCTGCCCGACGGCGAATACTATGCCGGCAGCCGGCCGCCGCTCGGTAGCGACCGGGGGCTGCGTCTGCTCCATGCCCGTATCGACAACGGACGGCAAATGCACATTTACCGGGCCGACGATGCCGCCCGCCAAACGTCGCTGGTCAGCCGCTCCAGCGGGGAATTCGACGCACGTACCCGGCCGTGGTACAGGGCCGCCCAAAAGTCGGACCGGATGGCCTGGTACCCACCCTATCGCTACGTCGTCAACGACCAGCAAGGCGCCTACGACACGATGGGCATCGGCATGTCGGCGCCGCTCTACGATGGCGACGGTCGCTTCCTCGGCATAACCACCGCAGACGTGGCGCTGTCGCAATTGTCGTTATTGCTCAGCGAGATTGCCGGCGAAGCTGGCGGGGCCGCCTTTCTGACCGACGACCACGGTCGTCTGCTGGCCAGCTCGACCAAAGCGGAGATTTACGACCGCAGCAATGTTAGGAGCGAGCGCTTCACCCTCGCCGACACCGCCGATCCGCTGCTGCGTGCCGCCGGCGCCGCGATGCCGGGGCCGGAACGGCCCGAAGGCCGTGCCTTCTTCGCGGCAGCGGACGGCCGCCATGTGGTCGACTGGCACCGCATCCAGCTGGAGAACGGACCGCTGCTGACGGTCGGGGTCATCCTGCCGCTGGCCCGCTTCGACTCGCTCACCGGCAATATCCTGAACAACCTCGCCTATCTCGGCCTGCTCATTGCCGTCTTCGGCATCGTCGTCAGCCTGCTCGCCAACGACTGGGTTTCGCGACCGCTGGCTGGCCTGGCCCGCTCGGCAACGCACCTCGCCGCCGGCAACTGGCAAAGCGAAGCCACAGCGGGCAGCCCGATCCGCGAAGTGACGACCCTATCGACCGCACTCGCCGACATGGCCCGCCAACTACAACAGCACACCGAAAGCCTGGAGCAGCAGGCGGCTGAATTACGCAGCGGCAACGAACAGCTGCAGGCGGAAGTCGCCGAGCGCATGAAATCGGAAGCCCGTATCCAGGCACTCAACAACGACCTCGAAATTGCCAACCAGACGCTGCTCGTCGCCAAGGAGTCGGCCGACACCGCCAACAAGGCCAAATCCGCCTTCCTCGCCAACATGAGCCACGAATTGCGCACGCCGATGCACGGCATCATGGGCATGGTCTCGCTGGTCCGCGGCAAGGTCGGCGATGCCAAACTGCAACACCAGCTTGACCGGGCGATGGAAGCGGCCAACCGGCTGCTGCTGATCCTCAACGAAATCCTCGATCTGTCGAAAATCGAGGCCAACCACCTGACCCTGGACCACATCGAATTCACCCTTCCGCAAGTGCTCGACAACGTCAGCGGACTGCTTCAGCACAAAGCCGCCGAGAAAGGCCTGGCCCTGCGCGTCATGCCGTTGTCGGCCATCGCCGCCCAGACCTATGCCGGTGACGCACTGCGCCTCGGCCAGATCCTGATCAACCTGGCCGGCAACGCCGTCAAATTCACCGAGCGGGGCGAGGTTGAAATCAGCGTCAGCGTGGTCGAGGACAGCCCGGCCGACGCGCTGCTCCGTTTCGCCATCCGCGACACCGGCATCGGCATCGCGCCGGAAACCATCGACCGGCTGTTCAACGCCTTCGAGCAAGCCGACAGCTCGATGACCCGCAAGTACGGCGGCACCGGCCTGGGGCTGGCGATCAGCAAGCGACTGGTACATATGATGCAGGGCGAAATCGGCGTCGACAGCCGGCCCGGTGGGGGCAGCACTTTCTGGTTCACCGTCCGCCTCGACAAGACACTGGCCACACCGTCTGAATTACCGCCAGCAATCGGCGACACGCCGGCCGAGCAACGGCTGCGCCAGGAATATGCCGGCGCCGCCGTCCTGCTTGTCGAGGACGAACCGATCAACCAGGAGGTGACGCGCGAACTGCTCGAACTGGCGGCCCTCGACGTCGAACTGGCGGAAGACGGCGAGCAGGCGGTGGCCATGGCGCAAACGCGATGCTATGCGGCGATCCTGATGGACATGCAGATGCCGGTGATGAACGGCCTTGAAGCGACAAGGGCCATCCGCAGTGCCGGCCCCAATCAGGCGACACCAATCCTGGCGATGACCGCCAACGCCTTCAACGAAGATCGCCAGCAGTGCCTGGCGGCTGGCATGAACGATCACGTCGGCAAGCCGGTCGACCCCGAACAGCTCTATCAACACCTGCTTTACTGGCTGGAGCACAACAAAAAGGCCGCGGGCGATAGCGCCGCGGCCTGACCGGGTCCGTCCGGGAAGGGAAGTGCTTACTCGACGCCCTGCGACGCCAGGTAGTCCTCATAGCCGCCGAGGTAGTCGACGATACGGCCGTCGCCCTTGACCTCGAAGACGCGGGTGGACAGCGAGGACACGAACTCGCGGTCGTGCGACACGAAGACCAGGGTGCCGGGGAACTTCTCCAGCCCGGAGTTGAGGGCTTCGATCGATTCCATATCCAGGTGGTTGGTCGGCTCGTCCATCAGCAGCACGTTGTGCTTGGACAGCATCAGCTTACCGAACAGCATGCGGCCCTGCTCGCCGCCGGAAATCACGTTGACCGGCTTCTTCACTTCGTCACCGGAGAACAGCAGGCGGCCCAGGGTGCCGCGGATCAGGGTTTCCAGGTCGCCGCCCTCGTCGATGGTGGCGCGGGCGTAGCCGGCGATCCACTCGGTCAGGCTCTGGGTGCCGGCGAATTCGGCGCTGTGGTCCTGCGCGTAGTAACCCGGGTAGGCCTTCTCGGCCCACTTTATGCTGCCGAACTGCGGCTGCAGCTCGCCCATCAGCAGTTTCAGGAAAGTGGTCTTGCCGACGCCGTTTTCACCGATCACGGCGATCTTCTCGCCGGCATTGATGGTGATGGTCAGGTTGTTGAAGATCTTGCGCTCGGAACCTTCGTAGGCGAAGGACAGGTTCTCGATCTCGACCGCCTGGCGATGCAGCTTCTGCTTCTCGTCGTAGTCGAAGCGGATCCACGGATACTGGCGCGACGACGGCTTAACGTCTTCCGGCTTCAGCTTGTCGATCAGCTTCATGCGGGAAGTTGCCTGCTTGGCCTTCGAGGCATTGGCCGAGAAGCGGCGGACGAAGGTCTGCAATTCGGCGATGCGTTCCTTGGCCTTGGCATTGGCGTTCTGCTGACGCTCGCGGGCGGCCTGGGCGGCTTCCATGAAGTCGTCGTAGTTGCCGGCGTAGGTGGTGATCTTGCCGTAGTCCAGGTCGGCCATGTGGGTACACACCTGGTTCAGGAAGTGGCGGTCGTGCGAGATGATGATCATCGTCGACTCGCGGTTGTTGAGCACGTCTTCCAGCCAGCGGATGGTATTGATGTCGAGGTTGTTGGTCGGTTCGTCGAGCAGCAGGATGTCCGGATTGGCGAACAGCGCCTGGCAGAGCAGCACGCGCAGCTTCCAGCCCGGGGCGACTTCGCTCATCGGACCGTTGTGCTGTTCGGTAGGGATGCCGACGCCGAGCAGCAGCTCGCCGGCGCGCGACTCGGCGGTGTAGCCATCGTACTCCCCGACCTTGCCTTCCAGCTCGGCGGCGCGCATGTAATCGTCCTCGGTCGCCTCCGGATTGGCGTAGATGGCATCGCGTTCCTGGATGGCCGACCACAGTTCCTCGTGGCCCATCATCACCACGTCGAGGACGCGCATGTCTTCGTAGGCGAACTGGTCCTGCTTCAGGTAGGCCATGCGCTCGTGCACATCCTTCGACACGTTGCCGGCCGACGGTTCCAGCGCGCCGCACAGAATCTTCATGAAGGTCGATTTACCGGCCCCGTTGGCGCCGATCAGGCCGTAGCGGTAGCCCTCGCCGAACTTGACATTGACGTTTTCAAACAGGGGCTTGGCCCCGAACTGCATGGTGATATTGGCGGCGACGAGCACGGCGATTCCGATCTGCAAAAATACGGTCA